>CETM01203811.1_pt1 | contig 10973 bp, 10 predicted proteins | sample 361451 | NCBI WGS metagenome assembly CETM01 (sample SAMEA2622690, study PRJEB7988) | marine metagenome | isolation source: saline water (ENVO:00002010), including
CACTATACGCCGCATTGGTTTTATTAGATGCGATTTCGCAGTATGAAAATAATTTAGCTTCGTGTTTAGATGAAATACAGCAAAAATACGGTCCAAGTTTTTATGATCGAATAGATATTACTTTAACTGATTTAAATTCACGTGAAGTATTGGAGCAGTTGCTATTAAAAAATCCCCCAGAAAGTATAGAGGGTAATAAGATTAAAGAAGTGAATACTTTAGATGGTATAAAGTTAAGGATTTCTGATAAATTTTGGCTATTATTTCGATTCTCAGGTACAGAACCACTTTTACGAATATATTGCGAGGCTCCAAATACAATAGATTTGGATAAAACTCTTAAATGGGCAATCAATTATGCTAGGAATATATGATTTTTCAAAAGAATCAAAGCTAAATTTAGTTCTTGCGACAGGTAATAAGGGTAAGTTAAAAGAATTCTCTTCTTATTTTTCAGAATTCCCAATCAATATAATGACTCAACCAGAAAACTTAAATATTGAAGAAACTGGTAATTCTTTTGTCGAGAATGCCCGAATAAAAGCTCAGCAGGTAGCTCGAATTACTAGAGAAATAAGCCTTGCAGATGACTCAGGATTGTGTGTGGAAGCGCTTAATGGTTCTCCTGGTATATATTCATCAAGATATGGAATTAATGATAAAGATAGAGTAGAAAGATTGCTTAATGAATTATCTACTGAAAAGAATCGAAAAGCTGTTTTTATATGTGCAATTTGTCTAGTAAATCAGTGCCAAGAGATCTTATTAGAAGTTCAGGGGAGATGTAATGGAAAAATTACATTGTCACCTAGAGGTATCAATGGATTTGGTTATGATCCCATATTTGAGGTGCATAATACCAATCTAACATATGCAGAAATGGAACAAGAAAAAAAACGGGAGATTGGTCATAGAGGAAAGGCATTTTCTTTAATGCGACCTCAATTAACCAAAATATTTAGTAATTTAATTATATAACTAAATGTAGTTTATTTTTGTACCCAACTTCCATGCAAGCCATGAGGTATCGCTATGGGTAATTCGATTACAGCTTGTTCAGCCATATTTTGTGCATTAAGTATTATCAACTCAGTCTTCCGGATAGATCCATTCCAGATCAAAACTATAATCCATCCAAAGTCCTCTAATTTATTTTCAGAAGATGGAATCATCAAAGGTTCGCCTACAAATCCATGAGGTGCGGCTGTCCAAGATATCTCTTCTCCATTAATAAGATCTATTTTTTTTATTGATTGTAGGGGTCCATTACCGTATTTTTTGGCTGCTGTTGCCATCCATGCAAATCTTGCCTTTATTCCTTCTTTTGAGGGATTTACCATGGCAAACTCACAGCACTGATCACTTAATGTCTTGCTAACTATTTTGTTATTAAATAAGTCAATTTCGCAACTTTTAAGAATACCCTCAGGCAGCTTTTCAAAATTAATATTGCGGAAATCTTCAGATGGTCCTATCGAGGGGAAATCTTTATAGTAAATACTTTCTAATTTGATTTTATTATGGTTCTCTGAGGCATTTAGATGATGAAAAACGAAACCATCTGGCGCATCAATGACCTTTGGAGGAATTCCGGCATATATGCCAGAGTTCCTAGGAATTAAAAGGAATTTGCCAGCGGAGCCTGGCTTTGAGCTTAAGCATTGTGCCGCGCCTTTCTGGCCGAAAAGGAATGGAATAGGGTTAAAAGAAATATTATTTTGAAGAAATATTGCCCAATTAGTTGTTATCGCAAAGTCGTGTAAGAAGGCAAATCCAGAAAAAGTATCTTTTCGCTCGCTAATTAATGAACCCGATTGATTCCCAGAAGTCTCAAACTCCATCAGTCTAATTGTGCTTCTTGGGCCTGTGCTTACTCCAAAGTTGACCATCACTTCTTTACCATTATGTCCAGGGTCAAAACGGGGATGAGCACTAAAAGCCTCACCATTCTTCAAAACTCCATTGAGATTACTGAGACCTTTTGTCTCTAATGTTTCTGGATCTAGGGAATAAGGACCAGCTGCTTCCCAAAGAGCTAAAAGATCATCACCTAACTTAATTACATTTGTATTTGCAATGTTTTTCAAACGAGTATCAAATATATTTGCTGCGATTCCACCTGATTTTTGAGTTCCAAAGACTCCTCGATAAAGAAATTTCCCTGCTTTTTCCTCTTCTTCCCATTCTTTTGTTCTGATGAAACGATTCCTTAAATAGACATCTCCTCCATCAAAGTTGAAGGATGCAATCATCCCATCTCCATCGAAGGGGTGATGAACCCATTGTCCATTTCTTTCAAGTCGGCCAGGTCCATTTCGATAAAAGCATCCGCTGAGATCTTTGGGGATTGTGCCTTTTATTTTAGAAAGTCTTGTGCTATCTAATTCTTTCTCAACATTGCAATAAGAGCTTGCCCATTCATTTTGGTCAAAAGAACGTAATTTATTTTGCTTATAGGAGTTAGACGTTGATAACTTCACAGTGTTTTATTTCCTCTTTCTAATTTTCGCTTAAATCTCACATCGCTGCGAGCTTAAAGCAACTTTTTTGGAATTAAATTGCACTTTTAGCACTCTTGGGGCCCAGATTGTTCTAAAACTCCTTTACTACTTGGGATGGCATTATCTCTTCTAGGGTCTAGCTCTGTAGCCATGCGTAAAGATCTTGCGAAAGCTTTAAAACATGCTTCAACAATATGGTGAGAGTTTGTGCCATCAATTTGTTTTATATGCAAGGTCAGCCCACTGTTGTTTACAAGACCACCAAAAAATTCTCTCACCAACTCTGTATCGTAAGTTCCTATCTTCTCTGTTGGCACTTTCAGGCCATAGCTCATGTGTGGACGACCTGAGCAATCCAAAACCACTTGAACTAATGCCTCATCTAATGGTGCAATAAAATGTCCGAATCTATTTAAACCACGTCGGTCTCCAAGTGCAATAGATAAAGCCTGGCCTATAGCAATACCTACATCCTCATTAGTATGATGGTCATCAATATGTATATCACCGACTGCTTTTATATCTAAATCAAAAAGACCATGGCTAGCTATTTGTTGAATCATATGATCAAGAAAAGCTATTCCTGTAGAAACATCACAACTCCCAGTCCCATTAATAGTTAATGAAACTTTGACATCTGTTTCTCCAGTCACTCTATGGACTTTACCTTCTCTTTTTTGATTCATCTGAAAAGCCTTTAATGAGGTCATATGTCTTTTTAATTACATTCCATTTATGCAGTATCCGGAATCGACATAAATTGTTTGTCCAGAGATTCCACTTGCAAGATCGCTTAATAGAAATGCTGCTGTATTACCTACTTCCTTTTGGGTAACTGTTCTTCGTAGTGGAGCTTTCTCTTCTACATTGTGAATCATGTCCAATATCCCTCCGATGGCTGAGCTTGCAAGGGTCCTAATTGGTCCTGCACTTATCGCATTAACCCGAACTTGATTATCTGGTCCAAGCTCAGCAGATAAATATCTGACAGAGGCTTCAAGAGCTGCTTTTGCAACTCCCATCACATTGTAATTAGGAATTGCCCGATCAGCACCAAGATAAGTCAAAGTTACGACTCCTGCTCCTTTACTGAAGAGAGGTTTTGCATGCTTGCAGAGAGGTGCTAAAGAGTAAGCACTGATATCAAGAGCTCTAGAGAATCCTGCACTTGTTGTTGCGCTGTAATCTCCAATGAGCTCCTCTTTACCAGCAAATGCTAGACAATGGACTATTCCATCAAGTTTTCCCCAATTAGCTTTTATATTTTTAAAGACTTCTATTATTTGTTTTTCGTCCTGAACATTTAGTGGTTCAAAAAGAGTTGGCGAAAGAGGTGTTGTTAACTCTCTCACTTTTGCCTCAAACCTACCTTTTTCATCTGGTAGATAGGTTATCCCAAGTTCCGCACCTGCTGCATTAAGTTGTTGTGCGATGCCCCAGGCTATTGAGCGATTATTTGCGATTCCTGTGACAAGGATCTTTTTCCCGCTTAGATCAAGAAGCATCTCAAGCAATTACATTGAATGTCTCTTAATTCTCTCTCATTAGGAGCTACTTATACAGAAAAGTTCATGTATGAACTTTTAAAGAACATCTTTTCATCCCTTCAACATAAATCAAAATCATGGTTCGTACTCATTCAACAATGCTTCCGATAGGAACAGAAATGCCACCCTTCGATATGGATATTGTCCCAGGTTTAGTATTTTCAGTTGGTTCAAGTTTTGAGGGCTTGAAAAAATTGAATAATGATTTGTTATCCAATAAGCCAACTCTATTTATGATAATTTGTGCACATTGTCCATTTGTAAAGCATATTGAGACTGAAATTACTTCTTTATTTAAGGACTATGGTGAATCAGTGCAATTTATAGCTGTCTGTAGTAACAGCGTTATTACTCATCCTCAAGATGGACCAGAACACTTGGCGAAGCAGGCAAATTCAAATGGGTGGCAATTCCCTTATTTAACTGATGATGACCAAACTTTTGCTAAATCGCTAAAAGCAGCGTGTACTCCAGATTTTTATTTATTTTCAGGATTAAATGATAAGGCTAATAAATTAAGATATAGAGGACAATTAGATGAAAGTACTCCTGGAAATAATATACCAATAACAGGAAATAGTTTAAGAACTGCTTTGGATTATCTTTTGGCTGGGACACAATTAAAAGAAGATCAAAAGCCATCTCTTGGTTGCAATATAAAGTGGCATCCAGGTAAAGAGCCAGCTTGGTTTGGATGAATTTTTTTCTTATAGAGCTAAAAAATCTTTGTTTTGAGGTATTAATATGAATTTCATGAATGTTCCCCCTTTCAGCCTAAATAGGCAGCTTTCTCATATCGGAGATGAATTGGAAGAGGCAATATCGAGAGTTATCCATAGTGGCAAATATATTGGTGGTCAGGAAATTGATGAATTTGAAGAAGCGTTTTCTAGGTTTGTGGGAGTGCCTTACACAGTTGGATGCAACAGTGGAACTGATGCTTTGATTTTGGCCTTGCGTGCATTAGAGATAGGTGCAGGAGATGAAGTTATAACCTGTTCTTTTAGTTTTTTTGCTACTGCGGAGGCAATTAGTAGCGTTGGGGCCATCCCTGTTTTTGTTGAAATTGATCGTAAAAATTATTTAATAGATATCGAAAAGATAGAAAAGGCAATAACCCCATCAACAAAAGCAATCTTACCTGTGCATCTTTTTGGATGCCCCGTTGATATGGATCAGATTATGAATCTAGCTAGCAAATATAATTTAAAAGTTATTGAAGATTGTGCTCAGGCTGCTGGCGCTAAATGGAATGGTAATTCAGTTGGGAGTTATGGAGATATAGGTTGTTTCAGCTTCTTCCCCACAAAAAATCTTGGAGCGGCTGGTGATGGTGGAGCAGTCACCACCAAACATAAAGCTTTAGCTTCTCAAATGCGTGAACTTTCAGTTCATGGTATGCCAGAAAGATATCTTCATACTAATCTGGGATACAACAGCAGATTAGATGCTATTCAGGCGGCTATTCTTAATATTAAGCTTCCTTATTTAAATAAATGGGTTGGAGAGAGAGCAAAAGCTTCTTCAAATTACCTTGAGGCACTAAAAGGATTGAATGATATTATCTTGCCTAAGATAAACCTTGCCCATGGTAGCGAGCATGGATGGAATCAGTTTGTTATTAGAATTAAGAATTTCTCAACTAAAGAAGAAGATAAATATGTTGATGACAATAAATTACAGTGCAAAAACTCAAGAGATATTTTTAAGCAGAGATTAGAAGATTATGGTATTAAGACTATTATTTATTATCCGATCCCTATTCATCTTCAGCCTGCTTATATACATATGGGATTCCAAAAAGGAGACATGCCATTAACTGAAAGCTTGTCAGATGAAGTCTTAAGTCTTCCTTTGTTTCCAGAGATCACTTCTGATGAGCAAGAATATGTTGCGAAAAAAATTATAAGTTTAGCTAAAAGTAAAACTTAATTAATAGTTATTTCTGAATACAGTAATTTAAAGTATGATTGCTGCTTTTTATGAATTATTATTGGATCTGGGTAACCATTCTTTTCAAGAGAGGGTATATCTCCTGAGAGAATATCGGATCTTGAAACTTTCCTAAGTTCAGGTACCCATTTTTTTATGTAATTGCAATTAAAGTCAAATTTTTCTGCTTGCCGGTAAGGATTGAAAATTCTTAAAGGTTTAGGATCCATGCCACTACTAGCACTCCATTGCCATCCACCGTTATTTGCTGCAAGGTCTGCATCTACCAACTTTTGCATAAAGTATTTTTCTCCAATTCTCCAATCGCAAATTAAGTCTTTAACTAAGAAAGAAGCAACTATCATTCTGCTTCGATTATGCATCCAACCAGTTTCATTTAATTCTCTCATTGCGGCGTCAATGATTGGAACTCCAGTTAAACCATTAATCCATGCATCTATGTACTGTTGTTTATTTTCCCATCTGAATGATTTCCATTTTTTTCTAAATGGGCCTTGAGAAAGCTCGGGGAAATTATACATAGCATGCTGGTAAAATTCTCTCCAAGCAAGCTCTTTTTGCCAAGTAGTAATTGATTGAATGTGTTCATAATTATTGGATGATTGTCTTGCTTTTTGGCTTGCTTGCCATGCTTGGCGACAACTAATTGTGCCTAAAGTAAAAGATGCGCTTAGTTTAGAAGTAAGTATTTCTGAGGGATGATCTCTAGTCAATGAATATTTCTCAATAAAATTATTTGTAAAATTAATTAATTGTTTATTAGCAGCTATCTCTCCTGGTATGCAAGGACAAAGATTATTGTTTTTAAAACCATTATTTACTAATAATCTTTCTAAATTAATATCACTTTCAATTACTGAATTTTGTTTACAATAATTTTTAATATTATTATGTTCTTGTTGATTTAAGCCGATTAAATTATTTGGTATATCTTTTGCTTTAATTAATCCACTCTCTTCTGCAGAAAAAACTTTTATAAACCATTTTTTGCTAAAAGGTCCATATACACTATACTTGCCACCAGATATTGTATTTATTTCATTTGGTGGTATTAAAAGTTGGTCATTTAAAGAGAAGAATTTTATTAAATCTTTCTCCAACTTACCTTTGATTATTAAGTCGCGTTTTACCTCATAAGGTTCGTAGTTTTGATTGCAGACAACCCCTTTTGAATGAATTACTTTTGCAACTTTAGGTATTAAATTAATAGGGTCTCCATATAAAACCAATAAATCGCTGCCACAATCTCTCCATTTTGTTCTTAGCTCTAGTAGGCTTTCAGCTAAAAACCATAGTTTTGGTGGGGATATTTTCAAGCAATGGTCATTGGTATCAATGAGATTTTGATCAAGTATAAATAAACCTATAATTGATGATGTTATTTCTCTTGTAAAGCTTAGTCCTATATTGTCTTGTAGACGAAGATCTCTTCTGTGCCAAAATATATATCTATCATTATTCACTTATATCATCCATTTGAGTTTTTGACATGTGCGAAACCATGCGGTCAAAGTTTTACCATCTAAAGCTTCATTGCCACTTGAAATTAGTTCATTTAAATTATTCTTAGATATATGAAGTATTTCGAGATCTTCGTCTATATCTCCTTGAGGTCTCACTTTTAATTTTTTTAAGTCTCTAGCCAGAAAAATATGTATTATTTCGTCAGAGTATCCAGGGCAAGGAAGCATTTCTCCAAGGTAATCCCACGTTTCTGCTTCATACCCTGCTTCTTCAGCTAACTCTCTTTTCATAGATTCAAGTGGATTTTCTCCTTCTTCTAATGTTCCAGCTGGGAACTCAAGTATCCTTCTTGATACTGCAAATCGATATTGTCTAAGAATAACTATTTCTCCATTATTAGTTATTGGTACTGCAATAGAAGCACCAGGATGTTTTATTACTCCAAAAGTCTCCTCTATCCCTATTGGTAATTTTATTTGATTAATTTCAAAGCGGATTTTTTTTGCAATTAGGGATTCTTTTTTGTTTACGATCAGAGAAGGCTCAATTGGTGGTAGGGGAGTCATAGCATTGTTCTCAAATAGGTAAGGATTTAAAACTCATCCTAGAAAATTTTTTTGAAAAGAGTGCAATCAAAACTATTCCCATGGGATTTTGGTCTCAATTTTCTTAGGTGGCTTTTCTCCTTTATTTAGTGCATCTGCAAGTGGTGTGATTACAAAACTTCTTTCAGTCATTCGAGGATGTGGGAGGGTAAGCAATTTGCTATTTATTTGAAGTGAACCCCAAGAAAGCAAGTCAATATCTAAAGTTCTCGGCATCCATCTACTAGTTGATGATTCTCTATCTCTACCAAATTCTTTTTCTAATTTTAAAAAGTTTTGCAGTAGATCCTCTGCTCCATGATGCGTAGGGAAAATATTTCTAAGTGGTTCACCGTCGACTAGTAAAGCAGTATTAATATAATTTGGTTGATTTTCCGGACCACCAATTGGATCTGTTTCAAATAGGTCTGACCATCTCCAACGTAAATCTTTGTGAATTGTCTTATAACTAATTTTTGCGGTTAATGAACTTTGTATCCAAAGACAAATCTCATTTTCAACTTTTGGCCTCACTGCTACAAGCGTTGAGATAGGAGATCCAAAAGCGCTAGGAAGATTTGCTCCAATTCCAATGGCTAATGTGTAAGGAGGGTAAACTATTTGAGAAGTCATTGTTGTCTATCAGCCAGACTGGAAAAAATTGATTTAGTTTTGAAGTAAATGGTTGAAAGCGGAGCCGCTTCAAAAGCAAATTCTTCACCTTCAAATAGCAAGGTTCAATTCAATATTGCTAGCAGGTCATTCCCGCTGGCCGCAATCACAGGGCATGGGACTCTAAAGTTAGCCCTTATGCTTTCTGCTGTTGATCCTTGTCTTGGTGGGGTGATAATTGCTGGAGGGAGAGGCACGGGTAAGTCTGTTCTGGCTAGAGGATTGCATGCGTTGCTACCTCCGATAGAGGTATTAGCTATTGAGAAATCAGATTTAGCAAATTCTGGAAATATTAGACCTTCTGGTTTAAACCTTGATCCAACTCAACCCTCAGATTGGGATGATGAGTCAAAAGAAATAATCCAAAAAAATTACGGTGATTTTTCTTCTAATAATAATGAGGTTCCTCGAAAAGTAATTCCTGCGCCATTTGTTCAAGTACCACTAGGAGTGACTGAAGATCGACTTGTAGGAGCAGTTGATGTGGCGGCATCTTTGTCGAGTGGATCTTCTGTTTTCCAACCTGGTTTATTAGCTGAAGCTCATCGTGGAGTTTTGTATGTTGATGAATTAAATCTTCTTGACGATGGAATTGTTAATTTGATTTTAGCTGCAGTTGGGGCTGGTGAAAATCGTATTGAGAGAGAGGGTTTAAGCCTTAGCCACCCATGTAAACCTTTATTAATTGCGACTTATAACCCTGAGGAGGGAAGCGTTAGAGATCATCTCCTTGACCGATTTGCAATTGTCTTATCTGCTGATCAAGTCATTACTAATGAACAAAGAGTGGAAATTACTCAGTCAGTTTTAAGTCATGGAAAATGTAGTGAGAGCTTTTCTCTTAAATGGTCTCAAGAAACAGATGCTCTTGCTACCCAATTATTACTTGCACGTCAGTGGCTTAAAGGCATAGAAATAAGCTCTGATCAAATTCAATATCTAGTCAATGAGGCTATTAGAGGAGGAGTAGAAGGCCATAGGTCAGAACTTTATGCGGTTCGGGTGGCTAAAGCAAATGCTGCTTTGTCAGGTAGAGAGAAAGTTGACGCTGAGGATTTACAAATAGCTGTTCGCCTTGTCATCGTCCCAAGGTCACTTCAAATTCCTCCACAAGATGATCAAATAGAGCCCCCCCCTCCTGATGAACAAGCTCCTCCGCCTGATCAGTCTAAAGATGATCAAAATGAGGACGAAAATGATATGGAAGACGAGGAAGAATCTGACGAGAAAGAAACTTCTCCCCCAATTCCAGAGGAGTTTATGCTTGATCCTGAGGCTTGTGGTATTGACCCTGATTTATTGCTTTTTTCCGCCGCGAAGTCAAAGAGTGGGAGTAGTGGCAGTAGATCAGCTGTTCTGAGCGATACCAGAGGAAGATATGTAAAGCCTATTTTGCCAAGAGGTCCTGTTAGAAGAATTGCTGTTGATGCGACATTAAGGGCTGCAGCTCCTTACCAAAAGGCAAGAAGAGAGCGACAACCGCATAAAAAAGTAATAGTTGAAGAGGCTGACTTGCGTGCAAAGCTTTTACAAAGAAAAGCTGGTTCCCTTGTGATCTTTCTCGTTGATGCAAGTGGCTCAATGGCTTTAAATAGAATGCAAAGTGCAAAGGGTGCTGTTATTCGATTATTAACTGAAGCCTATGAAAACAGGGATGAAGTTTCCTTGATTCCATTTCGTGGAAATCAAGCTGATGTTTTGTTGCCTCCCACAAGATCGATCACGGCAGCTAAGCGCAGACTAGAAACCATGCCTTGTGGAGGGGGCTCTCCGCTTGCGCATGGATTGACTCAAGCTGCTCGAGTTGGCGCTAATGCATTAGCCACAGGCGATCTTGGCCAAGTAGTTGTCGTTGCGATTACGGATGGCAGGGGGAATGTCCCGTTGGGGACTTCTTTGGGACAGCCTGAATTGGACGGAGAGGAAAAAGTAGACTTAAAGCAAGAAGTTTTAGATGTAGCTTCGCGTTATCGAAATATAGGATTGAAACTTCTTGTTATTGATACAGAGAGGAAATTTATTGGTAGTGGAATGGGCAAAGATCTTGCAGATGCTGCAGGAGGGAAATATGTTCAGTTGCCCAAAGCAAGTGATCAAGCAATTGCTTCTATTGCTATGGAAGCAATTGGCTCAGTTGATTAGAAAATTTAATAACTATTTGTTTTAGATGGATAAACTTCATTAAAGAATTCTCCAAGTCCAATTGTTAAGCTTCTTACTGCAGACATAAGTTCTTCATCCTTTATCATTCT
>CETM01107037.1_pt1 | contig 10966 bp, 7 predicted proteins | sample 361451 | NCBI WGS metagenome assembly CETM01 (sample SAMEA2622690, study PRJEB7988) | marine metagenome | isolation source: saline water (ENVO:00002010), including
GGTGCAAGAATTGGAAAATTTGATGATAAAGGAAAAGCAAGAGCATTGCCAGGACATAATTTACCATTAGGGGCTGCTGGAGTATTAATACTATGGCTAGGATGGTTTGGATTTAATGGTGGTTCAGTCTTATCTGCTGACCCAACGCTAACATCGCTTACACTAGTAACTACATGTTTAGCTGCTGCTGCTGGGGGTGTTTCAGCTGCTTTTTTTGCAAGTATACTTTATAAAAATTATGATATTACTATGTTCATGAATGGTGTTTTAGGAGGTCTTGTTGGAATTACTGCTGGTGCAGATCTAATGTCTCCAACAGATTCAATTTTAATTGGACTTTTTGCTGGAATATTAGTTGTCTTGGGTATTTCACTTATAGAAAAACTAAAACTTGATGATCCAGTAGGAGCAATCGCTGTTCATTTAATTTGTGGGATTTGGGGCACTCTAGCTGTCGGATGCTTTGGAGATCTAGCAAGTTTTGATCAGTTTGTTACCCAATTAGCTGGTGTTGCAATAATTGGTGCCTTTTGTGTTATTTCTTCATTTATTTTACTCTTCATTGTCAAAGCAGTAACTGGGCTTAGAGTAAGCGAAGAAGAAGAGAAAAAGGGCCTTGATCTTTCTGAACACAGCATGGAAGCTTATGCTGATTTTAGATTAAATCAATTATAATATTTTTTGTTTGGTTTGTTTACTAGAAAAAAGGGGGGGTGGTTATAATGTATTTTGGGTTTTGATTTATGCCATAAACCAATCCTACTCATGTTGATTTACGTTATAATTAACTCCTCTTTTTTATAAAATATGGATTCTGAAAATTTTACATTTTTTCATAGGTTAAGATTTTAATTACTTTGTTTTGTTTTTAGAATCCATTTTTTTAATACCTTCAGATCCCTGAAGGTGTTTTATATTATATTTAAAATGACTTATAAAAAAGTTTTCTTCCAGCTATTTGCCCTGACATTTTGCTTCAATACATCTGCTCAATTAAGTCCTGAGACAAAACAAGGTCCATATGAACAATTAATAATTAGAGGAGCAACTTTAATCAATGGAGATGGGTCACCTCCAAGAGGGCCAGTAGATATAGTTATAGAAAAAAATACTATAAAAAAAATAAGCTTTGTAGGTTATCCTGGTGTGAAAATTGACTCAACTAAAAGACCTAAGTTAAAATCAAAAGGGAAAATCATTGATGCAACAAATATGTATGTTTTACCTGGGTTTATTGATATGCATGGGCATATTGGAGGTTCTTCTCAGGGTGCCGATTGGGATTATGTTTTTAGGCTTTGGTTGGCTCATGGAATAACAACGATTAGAGAACCTAGTGGCAGAGGCTTAAGTTATACATTAAAATTAAAAGAACGTATTGAAAAAAATGAAATACTTGGACCAAGAATTTTTGCATATACCGGATTTGGTCAAGGTTCAAAAAATCCTATTAAGACTGAAGAAGAAGCGCGCTCATGGGTTAGAGAAAACGCAAAAAAAGGAGCTGATGGAATTAAATTTTTTGGTGCTGAACCACATATTATGAGGGCGGCACTTGATGAAAATAAAAAGCTGGGGCTCAGATCTGCTTGTCATCATGCTCAAATGAGTGTTGCAAGATGGAATGTTTTAAATTCAGCAAGAGCTGGTCTAACAACAATGGAACATTGGTATGGTCTGCCAGAAGCTTTATTTGTTGATAAAACTATTCAGCATTATCCTTTAGATTATAATTACCAAAATGAACAGCATCGTTTTGAAGAAGCTGGAAAATTATGGGAACAAGCTGCTGAGCCATATTCAGATCATTGGAACGATGTGATGAATGAGTTATTAAACCTTGATTTTACTCTTGACCCAACTTTTAATATCTATGAAGCAAGCAGAGATCTTCAAAGAGCTCGAAGAGCTGAATGGCATGAAGATTACACATTACCGTCTTTATGGAAATTTTATCAGCCAAGTAAAATTTCACATGGATCCTATTGGCATTACTGGGGAACTGAGCAAGAAGTTGCATGGAAAAAAAACTTCAAGTTGTGGATGATTTTTATCAACGAATATAAAAATAGAGGCGGTCGTGTAACAGCGGGGTCAGATTCTGGTTTTATTTTTCAACTATATGGTTTTGGATATATAAGAGAACTAGAACTTTTAAGAGAAGCTGGGTTTCATCCATTAGAGATTATAAGATCAGCTACCTTAAATGGTGCAGAGGCTCTTGGTCTAGATCGAGAGATTGGATCTGTCCAAATTGGGAAAAAGGCAGATCTTATAATTATTGAGGAAAATCCATTAAAAAATCTAAAGGTTTTATATGGGACAGGTGCAATAAAACTTAACGATGAAAACCAAGTTATCCGAGTAGGTGGAGTAAAATATACTATCGTGAATGGTGTGGTATATGATGCAAAAAAATTATTGCTAGAAGTAAAAGAAATGGTCGAATTATCAAAAAAAGATGAAAACTTTATTTTAAAACAGCCAGGCAACTAAATGATTTAATCAGAGTTAAATAATTTTTTTCTCTTTCAATAAATTTTCCATTTCATCTTTAATCTTTTTAGCTGAAATGGATGCGGTTTTTTCAAAATCTTTACCATTAGAAGAATATATAATACTTCTTGATGCATTTACTATTATCCCACATTTATCATTCATTGCAGCTTGTGAAATTTGTTTTAAATTTCCCCCTTGAGCACCTATTCCAGGGATGAGTAAAAAATTATCTGGAACTATTCTCCTAATACTTGAAATTAAATCAGTATGATTAGCTCCTACAACATACATCAATTGTTGAGAGTTTTCCCATTTGATTGAAGATTCAATTACTTGCTGATATAGTTTTTTTCCACTGCATTGATTAAACTGGAAATCATTAGCTCCAGAATTAGAAGTCAATGCAAGCAAAATTGTGTGCTTGTCTTTATATTTAAGGAAAGGCTCCACAGAATCCTTCCCCATATAGGGAGAAATAGTTATAGAGTCAAAATTTAAACGTTCAAAATATGCCTTAGCATATCGTCTTGATGTGTTTTCAATATCACATCTTTTTGCATCAGCAATTGTAAAAATATCGGGATATTCAGATTTTATATAATCAATAATTTTTTCAAGGGCTTTCCATCCATCAACACCATATGTTTCATAAAAGGCAATGTTAGGCTTATATGCTATACAATATTTTGAAGTTGCATCAATAATTAATTTTGCAAAAGAAAAAATAGGGTCATTATTTTTTCTTAAAAAATTTGGGATTTTCTCTATATCAATATCTAAGCCAACACATAAAAAAGATTTTTTCTTTTTAATTCTTTCATATAGATTTTGATTGTTCATGATATTTCTCCTGAATCTTTTAAAACTTGATTATTTTGATAAAGTTTAAGTTCATCAATTAATTGTTTTATATCGCCATTAATTATGTTCTGCAAATCATACAATGTTAAGCCAATTCGATGATCAGTCACTCTTCCTTGAGGATAATTATATGTTCTTATTTTAGCGGATCTATCCCCAGATGAAACAAGTGAGCTTCTCTTTTCAGCATCTGATTCCAACTTTTTATTTAATTCTAATTCATATAGACGAGATCGAAGAACTTTTAAAGCTTTCTCCTTGTTTTTATGTTGTGATTTTTGGTCCTGACATTGAGCTACTATTCCTGTGGGCTCATGTGTGAGTCTAACAGCAGAGTATGTTGTGTTAACTGATTGCCCGCCAGGCCCAGAAGAGCAATAAAAATCAACTCTAACATCATTCATGTCAATTTTAACATCAAACTCTTCAGCATCAGGAAGAACCATTACTGTTGCCGCAGAAGTGTGAACTCTTCCCTGAGTTTCAGTTTGAGGAACTCTTTGTACTCTATGAACTCCAGACTCATACTTCAGCACACTGTATACCTCTTCACCCAAAACCTCAAAAATTATTTCCTTAAACCCGCCTGCAGTCCCCTCATTAAAATCAACTAAACTCACCTCCCATCCGAGATCTTGACAAAACTTTGTATACATCCTATAAAGATCTCCAGCAAAAATACTAGCTTCATCTCCCCCAGTTCCAGCCCTAATTTCAAAAACTACATTTTTAGAATCTTCTGGATCTTTGGGAATTAATAAAAGTTTAATTTCTTGTTCTAAAGAATCAAGTTTAGTTTTTGATTCTTCTAGCTGAAGTCTAGCCATTTCTAACATCTCTTTGTCTTCTTCTTTTTTGATCAAATCCTCCGCCTCTTTTATATTCATGTTTAAAAGATCAAACTGATCAAACTTTTCTATTTTCCTAGAGAGTTCTTTGTACTCTTTATTTAGATCAATATATTTCTTTTGATCTGAAATAATTTCTGGTTTAACCATCAAATCAGAAATTTCTTTGAAGCGGCTCCTTATCTGTTTAAACTTTTCTTCCATTTTAACTTTGAGTATAACAAAAATATAACTTTAAGTTGTTGAATATATGATACTTAATATTCAAAGTTTCCAGATTCAGAATAAATTGACAATTTTCTTGTTTTACAAGCCTCAACTCTTCCAATTACTCTAGCATCTATCTCAAATGATTTTGAAATTTCAATAATCTTATCTGCTATTTTAGGGTTCACATATAATTCCATTCTGTGCCCCATGTTAAAAACTTGATACATCTCCTTTAGAGAAGTTCCTGATTCTCTTTGAATTAAGTCAAAAATTGGTGGAACTTCGAATAAATTATCTTTTATAATATGAAGATCTTCAATAAAATTAAGAGCTTTGGTCTGTCCTCCTCCACTGCAATGAACCATGCCATGAATATCAATTCTGTCAACTTGATCAAAAATTTTCTTTATAACAGGAGCATAAGTTCTAGTTGGAGAAAGAATCATTTTGCCAATATCTATAGGTGTTGAACCTATATAATCAGTCAAAGATTTCGACCCAGAGTAAACCAACTCATCAGGAATACTAGAGTCAAAACTTTCAGGATATTTATCCATAAGATATTTACTAAACACATCATGCCTTGCCGAAGTCAAGCCATTACTCCCTATTCCAGAATTATACTCTTTCTCATAAGTTGACTGTCCAAAAGATGCAAGCCCTACTATTAAATCTCCATCACTTATATTTGCATTATCTATAACATCCTTTTTAAGCATTCTTGAAAAAACACAAGAATCTATAATAACTGTCTTTACTAAATCTCCTACATCAGCAGTTTCTCCTCCAGTATTATATATCTTAATGCCCAAAGAATCAAGTTCATCAATGATTTCCTGGGTTCCATTTATAATTGATGAAACAACCTCTGCAGGAATTCTGTTTTTATTTCTCCCAATAATTGATGAAAGCATTATTTCATTAGTTACTCCAACACATAACAGATCATCAATATTCATAACTATTGAATCTTGCACAACACCCTTCCAAACAGAATTATCACCTGTTTCCTTCCAATAAACATATGCAAGTGATGATTTACTTCCTGCTCCATCTGCATGCATGACAACAACATGGTCTTCACTTTTCGTAATGTAATCAGGGATAATTTTACAAAAGGATTTTGGAAATATCCCCTTGTCTATATTCTTAATTGCATCGTGGACATCTTCTTTTTTCGAAGAAACCCCTCTTTTTTGATAACGATTGCTTTCCATAAAAAACTATCACTGCAAAAGTAATATTTCTCAATGATCTAATCTTCTAAATTCTATTGTATTTTTTAAAAACACTATGCCATATTTTAAAAAATAAAATCCTAATAATTTATTTAGAATTATAGCAATGAAAATTTATGATTTTTTACCCCTTATTTTTATTAATTGAATAAATTAAACTTGAAAAAAATAGTGTTTTGATAAAAATTGAAAACCGTTTTAAAATTAGGATAAAAAGTTAAGTAGTATTATTACTTTTAAATGTCTTAATTATAAATTAAAATTTTAATCACAATGAGTAAATCTAAATTAGAATATATCTGGTTGGACGGTTATGTTCCTACAGCCAATTTAAGAAGTAAAACAAAAATTATTGCCAATTTTGGAGGTAAACTAAAAGATTGTCCTATGTGGGCATTTGACGGAAGTTCAACTCTTCAAGCTGAAGGCGGTTCGTCAGATTGCCTGTTAAAACCAGTTGCAATATATCCTGATCCAGTAAGGAAAGATGGTTTTTTAGTAATGAATGAAGTTTTAAACGCTGATGGTTCTCCACACATTTCAAATGGCAGAGCTACTATTGATGATGATGATAATGATTTTTGGTTTGGATTTGAGCAAGAATATTTCATCTGGGATCCTGAAACTAATTTACCTCTTGGTTTTCCTAAAGATCAGACTCCTCAAGGACAATTTTATTGTTCCGTTGGAGGCAAAAATACATTCGGTAGAGAAATCATGGATGAACATCTTGATATTTGTCTTGAAGCAGGAATTAATGTAGAAGGAACAAATGCTGAAGTTGCAGCTGGTCAATGGGAGTTTCAAACTTTTGCTAAAGGAGCTAAACAGGCCGGTGATGAAATGTGGGTGGCAAGATATTTACTTGAAAGGACTGCTGAGCAATATGGTTTAGCTATTGAGTATCACCCAAAACCTCTAGGGCCAACAGATTGGAATGGTTCTGGAATGCACGCTAATTTTTCTAATACCACGCTAAGAACCTGTGGATCTGAAAAAACTTATAATAATATATGTGAAGCCTTTAGACCAGTTGTTAAGGAGCATATAGCTGTATATGGAGCATATAACGATCAAAGACTAACAGGTGATCATGAAACTCAGTCAATTGAAGAATTTAGTTATGGCGTTTCTGACAGGGGAGCATCAATAAGGATACCCATAATGACTGTTGAAAATGGATGGAAAGGTTGGCTTGAAGATCGTCGCCCTGCATCAAATGGAGATCCCTACAAAATAGCTGGTAGAATAATAAAAACTGTTAAATCAGCAAAACTCTAAACTTAAAACCCTTTTTTTATAATTAAGATTAAAACCTACTTTTTTTAAAGTGGGTTTTTTTATATAATAAGAGGGATTATGAAAACTAGGTATAAGGTAAGTAGTATGATTCCATCAATCCAACTGAGGCGATTACCCCGTGGAAAGAAAACAAGAGGAAGTATTATAGTTGAAATTCCAATCATCCACCAAATATCATTTTCCAATAATCCTTGATCTTCAATAACTATTGGAGTAATCATTGATGTAATCCCCATAACTGCAAGAATATTAAAAATATTAGATCCTATTAGATTACCTAAAGAAATCGCCTTTTGTTTTCTGATTATTCCTATAATAGAAGCCGACAACTCAGGTATACTAGTTCCAACGGAAATAACAGAAATACTAATAATTCTTTCACTTACCCCAAAATCATATGCCAGAGCAACAGCTCCTTTAACAAGTGTTTCAGATCCAAGCCATAATCCAAATCCACCAATTACTAAATAGTAAAAACTTGATAAAGAAGACATGCTGTCTTCTTCAAGGTCATCTCCTGATTCATCTTTTTTTCTAATTCTAATTAAATAAAAGAGGAATAATATTAAAACAGAGAAAAGAATTGCTCCCTCATAACTTTCTAACCTAGAGTCAAATCCTACAAAAACATAAAAAAGAGCAGTAGCAAATATCATCATGGGAAAATCTGTTTTATAAAAACTCTTGGAAACATTTATTGGAGCTATAATTACCACTACGGCTAGAACAAAAGCAATGTTTGCAATATTAGAGCCCAGGACATTACCAAAAGCTAGGTCTGGATGTCCACTTAAAGCCGAATTAACACTCACAATTAGTTCAGGCATAGAAGTAGCAAATGAAACCACAGTCATTCCAATAACCATTTTCGGTATTTGAAGTTTTAAAGACAATGAAACTGCTGACTGAAGTAACCAATCGCCACCCTTAACTAAAATAACAAGACCAGCAACTACTGCTAATATGGCCATAAAAAAAATTTCCTAAATATACGCTATAGTATTAAAAAAAAACCAGCTAAATTCGGGTTTCTTTATATATTATAACAAATTTAATTATGAACCGATCATTATACTTTTTATTATTTCTCACTTCTCTTACTTCAAGTCTCGCTTTTAGTCAACAAAATCAATCAATTGAAGTCAAGGAATATGTTTTAAAAAATGGTCTAACAGTAATGCTTAATGAAAATAGTGAAAGCTCAAATATCTATGGTGTAGTAGGTGTTAAAGCTGGAGGTAAAAACGATCCAAAAGATGCTACTGGTATTGCACACTATCTTGAGCATGTTTTATTTAAAGGGACTCAAGAATTAGGAACTACTGATTATGAAAGTGAAAGAGTTTATCTTGATAGCATTAGCAAACTTTATGAGATTTTATCTGAAAAGAAATCAGAAGAAAAGCGTTCCATGATACAAAAAGAAATCAATAGAATCTCTATTAAAGCTTCACAATATGCTATCCCTAATGAGCTTGATAAGCTCCTTAAACAAATGGGAGGACTTGACATAAATGCATTTACAAATGAGGATTATACGGCATATTATAACAGCTTCCCTCCTAATCAAATTAATAGATGGCTAGAAATCTATAGTCATCGTTTCCAAAATCCAGTATTTAGATTATTTCAATCTGAACTTGAAACCGTATATGAGGAAAAAAATATATCAATGGATGATCCTTTTGAAAATGTTTTTGAAGAAGTTGCAAAGCATGTCTACAAAAAACATCCCTATGGCCAACAGACTGTGCTTGGAAAAGTTGAACATTTAAAAAATCCCTCCTTGCAAAAAATGTATGATTTTTTTAACACCTATTATGTAGCAAATAATATGGTTTTAGCGCTTTCTGGTGACTTTAATTCTGAAATGGTTATCCCACTCATTGAAGAAACATTTGGAAAATTACGATCAGGTAAAATTCCTGATTTCCCAGAGTATATAGAAGAGCCTTTTAATAAGAGAGAACTCATTGAGAAAAAATTAACTCCCATTAAACTTGGAGCAATTGTTTTTCGATCGCCTAGACAAGGAGATAAAGACAATTTAACTTTTGAAATGGCTCTAGAAACGCTATATAATTATGAAGAAACTGGGTATTTAAATAAACTTAGAGATGACGGAAAATTAATGGAAGCTGGACTATTTGAAATTGGAAACATTGATTATGGAGCTACAGCTGTATATTTTATTCCTAAACTAATTGGTCAAAAATTAGATGCTGCTGAAAATATAATATTAGATCAGATTGAAAGACTAAAAAAAGGCGAGTTTTCTGATCAATACGTTGAGGCTTTGAAAATTAATAAGCTGAAAGAAATATCATATCGCTGGGAAAGTAATGAAAACAGAGCTCTTGAGATGGTTGAAGCTTTTATGCAAGAAAAAAAATGGGAAGACTATTATGAAAATTATGAAGCCATAAAAAATATAGATAAAGAAGCTATTGTTCAAGTGGCGAATAAATATTTTGGAGATAATTATTTATGTTTTTATTCAAGAATGGGATCTCCAAAAAAAGAAAAGTTAGATAAACCAGGATATCAGCCTCAAGTATCTAATACTAATGCAAGTTCAAATTATAGCAAAAAACTTTTAGAAATTAAGCCTTTTCAATACCAGGCAAAATACGTAAACTATAATACTGATATTGAGAAAGCCAATCTAGGAGATAATATTTCAATTATAAAAACTAAAAACCCATTTAATAATGTTTTTGATCTAAAGATAAAATTAGGTGTTGGCTTTTATAAAATTCCTGAAATTAGATTTTTAGGAAATTATCTAAGTCTTTTAGGTACAAATAAGTACTCAGTTGTTGAGCTTAAAGAGGCTTTTCATCAACTTGGATCTACCTATTATTTTAACGCTACGGAAAACAATGTGTCTTTAATAGTTTCAGGAATTGAATCAAACCTTGAAAAAATTCTTGTCCTGACTGAAGAATTAATAAATAATCTAGTTTTTGATGAGGTAAAAGTCTCTCAAGCAGTTGAAGAGTTTAAAACTCAAAGAAAGTTAAATCTAGAACAACCTATATTTTTAGCTCAAACCCTTAATGAATATGCTCTACTTGGCAGTAAAGCTCCAAGACTAAGAGAGCTGACAAAAAAAGAGATTAAAAAACTCAAAGTAGAAAGATTAGAAAATGCTTACAATAATATTCTTAATTATGAAAAAACAATTCATTTTGTTGGGAATACAGAGTTGAGTCAATTAAAATTACTTTTTGATAAGTACCTTAATGGAGAGAAAAAACTTATAGATAAAGAACCTTTTGTCATTTTTGATAGACAAAAACCAATTAAAAATAAAATCTACATTTTAAACAATAAAAAAAGTATTCAAAGTCATATTGTCTTCAATATTGAAGGAAGTGAAAGGTCTAATTCAAAAGCTCATTATTCAAATGCATTTAATTCATATTTTGGGAGTGATATGTCAAGTATCGTTTTTCAAGAAATAAGGGAATTTAGATCGTTGGCATATTCTACATTTGCTCAATACAGTTTAGCCCCTATGGAGGGAAAAAATAATTCTTTTATTGGTTATGTAGGCTGTCAGGCTGATAAAACAATTGAATCAGTAAGGGTTATGAATGATTTAATCTTAAACATGCCTGAAAAACCAGAGCGATTAGAAATGATAAAATCTTCTTTAATTGAAAGTTCTAAAACTTCAAGGCCAAGCTTTAGAAATCTAATCGAAAGTATTGAAAGTTGGAAAAGGCAGGGGTTTGATGACGATCCTAATAAAGTTTTACTAGAGCAATACAATAACCTCTCTTTTAAATCAATTGTTGATTTTTATAAAGCTGAAATACAAAACAAGCCAATGATTATAACTATTGTTGGTGATGTGTCAAGATTTAATCTAGAAGAGCTAAAAAGATATGGAGAAATAATTATGGTTAAAAAATCAGACCTTTTTGTTAATTAATAAGTCAGATATAGCCAACCTTTTTTAAACTTGCCAGTCTCCAATACCTCTACCACATAATAGTATGA
>CETM01150413.1_pt1 | contig 10959 bp, 7 predicted proteins | sample 361451 | NCBI WGS metagenome assembly CETM01 (sample SAMEA2622690, study PRJEB7988) | marine metagenome | isolation source: saline water (ENVO:00002010), including
GGATACCGCCTTCACCGGTTGCAGGATCATAAGGCGTGTTGTCCGCGCCCTCTCCAGTCCACGCAGACCCGCGACCACCACCAATCTCATCACCTAAAAAGAGATAGAACTTTCCAGTGGATGCCTGAGCGTACGGGAAAGCGGCGTGAGTCGCACCTACAGGATAGGGGACCGCAGTAACGAAGACCGGGTTCTCTATGGAGCCTCCCCATCTGCCGTTCCCGACATCTACTACGACAACTCCGTTCTGCCACTCTGAGGAGTATGCGATCCCATCGTGGACCCATACGTCGTGAATCCGGCTGTCTGGATGGTTGTATTCGCTCACAAACTTTGGTTCATAGGGATTACGCACATCAATGATGACGTACTTGTCACCTCCAGCTAGGGCGAACAGGTAGTCATCTGTGGCGAACATGTTGTGTACCCCACCCGTCACCCCATTCGAATCAAAAGTTGATGCGATAACCGGGTTTGAGGGATCCGCCATATCGAGGATCACAACTCCGTTTCTCCGATCAGAGGCTCCCTCACGTGATAGCGCTGCATATCGACCGTTCGGTGCCACCTTAACGTCATTCACGGTGCGTGCGTCGACTCTGATTGAATCTACCTTCGTGATACTTGTGGGATCGGTAACATCCCAGAAAAACGCCCACCCGTCGGATGCCCACGTCCCTGTGATGGCATAGTCCCTTCCGTTCAATCCCTCGAAAACCCAAAGGTCTGAAGTGTGAGAATTCGTAACCGGCCCACGGCCTTGGAGCTGGATCTCTTGGACTACTTCTCGGCCGTGCACCGTAACCGTTGATCTCGCGACGAGCGGACCGGATATCGCTAGCACAGAGTATCGGCCAGGTACCTCTGCTACGAACGCGCCATTGTCTATCACAGCGGATGCGCCAGGGGCGCGAATCGAATCGTCGGGCACGAACGTATATGCCCATGTGACTGGTAACGCATCAAGCGGTTCACCGTTAGTAAGGCCTGTCGCTTTAAAATGCAGAACATCTCCCGTTCGGGCGGTTTCGGTTCCACCTGAGATTAGCAGTTCATCCGCTGGGAAGGGCTCAATGGCATAGGATCGAGTCTCAGAGACTGTCTCGAAGCCTGCTGTTAGGCTGACGTTGCCAGGTGCGTGCGCCGTGAGGGTGCCCCAACGGTCGACGGTTGCAATGGAAGTATCAGAGCTCGTCCATGATGCGACTGCATCTGGCCGATGAGAGCCGTCTGGATGAAAGGCAGTAGCCGTATGTGTTACAGAGGTGCCAACGAAGATCTGTTCCGATGAAGCAGAGATTCCCAATCTTGCTACGGAGGGGAACACGATCGTGATCGGAATCGTGAGAGACGGGGGAGGGGCTGTTGCGTCGGGAGGAAGTACAGCGGTGGCAACGATCTCGTACGAACCCACCCTTAGGCCGAGTATGTTCCCATCCCTAACTCTCAAGGCATCTCGAGGCGCGGCAAAGCGTAACGGTATCTCTACCGTTCTTCCCGATGCGTCTACTACTGCAACTGTGAGTGGAGTCGACTGACCTACGGTGAGTTCCACCTCACCGGGGTTTGCAATTAGTCGAAGTTCTGCGGATTGGGCGAGTGACTCTTTAGGCAAGAGAGCGAGTACTGCGAGGAAGAGCCCGATGGCCATGTTTCTGTTTATGTGGATTAACTCAAGAGACGGTATCATGACCCTGACCCCCCATGTTGTTTGACGACACGTGATTCGGAAGCTCGCTGCTGAAGCACTTGAGGAGCAACCGCTTTGTTCCTGATCTAAACCTGACTCATCCTGATAGAGACCCTTCCGGCACACTAGGTTGGCTGGTCGGTTGGCCTAACTAGAATTTCGCTTACTGAAACATGGTCGGGTGAGGTGACCGCGAAAACGATACTGCGAGCCACGTCTTCAGGTTCTAAGGTGCGTCGTTCAGCCCATGCTTCGCTCCAAGACGCTAGAGTCTCGGGCTGCTCGGCGAGCAGATCGGTGGATACGAAGCCGGGTTGGATATCCGTGACACGAATACCATGGGCCGCACCTAGCTCAAGGTGGAGTCCCCAGGACAATGCCCGGACTGCGAATTTCGTAGCCGCGTAGACACTAGCCCCCGGGAAAGGGCGTCGGCCTGCTACTGAGCCAACATTTACTATGTGACCGGACCCTTGCTGGATCATGTTCGGCATGACGGCGGACAAAAAATGCAGCACACCCTTGATATTGACGTCGACCATTGCCGTCCAGTCTTCAATGTGGTTCTCGGTCATGTCCGAGATTCTCATTATCCCGGCATTGTTGACAAGGATGTCGATACGTCCACTCTCTGCCACTGTGTCCGAAACAACCTGCTGGACAGCACCTGACTCGGTCACGTCGGCGGTTCGAGAGACGGCTGATCCGCCCTTCCGATTGATCTCACTGACCAGCCCTTCAAGTCGATCTTTCCGGCGGGCGGTGGCCACAACGTGTGCACCAGCTTCAGCAAGGCTGAGCGCTGTGGCGTGCCCGATCCCGGCGGACGCTCCTGTGACTAGGGCGACTTTTCCGGTCAGAGATTGGGCGTGGGGCATTTTAGGATCAATTGGGGCCTGCGCGGCAGGCGAACTTCGAGCGCAGGGAGCTTATGCTTAAATCGGTAAACTCGCATCTCCTGACATAAGCATGTGTTAATCTGGGTACTCGCTACGAGGCCTGATAAGAACGGCCTTAAGTGAATGGTTCTTATTCAACTCTTCGCGATGGCGGAAGATGGCGTGTGCGGTAGCGAAACGCTTCCCATTGATCGACGGAGTGAATTTCTAGAACGTTCATACTTGTAGAAAGCATGGCTTAGGGCCTGATTCTTGGGTCCGATGTCCTCCCGAATCCCATTCCCGCGTCAGCGCCGCAAGGTTCTTTGGCCCACCCGATGATTAGACCCGTTGAAGGCTGGTTCGCCAAGGTCGGTCGTTCCTACCGGGTAACGCTGGAGCATGCTGGAGCGTTAGGTATGCTGAGCTGGGACACGCTCGTGTCCATAGCGACCCTTAAGGTACGTCTTAAGGACATCCTCACTCAGCTCCACATCATGGGTGTCCAGAGCCTTCCTATCGTTTTCGTTACGGCGACGCTAGCAGGTATAGTGACCAGTCAGCAGGGTGGATATCAGCTGATTTCATCATCACCGCAGTACATCTTGGGAACGCTGGTTGTTCAGTCTGTCGTGCTAGAGTTGGCGCCACTACTGACGGCGATTGTTTTGGTAGGCAGGATTGGCGCACGGATCACTGCGGAGCTCGGTACAATGGTGGTGTCAGAGCAGATTGATGCCTTTAAATCACTGGGCCGGGATCCGATATCAATTATTGCGGCTCCCCGAATTATAGCTGGTGTCTTGACTATGCCGCTTCTCGTCGGTTTCGCTAATGTGATAGGCATCAATGCTGGCATGCTTATGGCCGACTTCGATATAGGCTTAGGAAGGGAAACCTTCCTGTATGGCGCCCGGCTCAACTGGCACAGTTGGGACCTGTTTTACGGCTTCGCCAAGTCGGTTGTCTTTGGGCTTTTTATCCCAGTGATTTCCGTCCACATGGGGCTGCGAACAAGGGGTGGAGCTGAGGGGGTCGGGCTTCAGACGACCAAAGCGGTAATGTTCATGATATTGTCGATTCTGGTAATCGACGCCCTCTTCCCACCATTACTGCTGCAATAGCGTATCCATGATCTCGTACAAGAATATTCACAAGGCTTTCGACATCCCGGTGCTGACGGGTGTAGACCTGACCGTGGAAACCGGAGAGATGTTTGCCTTGTTTGGCCCCTCGGGAACGGGCAAGAGCGTTCTCATGAAGACAACGCTGTCGCTTGTCGTTCCGGATTTGGGTGATGTGGAGGTGGATGGGTTGTCGGTTTACGAGGGCCCATCATCTAACCTAGAAAAGATCCGCCGTAAGATTGGATATGTGTTCCAGCATGCCGCTCTTTTTGACTCGCTCAACGTATACGAAAATGTATCTATGGGGCTCCCGGAGGATGAGATATCACGGTTGACCACTGCTGAGCTGAGTCGCCGCGTATGGGAAACTCTTGAAATCGTAAATCTTGAGCCGCGGGAGATTCTGTCCAAACTGCCCTCGGAGCTGTCCGGTGGAATGAAGAAGAGGGTTGGTATAGCACGGGCAATCGTCGGGCGACCGGAGATTCTCTTGTGGGACGAGCCCACGACTGGGCTTGACCCAATTAATACCGCTGCCGTGGAGCGGCTTATTAAGAGGCTCTCAACAGAATTGGAAGTAACTTCTCTCCTCGTCACTCATGACGTGGAAGGAGGCCTGCAAATGTGCGATCGGGTGGCAATGCTTTCAGGTGGCACATTGCGCTTCGTGGGCACTCCTCAGGAATTCAAAGACAGCCCGGACACCGTTGTTCGGGCCTTCGTGGATCGAGCCGCCGCGATTGCGGCGCTGGACATGGCAGTGGTGTGATATGAGCGATTATGAGAATGGCAGAAGGAACGCATCCGATCAGGAGATCCTAGCTGCGACGCCGCGAAATACGAGTGGAAAAGAGGCTCAGGTCGGCATCTTCGTGCTCGTTGGAGTGCTTACCTTCATCATCGTCCTCTTTTGGATGACCGACCCAGCGACTTTTCGTGGTCGATACATGCTCGTTACTGAAGTGACGAACGCTGGTGGGGTACGGTCTGGTGATCCGATTCTGATGCGGGGCGTGAACATCGGGCGTGTTCACGGCTTCGAAATGGTGGAGAACAGTCGCGTTTATATAACAATGGAGATTGAAGGCGAGTGGGACATCCCTCTTGGCTCTTCAACCAAGATGGGCGCAGCAGGTCTTTTTGGGGGCCGGACGCTCGATATTGAGCAGGGTATGGGTCCTGGAATTTTTGCGACCTACGATACGATTCCGGGTGAGAGCGCGATGGGCGCGGGATTGCTTTCTTCGGTAGATGAAATCAGTGGACAGGCATCCACTGTGCTCAATGCAATCAACACGATGCTCTCCGAGGAAACTGTCAGTTCCGTGCAGTCGTCTGCCTCCGAACTCCAGACACTTTTGGCTGAACTGTCTGCGGTGACCAGTGAACAGCGAGCGGCCCTATCTGAACTCACGTCGAGCCTGTTAAGCACGGCTGACGGGTTTGCTGAGGCGTCCGGAGCTGGCTCGGATATTGCGAGTGCGGTTGCGCGTGCTGATTCGGCTATGGCAACGTTGACGGAGACAAGCGAAAGCTTGGGGACAGCTGCGGCATCGCTTAGTGCGGTTCTAGAACGAATGGAGCAAGGTGAGGGAACGCTGGGCCGGCTTTCATCAGACGAAACCCTCTATGTAAGTCTGAACGAGGCAGCCCAAACTTTGAACACGTTCCTTACAGACTTCCAGGCGAATCCTAAGAAGTACATCAATCTCTCAATCTTCTAGCCTCGGACCTTAGTTGAACTACCAACCTGGGGCCAAGTTGAAGCCCCAGTGCCAGCCCTTGCCTGGTCTTTGCCACGGGTAAGCGTAGTACGTTTCAAGGATCATAAACCCTAGGACGTTGACTCGGGCAGAAATGCCGGTTGAGAATACTGGAATGCGACCTGATCCCGAGCGACTCCAGATGAGTTCGGGATCATCGTTGACGCAAGAGATTTCGCTTCCTACGGCAAAGCAGCGGGGGCTGTCCCAAGCCATTCCTCCGTCGGCGAAGAGCACTAGTTCGGTTGGAAGGAAGGGAAAGTTGATAATCCCATATTGCTCGACACCTATGAACGGGATCCTCGCTTCTACGCTCGCGACACCTATTCGATTTCCGAACAGGCGATTGAAGGTCGGACAGTCATTGGTCGCAGTTGCGTTGGAGCACTCGTCGCTCGCGAAGCTCTCCCAAGCATACCCTCTGATAAAGGTTTCAAAGCCCAAGAATAAAGGATTTAGGATTCCAAATTCGTCTTCAAACTGCTCCTCTACGGTCAGCCCGTAGCGACCGTAGTGGAGCCCGCGGACTCCAATTGTGAGGTGCTTTGCGGGGGAGTAGTATCGGCGGAAGTCGGTGATGATCGTCGAGTAGTCGACGTCACCTTGGGTCTGCTCGAGTTCGACTCGGTAGCGCCCACCTCGAATCGGACCAACAAACCCAAAGAATGAGTTGTCGCCCACGAGAGCCACACTCGCTTGAACTAGGTTCAGTGGGCTTGGAGCTGCGAGCTGTTCTCTGTCGAATCCGATGGTCTGACCTAGTCCATTAAAATAATATTTCTCCAGTTCAAAATCGTAACCGTATCGCGTTAGCCCGAGGTCGAATTCAACACGTTCAGTGGTCGAGAATGGATACTGTAGACCGGCCGTGGCTGATGTCAGAAAAATTCGTCTCCTCACGATCCCCTGGTATTCGCCCCCTACTTGGCCTGGGGCATCGTCACCAAACGTGAATGACCCGAACTGATACGGAATTCTTCCGGCACTTACCAACCAGTTCCATCTTCTGGCTTGGTTGGCATAGAATACCTGTCCGCCGATGTCCTTGACGGTTCCCTGAGCTTGTAGGGCTAGTCCGAGAACCCTGTCACCCAGCATGTCGCTGAAGTATGCCGACGTAGCGCCGCCGACATAGTTTCCGTACCCACCGGACGATGCACCGATGCCTATGCTGGGTTGCCCTATGTAGTCGAGGGACAAGCCTGACGAGTACTCCTCGGATTCCTCTGGCTCGTACAGACCTGGTGCTACTAGGCCTGTTTCAGCGTCAGCGAGGTAAGTCGCGATCCTACTGAACCTATCGGGGTATGCCGGCGAGAGTCTCCTTCCAGGCTGCATCCGTGCGTTTTCTACAGCCACGACGGTCGGGGCGGGTGAGTCCAGATTATTGGTATATATGTGAAACTCGAGTTGATCGAAAATAGTGAACGCTACTGTCCCGTCAGATGCTACTGACATAGCGGGTGACAGGTAGGTGTGTCCGCTGATTCCAGTGGTCACGTTCGTGTGTCGACGGACCTGCCCGTTTCGAAGGCCTAGACCGTAGATGTCACTGACACCGTCTTGATCGGATATGAAATAGAGAGTTTCACCGTCCCCCGAGTACTGGGGGTTGATGTGCTTGACGTTGCCGAAGACTGGGAGGACACGGATTTCACCGCTCGCTACTTCTATGGTAGAAAGTTGGAATTTACTGTAGACCAAAAGCTCAAAGTTTGTCTCGGGGCCGCGGTCTGACGTGAAGGCGATGTGGGTTCCGTCCGGAGACCACGTGGGTTGGAGATCAGCAAATTTGTCGTTCGTGAGTTGCGTTACATCACCGGTGTCGACTTCATATAGGTAGAGGTCTGAGATGCCACCCACGGAACCAGAAAAGGCGATGTGAAGTCCGTCCGGGGACCACGCCGGGTTCGTCACCGCCCCGATGCCTTCAAAGGATAAGCGGTCCTCGACCTGGCCGTTCTCTGACCGGACGATGACTAACTCGTTGTCGCCGTTCGCGACGACGACGTAGGCGAAGAACTGCCCGTCGGGTGACCACGTTCCCGACGAGTCGATGTACCGGAGAGCATCAATGTGAGGGTCAGAGTTAGCGCTTGAGAGCTTCCGAATGATTCGGCCTGTCTCGGTCTCTGCTAGATAGAGATCTACAGAGAAGAGGTCTTTCTCTGAAAGGAACGCAACGTACTGTCCATCAGGACTTAGGGCAGGGGAGATATTGACCTTACCAGAGCCCGTGCACGGGCACAGGATGGGCTTCCCTGATTCTGCGGGCCTATCCCTCCCCTCCATGAACGGAACGTATTGGGCTTCGGAGCTATCTTGCCAGCGAGCTGATAGCGTATCGGTCGGCATTGCAAGGACAGCCTGGATCGCGCCTTCAAACCCCACCCTCAAAGCTCTGCGGTAGATCTGAACTACTGCCTCGTCTCCGTAGGTTCCACCTATGTAGGCCCATAGAGCTTGCCCAAATCGATAAGGGAAGAACCGAGACTCTTTGGTCATCTGCTCAATCGTGGGAAGTTCATCGCGATCGATGGCGTCCCGAATCCACATCGCGGTGAGAGGGTCATCACGTCCGACTGACATGTATTCCGCCATGCCCTCTACCAGCCAGAGCGGCAGCCGTGACATGCCTTGGAGGCCGCCACCCTGGCGCGACTGCGCAATGTTGTATTGAAACGCGTGAACGAGTTCGTGACCGAGCACGTGATCCGTGTCCCAGTATGAACCAGTCATAGGCATGATGACCCGATTCTTGAGTGATTCGGTCACCCCTCCAACACCATCACCGATGAAGCCAGAGAGGGTATTTGTCTGTTGGAAGTCGGGATGGTCAGCGTAGAGGACGATTGGTTTGGGAGCTTCGAAGTCGTGCTGGAAGGTCCTTGCGAACCGCTCGTACCAACGCTCACCCATTCGCATTGCGTCGAATACGGCCTCCTCCTCCTCGGGGTAGAAGTGCCAGTCGAAGTGGTCTGTCGAGATGGTGTTGAAGTCAAAGGTGTCGAATTGGACCTTGTTGCGACCAAAAGTTTGGCCGACAGTGTCGGTGGGCAGTACCGACAGCAAAGCGCTACCGACCAAAGCTAGACCAAGCCAGCGGTTGTGACGCGGCGCTCTCGCAGACCTATTCATAACAACCTCCTTCATGGTTGGTGCCCCCACCGGATGTCTCCTGTGAGACGCATGTACCTTTAATAGCTGCACACGTTGACCGGATCTATGCATGGACCCGACATTGTGTGGGCGTTCCACCTCATTGCGCCATGCTTGCTGAGGCCAATATGACCCGTAATTCTCACACACGCTTCTCTTACCCCCTAGTGTGGGGTGTCCGTTCCGCTAAGCGGGCACCGATTGTCGCTTTGGTCATCGCAGTCGTCACAGGGGGATGCAACAATGACGCTCGGAGACAGACTCCGCTCCAGGTCAGCATAGTTGAAATGGACTCACCGGCTGGGCCAGGCAGCGGGGAGTCAAGGCTCACACATGGTTCGAATGGACCGATTCTTTCGTGGCTTGAGCGTAGTGTCGAGGGTGGGCATGAATTGCGCTTCTCTAATGTGAGAGAGGGGGTCTGGGCTGAGGCTAGGACAGTAGCCCAAAGCGAGCGCTTCTTCGTCAATTGGGCCGACTTTCCCTCGGTATCAGAGGCCCCGGATGGGTCGATGTATGCGCACTGGCTAGAAAGGGGGGAGAATGGTGGTTACGACTACGGGGTTCGAATCGCTCGTTCCACCGATGGAGGCACTAGTTGGGGAGACCCTTGGACGCCTCACGAAGACGATTCGCCAACCGAACACGGGTTCGTATCAACGGTCAGCTATGGAGATCGAATAGGCTTCACTTGGCTTGACGGCCGGGCGTATGTGGCAGGAGAAGACGGTACCCCTCCAACACGAGAAATGTCGATCCGTTATCGAGAAATAGGTCCTGGCAATACGCCTGGTCCAGAGATGCTCATTGACGGTCGGGTTTGCGATTGTTGCCAAACGTCAGCGGCGATGACGTCCGATGGGCCTGTGGTCGTGTATAGAAATCGTACATCGGATGAGATCCGGGATATTTACATTGCCAGACTGGTCGATGGAGAATGGACAGAGGGGAGGCCCGTCTCGGATGACGGTTGGGAGATCGCTGGCTGTCCTGTGAACGGCCCTGTTGTCGTTGCGGACGGTTCCATAGTTGCAGTCGCTTGGTTCTCGGCACCGGACGACGTTGCCCGCGTAAAGATCGCATTTTCAGACGATGGGGGTGCCACGTTTGGTGTGCCGAAGGTGGTCGACGATGGTCTTCCCATGGGCAGAGTGGGTCTTGTACTGACGAGTGACGGTGGCGCAATCGTGAGCTGGCTAGAGGGAGGCGGTGGCCAGGGAGCGGAGGTTCGGATTCGTCACGTCGCGAATGACGGGTCCAGTAGCGTTAGCGCACGAGTTACTTCTTCGTCTGCTGAGCGGGCTAGTGGTTTCCCGCAGCTAGTAAAAAATCTGGATGGCTCGCTGGTAATATCCTGGACGGACGTAGGAGCCGAGGAGGCCCGTGTACGTGTCGCAAGGATAGAGACCTCATACTAAATGAGTATCAACACTAGCGTGCGAAGGCGAATGATTGGGGTAGCCTTGGCCGGAATAGCAACCGCCTCGGGTTGCGGTTCGGTCGAGAACGCTGGCCTTCCACAAATCGATGAACTGGCCCGACCCTATGCTGCTGCTACTCTGAGTGGCGAGGTCGTTTCATTGGAGTCGCTGCGAGGTCAGGTCGTTCTCCTGAACTTGTGGGCGACGTGGTGTGGCCCATGTCGGACGGAGACGCCGTATCTTCAGTCTCTCTATGAGGAGTATGGCGAAGACGGCTTTGAGATAGTCGGCATTTCAATGGATACGAGGGCCGCAGCTGATGACGTGGCAATGTTCGTGGATGATTACTCAGTCACCTACACGATTCTGCACGACCCCAGCATGGAAGGGATGGAGCTTTACCAGGTCCTCGGGCTTCCAGCTACGTTCTTGATCGATAGAGAAGGTGTACTTCGCTGGATGCGTTACGGACCTATCTCAGAGGGTGACCCCGAGTTCCTTCGTGCGCTTGGAGACGCAATCTCGTGAATGGGCCTGCCCCGGACGCGTCTGACCCGGAACAGATTGAGACGCCGGTCGGCTACGTAGACTTATTACGAACTCGAACGAATGCTGAAAAGGTAGTGAGTTATTGTAGGGCTCACGGACTAGCGTGGCGGCCACACATCAAAACTCACAAATCACGCGCGATAGCAAGGATCCAGCTTGAGTCGGGCGCTCGTGGTTTGACAGTCGCAACAATGAGGGAAGCCGAGGTCATGTCGACGCTCACCGAGGATATTCTGCTTGCTTATCCTCCAGTCGGCAGCAGTAAACTAGATCGCTTAATGAGGTTGCCCGAACATGTCGATATCAAGGTAGGGCTAGACTCGGTTGAGGTTATGCTGGATTTAGCGGCCTCGGCCGCGGCTTCCGGGCGCG
>CETM01087459.1_pt1 | contig 10944 bp, 10 predicted proteins | sample 361451 | NCBI WGS metagenome assembly CETM01 (sample SAMEA2622690, study PRJEB7988) | marine metagenome | isolation source: saline water (ENVO:00002010), including
TTAACCATTCTATTGCCGTAAGTAAAGGGATCAATAGAAGTACCTTTGTTGTTGATATGCCAATTAATACGTATAAAAATTTTAAACAGGCAAAAAAAAATATTACTAATGTATTAAAAAAAACTAAATGTGATGCTGTAAAGCTAGAAAGTAATGGTAGAAATTATAATATAATTAAAAATATAGTTAGATTAGGTATTCCTGTAATGGGCCATATAGGTTTTACACCACAATACAAAAAAAAATTCAAACCATTTGGTTTAAATAATAATGATGAAAAAAAATTAATAGATGAGTCTAAAAAAATTGAAAATGCAGGGGCATTTTCAATAGTTTTAGAATGTGTTGGAGAAAAAACTGCAAAAAAAATATCAAAAATACTCAAAATACCTACAATTGGAATTGGCTCTTCAAAATTTTGTGATGGACAAATTTTAGTAACTGATGACCTAATTGGATTAAGTGGATTTTATCCAAAATTTGTTAAAAAGTATTTAAATTTAAGAAAAATTTTAGAGAGTACTTTTGTTAAATATAAAAAAGATGTTATAAGAGAAAAGTTTCCCAATAAAAAAAATAGTTTTTAACAATGGTTCCTGAAGAAAAAACATTTAGCGGTTATGTAAGAACATATAGTAAATCTATTATTAGTTCGTTAATAATTTTGTTTTTGGTAGTAATATTTTTTGTTTGGTTTGATCACAATAAAATGAATAAAAAATTACTTATTTCAGAAGACTTTATTGATGCCAAAATTCTTTTAAGTGAAAAAAGTTTTGGCGAAGCACTTGTATTGTTTACAGAGATAATAAGTAAAAAAGACAAAATTTATTCTCCTCTCTCGTTGTTCATGGTGATAGATAAAGATCTAGAAAAAGATAAAAATATAGTATTAGAATATTTTGATACAGTTTTATCTATAAATAACTTAGAAGACGAGGATTTAGACTTGCTTAAACTTAAAAAGGCAATTTATATTTCAGATAATGCTAAAGAAGAGGAACTCTTAAATTTACTGAATCCAATTATTAATTCTGACTCAGTTTGGAGGTCACAGTCTATTAAATTTATTGGTGACTATTATTATTCAAATAAACAATTTAAAAAGTCAAAACAGTACTATTCTAAATTATTAACAGATGAAAATTTAAATATTAATCTTGATGATGTAGAGCGAAAAATGAAGCTAATTGAGAATGAATAAATTTTTAAGGTTATTTTATTTAATAAGTTTCATAATAATTTTATCAAATTGTTCTTTTAAAAATCCTGGAAATTTTTTTGAGGATAATCAGAAAAAGTTAGAAAAAGAAATATTTGATAAAAACTCTAGGCTTGTTTTTTCCCCTAAAAAGAAATTTAAAAAGGAAATTTCTGGAGAAGCTTTAAAAGAAATACAAGAACCTTTATCAACTTCAAACTGGGTTGAAACAAATTTATTTAATTCTAATTTGGTTCCAAATCTCAAATATAGTAATGAAAAGAGATTAGTATATAAAAGTAAAAAAATTGGAAAAAACAAATTTAATCTATCAAACTTTAATTTTGAGCCATTGATATTTGATAATAATATTTTTTTATCAGACTTAAACGGAAGTATTTATAATTTTGCAGCTGATAATAGAAAACTTAACTGGAAATTTAATTTTTATAAAAAAAGATACAAAAATTTGCCAATATTAATTAAGTTAAGATTGTTAGATAATACTTTAATTGTATCGGATAATTTAGGATATGTTTATGCGATTAATATTAATAATGGAGAAATTAAGTGGGCAAAAAATTATGGTATACCTTTTAACTCAAATTTAAAATTAGATGAATTTAATATTTTTTTATTAAATCAAGATAACAAGTATTTTTCTATCGATGCCAAGGACGGTTCTCAAAAATTAAGTTTAGAAACATTTCCTTCTTTTATTAAATCTATTCATGAAACTCCTATAGCAATTGATAATAAAAACAAAAATGTTTATTTTATAACTTCAAATGGTGAGATTTACTCAATAAATTATTTAAGAAATAACATAAATTGGTTTTTTAATTTTTCTTCAACAAATAATACAGAATCAGATCTATTTTTCTCTTCTCCTATGGTTCTAAAAAATAATTCTATTTTCTTTAGTAGTTCGGTTTCTACATATTCTATTGATGCAACAACTGGAGCTATTAAATGGGCGATACCTTTTTCTACTCATTTAAGACCTACAGTTTCTGATAATTATGTTTTTTTGGCATCAAAAAATGGTTTTTTCCTAAATTTAGATTTGAACACTGGAGAAGTTATTTGGTCTAAAGATATTTTTAAAAATAAAAAAAAGTTTAACCAAAACAAAATAGGTGATATTGTTTCTTTATTAATTGTCTCTGATCAAATATTGGCTACTACCTCAAAAGGTTTTTTCGTTTTTATAGACTATCGAAGTGGTAAAATATTAAATTATACAAAAGCGTCTAAAGCAGGATTTTTTTCAGGACCATCAGTTGTGAATGAAAAAATTTATATTCTTGATAAAAAAATGAGAATTCTTGTTTTTAATTAAGCTAATTATTTGATTTACCACTTAAAAATGATAACTGCGTTATTTTTTCATCACCAGTTTGATCTACAGGCTTTATAGGATATTCCCCACTAAAGTAATGATCAGTAAACTGAGGATACAATTTATTCCTATTCTCACTGCATAATGCTCTATACAAACCATTTAAACTCAAAAATCTAAGAGACTTTGCCCCAATGTGTTTACACATTTGATCTAAATTTTTATTTGCTGCTAACAATTCCTTTCTTGTTGGCATATCAATACCATAAAAATCTGGAAACTTGATTTCTGGAGAAGCAATTCTTACATGTACTTCCTTTGCACCCGAGTCGTAAAGCATTTTTACAATTTTATAACAAGTAGTCCCCCTTACTAAAGAGTCATCAATTAGAATAATAGACTTATTTTTTATTGATGACATATTTGCACTTAATTTTAACTTTACACCTAAACTTCTGATACTTTGTGCGGGTTCAATAAACGTTCTTCCAACATAATGATTTCGAATTAATCCAAGTTCAAACTTTGTTTTTTTTAATTGAGCATATCCTATCGCAGCCGGAACTCCTGAGTCAGGTACTGGAACCACAATATCTCCTACATCATCAGACTCTTTAGCGAGCTCAAAACCTAATTTTTTTCTATATTCGTAAGCACATTTTCCATTGAGGATACTGTCAGGTCTAGAAAAATAAATATATTCAAAAACACATGGTCTAGCTTTTTTTTTAGGAAAAGGTTTAAGACTGCTCAACTTATCATTTTCTATTACTACTATTTCTCCATTTTCTATTTCTCTAACAAATTTTGCACCCACAATGTCTAAAGCACAAGACTCTGAAGCGATTACGTATGAATTCTTTATTTTTCCTAGTATTAAAGGCCTTATACCTAGAGGGTCTCTTACCCCGATTAATTTTTTGTTTGTCATTATTACTAAAGCATAACCTCCTTGAATCTGGAAAAGAGCATCAACAATTTTATCTACCATTTTTTTTCTATTTGATTTTGCAATAAGTTGGACAATTGTTTCAGTATCAGTAGTTGTTCGGAAAATAGCGCCATCTCTTACGAGTTTATCTCTAAGCTGTATTGCGTTTGTTAAATTTCCGTTGTGAGCAATACTTATCCCTCCTCCATAGAGGTCAGCAAAAAAAGGCTGAATATTTCTTATAGATACTTCCCCAGTTGTTGAATAACGGTTGTGTCCGATAGCGAATTTTCCAGGTAATTTTTTTAAAACATCTTTATTAGTAAAATTATCCCCAACAAGACCATTTCTTTTTTCTGAATGAAAATTTTTCCCATCAAAAGATACGATCCCACATCCTTCTTGCCCCCTATGTTGTAGCGCATGTAATCCTAATGCAGTTAGTGTGGATGCATCTTCCGAATTATGAATTCCAAACACTCCACACTCTTCGCTTATTTCCCTAATTTTAAATTTTTTCAATTTCTTCCTTTGTTTTTTCTATATCTTGTTTTCCAGGAAATTCCTCAATCAACAATTTGCTGCCTCTTTCAGTTATTGGAAAAAAATACGACTCTTTAAGAGACATATCCCATTTTTCATATGAATAAAACCAATTTAAGATTGAAAAGATGCATACAACAAAAATATAACCTTTAAATATACCAAAGAAAAATCCAAAAACTTTATCTACAGATCCCATGCCAGTGTATGCAAACAAACGACCTAAGGATTTTCCCATAAGAATCAGTATAAACAAAGTCAAAATATAAATAGCTATACCCAAACCAACACCTGTAACGTACTGGTTATCTACATAATCTGAAACATAAGGCTCCAACTTTGGAACCAAAATAATTGTTATTACTAATGCCAATACCCATTTTAAAAATGATACTAAACTAATAAAAAAACCTTTCGCGAAACATTGAATTGCAAAGTAGATGATGATGATCAAAAAAATTATATCAAATAAAACAACATTATCTTTTATTAAAGATATAAAATTATCCATTTTTAAATGGTTTAAAGGTTAGGATTAATTTTGGCAATAAGGTTAAAACTGAAATCATCGCAAGAAGCATTGCAATTCCTGTAAAAACACCAAAATATATTGTTGGTGTAAAGTTGGACAAAACTAATATTGAAAAGCCAAAAACTATTGTTATAGAAGTGTTCAAAATTGCAACACCGACTGTGTCGTGACATTTTTCTAAAGTTTTATTGTAATCATTAATTTTTTTGAACTCCTCTTTGAATCTGTAGATGTAGTGTATGCTGTTATCTACTGCAATACCGATTGTTATTGCCGCTATTGTGATTGTCATCATGTCTAGAGGGATACCTAGCAGACCAATAATACCAAGAATTAAAAAGGCAGCCATAAAATTTGGAACAACACCAATTAATGAAAGAGTTATATTTCTAAAAAGAATTAAAAACATTAGAGTAATCCCTGCCATGACTATTCCTAAAGTTAATATTTGTGATTTAAACAAACTTTGTAATAGGTTGTTAAATAATATAAGAACACCAGATAACTTAAACTCTTTAGGATTTAAACCTAATTTGTTTTCTAAATCATTATTAATTTTTTTTATAAGCTCATTTCTTCTTAAATCTTCTTTAGAATCTAAAACTCTCAATCCAATTCTTGCCTCATTATTTTTTATAGAGATATAAGGGTCTATTATTTCTTTTTTAATTGAATCTGGTATCTTTGTATATAGAACCCCCATTTCTAAACCTTGTAATTTTTTACCACCAGTAAGATCTTCTGCCACTCTTACCATCGAGGCAAAAGATATTACTTTTCCTACTTCGTTTAGGTCATCTAGGTAATCATGAACTTGTGTGATTTTATCTATTTTATCTCTGGTAAACCAATATTTGGAGTCATCTCCTTCTCCTTCTCCCCAATCTTCATCTGCCTCTTCATCATCTTCTTTTTTGGGAAATTTTATTATTATATTGAGAGGAGTGGTTCCACCTAGTTTTTCATCAATTAATTTCATACCTTTATAAATTTCCGTTTCTTTATCGAAATAATTAATAAAACTATTTTCAACTTTTAACTTTGAAATCCCCACAATACTAATAATTATTACTGTTATTGCCGAAATAAATATTGTTTTGGTTTTATTCTGTGCAACACCACTTAAAAAAGTAGTTATCCGAGATTTTTTTTGATTTTTATAATCTATACTTTTTTTACTTAAAAAATTTAAAGCTGATGGTAATAAAGTAAAAGTAACTGACATAGAAACTAACAAGCCAACTGTCATCATCCAACCAAAATCTACAATTGGTTTAATCCCGCTAAAAATTAATGATAAAAATGCACAGATAGTTGTAAGCACTGTATACAGTATTGGCCAAAACATTTTTTCTGAAGTCCAAAGAAGCGCATCACTGTCAGCAATATCAGGATTTTCTTTCTTATATTGTAAATATCTGACACTTATATGAATATTCATTGCCATAGTTAAAATCAACATTAGTGCTATAAAGTTTGATGATATGACAGTAACTTTCCAGCCAGCTAATCCCAAGAAACCAATCATAATTAAAACTGAAAAAAAACAACTTAACAATGGTATTACAACCCAAAGTATACTTCTAAAAACAAACCAAAGAGTAAAAACTATAAATAGAAAAACACCGGCACCAAATACGATTATATCATTTTTAACAAAAGTCATCATATCATCAGCTATCATTGGAATTCCGCCAAGATGAATTATTGGATAAATATCAGAGGAAACTTTTTTAGCTCTTCCTGGAGCAGGGTGTTCTTGAATAATTTTTCTTATTTCATTTATATTCTCATGGTTTTTCCTATTAGAATTTTTTTTATAAATATCATAATTTCTCAAAAAAATTTTGTAGGAATTTTTTTCTTTAGAAGTTAATTTTCCAGCTTTTTTTCTATCTAAATATGCATTTTTAGTTTCTATTAACTCTATTAATTTTTTATCAGGTTTTAAATAAACCAGGATACCACTTGTTCTTCCATCCTCACTAATTACGAAATTTTTATATATTGGGCTATTAATAATTTCATCAAACCCTCTCTCAAGATCAACATCAGGACCAGATAAAGTTTTAAAATTTTTTATTCTCTCAGCTAAGGGATCATCATTATTTTTAAGTAAAGGAACATCCAAAACAGTAATTACATTGTCAACCCACTCAAGATTTTCTAGTGATGTTTTAAGAAGTTGCAAATTTTTAATTGTATTATTAGATTTAAAATTATAATCATCAGATGGTGAGTGTGTGTATGTTAATACCAAGAACTCTCTTGTAGAAAACTTTTTATTTACCTCTCTTAAGTACTTCAAGTCTGGATCGTTCTCTAAAAGCAATGTATCTGAAGAAGCATCTAGTTGAAAATTTTTAGAGAAATAAGTAAACGTTAAAAGTAAAATAAGAAGAACTAATAGAGTAGATTTAGGTTTGAGTATTACTGTATTTTTGTATAAATTTGAGAATATCACTTAACTCAGATATAACTTAAAAGTTGATAATTTAAAATTAATTATTTTTACCCTGTTTTAGAGGTATTTTTAAATTTAGTATAAATTCCTTCAAATTCTACTTTTACGTTTCCTGTTGGCCCGTGTCTTTGTTTACCAATTATTATGTCTGCTGATCCAAGTATTTCATTCATTTTTGACTGCCATTCCCCATGCTCAATGGTACCTAGTTTAGGTTCTTTTCTCTCTAAGTAATATTCCTCTCTAAAAACAAACATTACTACATCTGCATCTTGTTCTATGGAGCCCGATTCTCTAAGATCAGCCAACTGTGGTTTTTTATCATCTCTTTGTTCCACAGCACGTGACAATTGAGATAAAGCTAAAACAGGCACCCCAAGTTCCTTGGCTAAAGCTTTAAGACCTTGAGTAATTTCTGATATTTCTTGAACTCTTCCCTCGAATCTTTTGCTACCTGTTGTCATTAATTGTATATAATCCACTACAATTAAATCTAAACCGAAAAGTCTTTTTATCCTTCTTGCTCTATTTGATAAGGCTGCGATAGTAATCGCAGGCGTTTCATCAATATATAACGGCAATTCATGAATATTTCTTGAGGTTTCAATTAATCGATTAAACTCCTCTTCAGAAACTTGTCCTCTTCTTATATCATTTGATTTGATTCTAGATTGTTCAGACAGAATTCTCGTTGAAAGTTGCTCTGATGACATTTCGAGCGAAAAGAAAGCAACTGAAGATTTTTTATTATTATCCGATATTTTTGACGCTGCATGATAAGCAATATTAGTAGCCAAAGCAGTTTTACCCATGGACGGACGTCCCGCTATTATAACCAAGTCAGATTTGTGTAATCCGCCTAATCTTTCATCAAGATCATTAAGACCTGTTGGAATTCCAACAATACCCTGATCATTCTTCATAGCATTTGTCGCCATTTCTATAGTTTGGTCCAAAGCTTGATTAAATTTTAAAAATGATTGATGAAAAGTTCCTCTCTCAGCTAAATCAAATAAAGATTTTTCTGTATCCTGTATAATAATTTCTCCAGATTTTTCAGTTGAGTCATCCATGGACTCATCAGATAAATTTTGAGATATTTGAATAAGTTCCCGTCTTACAAACTTTTCATGAATAATTTTTGCATAATCAATAGACTGTTTAGCTGATGCTGAAAATCTTGTTAACTTAACCAAATATTCTGTTCCACCAAGTTCAGACAAACTATCATCTTTTTCTAATGAATTTTTAAGTGTAATTGGATTTGCTATCATCCCTTTGTTATGTAAGTTTTCAATTAAGCTATAAATTTTTGAATGTAAAGGATCGTAAAATTCATTTTGATTTACAATGTTGGAAACTTCATCAATAATATCGTTATTTACTAGTATTGATCCTATGAGCGCCTGTTCTGCATCTAAATTTGATGGAAGGTTTTTACTTTTATCAATGTTAGAATTGTCTAATCTTAATCTTTCCATCCAAATAGTTTTATAGAAAAAGAGGTATATTAAAACACTAAAGTTATTAACTTTTTTTTGTGTCTGTGGAAAATTTCAGTATTACTTAGTTTCTTTTTTTTCAACCCAAACATGTAATTCTGTTCTTAGGTCAGAGTGAATATTTATTAAAAGAGAAAATTTCCCAATTTTGTTTATTTCTTGTTTTAAATCAATTTGAGACGGATGAATAGTTTCCTTAAAATTTTCATTAAAATATTTTGAAATTTCTTTTGGTTTTATTGGAGCAAAAAGATCACCATTTTCCTTTGTTTCTTTTTTAAAAATTAGTTTTTTATTTTTAATTTTATCAAGAACTTTTTTAGCCTCTTTTTTTTGTTCTAAGCTTTTTTTATTTATTTCTTCTTTTTTCTTATTTACAAAATCAATATTATCTTTGTCTGCCCGTAAAGCTTTTCCTAATTTTAGCAAATAATTTCGTCCATACCCATCTTTTACCTCTACCACTTCTCCGATTTTGCCGAGGTTCCTTATATCTTCTAATAAAATAATTTGCATTTAAACCAATCCTAAAATTTTTGCCCTTTTAATTGCCAACGATAGTTTCCGTTGTTTATTTTGGGATATAGAAGTTATTCTTGATGGTAGTATTTTTCCAGTATCAGATACATATTTTCTTATAAGCTTTATATTTTTATAATCTATGATTGGAGCATTTTTAATTGATAATGGGCAACTTTTTCTAAATCCCATTTCAGGTTTTTGAAAAAGACTTAATTTATTACTGTAACCACCCTTTTTTTTTCTTTGTTTTTTTTTATCTTTTCTCATGATTATTTGGTCTGTGAAAAGTATTCTTGTTTGAGATCAAGGTTATCGTACTTAACTGTTAAGTATCTAATAATATTATTATCCACAGTAAGTTTTTTTTCTATTTCTTTAAGCTTGTTTTCTTTTTCTGTTTCAAGTTTAAAATGAATAAAAATACCCTTTTTATTTTTCTTAATTTTTGTTGATAAATTGAGTAGTCCCCACTTTTCTGTTTTCAGTACTTTTCCTGATTTTTTAAATAGATCTGAATATTTGGAAACCAAATTTTCAACTTCTTTATTTGAAAGATCTTGTTTTCCTATAAATGTATGTTCGTAAAATGCCATTTTGCTATAGTCTTTTATTCAAAGACGGACTTATACTATTTAAATTTTGTTTAGACAATAGTAATAATAGGGTTTAATCAATTTATATTAATATGAAAACTTTAATATTTCCAGGCCAAGGTTCCCAATCTGTTGGTATGGGAAAAGAACTATTTAACAGTTTTGACCTGGTTAAGAAAACTTTTAAGGAAGCTGATGAAAAATTAAACTATCCAATTTCAAAAATAATTTTAGAAGGTCCGGAAAGTGAACTTAAATTAACTAAAAATACTCAACCAGCAATTCTAACAATAAGCCACTCAATATTTAGATTGATAACAGAAGAATTTAACATTCAGTTAAAGGATATAAAATATTTTGCTGGGCATTCACTCGGAGAATATAGTGCTTTAGTATCTGCAAAATCTTTAAATTTTTCAGATGCAGTATTTTTACTTCACGAAAGAGGAAAATCAATGCAAGAGGCAGTACCAGAAGGAAAAGGTTCTATGCTTGCAGTTATGGGTTTAAAAATTCAAGATATAGAAAAATATATAGCAGAAATCGGCAAAGAAAAAGGTGTATGCGAAATAGCTAATGATAATTCTGAAAGCCAAGTAATTTTGAGCGGAAATAAATCTGCAATTGAAGAAATTAATAAAATTTTAAAGACAAACAAAAAAAAGTCTATTTTTTTACCTGTAAGCGCCCCATTTCATTGTTCTTTAATGAATAAGGCCGCAAAAAGAATGGAAGATAAAATTATGAATACAAATTTTAAAAACCCAAATGTAGAACTTGTTTTTAACGTAACCGCAAACACAGAGAGTAATTCGGAAATTATTAAAAGTCTTTTAGTTAGACAAATTTTTTCAAAAGTGAGATGGAGAGAAAGCATCTTATTTATGATAAAAAATGGTGTTAATGAATTTATTGAAATAGGACCTGGAAAAGTACTGTCAGGACTTGTAAAAAGAATTAGTGACAAAGTTTCATCTAAAAGTATAAATAGTATAGAGGAAATTAAAAGTCTTAAATGATAGATTTTAAAAATAAAAAAATTTTGATTACTGGTGCTACAGGTGGAATAGGGGGGGCGCTTATCAAAAAATTTGTTTCTCTGGGCGGCACGGTTCTTGGTACAGGAACAAAATCTGAAAAGTTAGATTTAATAAAAAAAAATTATCCTAATGTTAAAGTGAAAAAATTTAATATTTCAGAACATTCAACAATAGAAAATTTTATAAATTCTTCGATTTCAGAGTTGGGCGGGCTTGATATCCTGATTAATAATGCAGGTGTCAATGTCGATAATTTATCATTAAGAATGAAAGA
>CETM01067907.1_pt1 | contig 10942 bp, 12 predicted proteins | sample 361451 | NCBI WGS metagenome assembly CETM01 (sample SAMEA2622690, study PRJEB7988) | marine metagenome | isolation source: saline water (ENVO:00002010), including
ATACATTTTTTTTTATTTTTTATTTTATCTTTTATTTTTAATTTTTCCTTTCAAAGAAAATCTTTTTTATTGGTCCTATTGTTAAGTTATTCAATATTTATTGAATTTTTTCAAATATTATTTGAGCGAGGATTTCAAATATTTGATATTTTTTTTAATATTATAGGGATTTTATCAGCTTACTATTTATATAATTATTTCATAATAAAATGAATAAAAAGAATATAGCAATAATTGGATCAGGAATCAGTGGGATAAGTATATCTTATTTTTTATCAAATCATCATAATATAACAATATTTGAAAAAAATGATTATTTTGGAGGCCATACAAGGACTGTAAAGATCAAAGAAGAAGATATAAGTGTTGATACAGGTTTTTTAGTTTTTAATGAAAAATGTTATCCAAATCTAAAAAAATTTTTTGAAAATTTAAATGTTAAAATAGAAAATAGCGATATGTCATTATCAATTATTGCTGAAGAATTAGGCTTTGAATATGGATCACATAACTATTTTTCACAATATAAGAATATGAAAAATCTTTCATTTTACATTATCATTAAAGATATTTTTTTATTTTATAATTTAGCACCAAGTTATTTAAAAAATAACGATGAAATGAATTTATCTATTGAGGATTTTTTCAAATTAAAAAAATATTCTAATGAATTTTTGTATCACCACATATATCCGATTGCTGCTTCTATATGGTCAACAAATCTTTTAGATATAAAAAAATTTCCAATTAAAGCTTTAATAGAATTTTTTATTTACAATGATCTTTTTAAATTCATAAATAGACCTAAATGGAAAACATTAACAAATAGGGGAGATTCATATATAAAAGAAGTTTTAAAAAAACCTAATATAAAAGCATTTAAAAATATATTTATAAAAAATATAAAAAGAGAATCAAATAATATAAGTCTATATTCTGATAAATTTCTTGGTAATTTTGATGAGATAATTATAGCAACCCATGCTGATCAAGCTTTAAATATGCTATCAAATCCATCAGAAAAAGAGATAAAAATTTTAAAAACTTTTGAATATACTTCTAATGAAATTATTCTACATAAAGACTACAATCAAATGCCTACAAATGAAAAGTTATGGTCAAGTTGGAATTTTTTAGGAAATAATGACAATAATTTATCTTTAACATATTGGCTTAATAAACTTCAAAACTTAAAGACAAACAATAATTATTTTGTAACAGTTAATCCTATTAAAGAAATTAGAGATAACAAAATAATAAATAAAATTAAATTTTCCCATCCAATATTTACAATTGCAAACTATCAAGCAAAAAAAGATATTTTAGAAATTCAAGGTATCAATAAAATATGGTATACTGGAAGTTATTTGGGGTATGGTCACCACGAAGATGGCATATTATCATCAATACTTATTGCAGAAAAAATGGGTATTACTATTCCATGGAAAGTTAATGAAAAAACTATTAATAAAAGAAATTTATCAATTTAAATAAATGAAAATTAAAATTGCATCATGTTTTTACTATGGAAATGTTTATCATAAAAGATTTCAACCTTTTATAAATCAATTTAAATATAGAGTATTTTCTTTATATTTAGACTATGATGAATTGTCATTACTATCAAAAAAGTTCTATTTTTTTTCTTATAATAAATTTAATTTATTATCATTTTTCGACAAAGATCATGGTAGTAGAAATGGTCAAAATTTAAAGAAATTTATAATAAAAGAATTAAAAAAAAATAATATATCTGAAATAAATTTAAAAATTAAAATTCTATGTTTTCCTAGAATTTTGGGATATGTTTTTAATCCATTATCTGTAATATTCTGTTTTAAAAAAAATGTATTAGTTTCAATTTTTTATGAGGTTAAAAATACTTCAAATGAACAACATACTTATATTTTTATAAATCATAAAAAAATTAAAAAAAATATATATAAACATAAATGTAATAAAAAATTTTATGTATCACCATTTATGAAAATTGAAGGATTTTATGAATTTCTTATTTCAGAACCAAAAAAAACATTATCAGTTAATATTAAACAATATTTAAATGATAAATCATTAATTCTAATAGCAAGCCAATATGGTAAAAAGACATATATATCTAATAAATCAATAATTATAACTTTCTTTAGTTATCCTCTGTTAACAATTAAAGTCATCTATTCTATTCATTGGCAAGCATTTAAAATTTGGTTAAAAGGAGGTATGTTTAAGAGTAGGGATCCAAAAATTAAAGATACAAAATCATTAGAAGGTGACATAATTGGAAAATTCTAAATTATTTCAAAATTTTTTTGATAATAGATTAAGATTATTTTTTCATAATTTATTATCTAAAGTTCATTATGGTCAAATACACGTAACTTTTCCAAATAATGAAAAATATATTTACAAAGGAATAAAATCAGGTCCTGAGGCAGATATAACATTAAACAATTATAAATTTATCAAAGATGTAATGATTAAAGGAAATATAGGTTTAGGAGAATCCTATATGAACCAAAACTATACAACCAATAGTTTAGTGAAACTAATAGAATTTGCTGTTAGAAACAAAAATCATTTTAATAATATAGATAGAGGAAAGCTTATTTATCGTATAGTCCAAAAAATTTATCACTATAATAATAACAATTCAAAAAAAAATAGTAAAAGCAATATTAAATATCATTACGATTTAGGAAATAATTTCTATCAATTTTGGCTAGATGAAACAATGTCATATAGTTCAGCTTTATATGATAAAAATATTTTAGACCTAAAAAAAGCTCAAATAAATAAATATAATAGACTTTTAGATCTTCTAAGGCCTACTGATAAATCTAAAATTTTAGAAATTGGTTGTGGGTGGGGTAGTTTAGCTAGCTTTATAGGTAAAAACACAAACGCTCATATTACAGCTATTACTATATCTAAAGAACAATATAACCATGTGTCAAAAATGATATTTAATCAAGGTTTACAAGAAAAGGTAAAAGTAGAATTAAAAGATTATAGAGACGAATACAACCAATATGATTCAATAGTATCAGTAGAAATGTTTGAAGCTGTAGGTGAAAAATATTGGAAAATATTTTTCAATAAAATTAATCAAAATTTAAAAAATCAAGGTAAAGCTGTTATGCAAATTATAACTATTAAAGACGAATTATTTAAAAATTATCAACAACGCCCTGATTTTATTCAAAGATATATATTTCCCGGAGGAATGTTGCCATCTAAAAAAATTTTAAGAAACCTAATTAATGAAGAAAATTTGAATTTACAAAATGAATTTAGTTTTGCCAATAGTTATGAAAAAACATTAAATGAATGGAACAATCGATTTCAAAAATCTTGGCCTGAAATTTCAAAAATAGGCTTTAATGAGTATTTTAAAAGAATGTGGGAATATTATTTTTCATATTGTGAATGTGGTTTTAAAATTGGTCATACTGATATTTCTCAATTTTTAATTAGTAAATAATTATATAGGAAAGATATTATGGCAGATAATACTTATGACAAAGGAAGATTAAATTTACCTTTTGTAGGAATATGTACATTTGGTAAATATCCTTATGTTGAAAATTGGGATAATATTAATGCCGATGTTTGTATTATGGGAGCTCCTTTTGATTCTGGGAGTCAATATCGAACGGGTTCAAGAATGGGTCCTAGAAGTATTAGAGAAGCTTCTACTTTATTTTCATTTGGTCATTCAGGTGCTTATGACCATGAAGATGATATAACTTATTTGCCTTCAGAGACGACAAAGATTATCGATATAGGTGATGCTGATATTATTCACACAGACACGATAAGAAGCCATAAAAATATTAAATATGGGGTAAGTAAAATATTAAATTCAAAATCAATACCTATAATATTAGGTGGTGATCATTCAATTAACATACCTTGTATAGATGCTTTTGAAAATGAAGAGGACATTCACATTATTCAAATTGATGCTCATTTAGATTTTGTTGACGAAAGACATGGTGTGCGTTTTGGCCATGGAAATCCTATGAAACGTGCTTCAGAAAAATCATACGTTTCAGGAATTACACATATAGGTATTAGAAATGTGTCATCAACTGCTAAATCAGGTTATGAAGATGCTAAATCAAGTGGTTCAAAAATATTTTCAGTAAGAAATCTTCGTCAAATTGGTACTAATAATTTACTTAAAGAAATACCTAAAAATAAAAGATATTACATTACAATTGATATAGATGCTTTTGATCCTTCTATAGCATCTGGTACAGGAACACCAAGTCATGGAGGCTTTTATTATTATGAAATTTTAGAACTTTTAGATGGCATCATAAAGCAAGGAAAAGTAGTAGGTCTGGACTTAGTTGAAGTAGCTCCTGATTATGATTTGACTAATTCAACTTCCACATTAGCTGCTCAGTTATTAATGAACACTATAGGTAGAATACTATACCATAAGAATTTGAAATAAATGTTTTATATTATTATATTCACTTTAAAATATATTAATTGTTTTATTTTCAAACAAATATATAAGATATTCTTTAATAGAATTAGAATAACTTAATATTTTAATTTAGAGATAGACTAATAATATGAAAAATGAGATAGTTTTTAGTTTTGCTGCTAGTGAAGTAGGGCCTCTAAGTCGAGCTTTTATAAAATTAACTGAATTAAGTACTGGCCAGCCAAAATTAAAAAGAATTTATGACAATTATGTGAAAGAAAATAGGCCTCCTGAACTATTTTGGCACGATGCCGTTGAAAGATTAAATTTAAAAGTTTCTATACATTCTAAAATATCACAACCAATACCTAACAAGGGTAGACTAATTGTTATTGCGAACCATCCTTTTGGAGTTGCTGATGGAATAACAATTTGCTCTATGGTTTCTAAAATTAGACAAGATTTAAGATTAATGACTCACAGAGTCCTCAGCCAAGCTCCAGCTGTATCGCATCAAATATTACCAATTGATTTTTCTCAAAACAAAAAAGCTCTAATCAACAACATTAAAACAAAACATCAAGCTCAAAATCATTTATTAAATGAAGGAGTAGTAATAATATTTCCAAGTGGCGAAATCTCCTCAACAAAAAAATTAAAGCAAAAAGCTGTTGAACCTGAGTGGAAAACATTTGTTTCTAAATTAGCTTTAAAATATAAAACCCCAATTCTCCCATTATTTTTTGAAGGACAAAATAGCAATGTATTTCATATTGCTAATAAGATTAATCAAACTCTAAGATATTCGGTTATGATGTATGAATTATGCAAAAGAATGGGGAAAGAAATTAATGTTCATGTTGGTGATTTGATAGAATATGAAACAATTAAATCAATAGGAGATTTAAAAAAAATTTCTAAATTTCTCCGTAGTGAAACTTATAAACTTGACCCAGACTCAAAAAAATATTTAAGTTAATTAAAGAAACTTTTTTATTAAATAAATACTTAATGAAGCGCTAAAGGAAGTTAGTAAGCCTCCCCAAAACATATCAATAAATGTTACATATGGTGACCATCCTTTTAAAATAGCCATATTTGTTAAACTCCATGTTCCATAAGCCACCAATCCAAAAATAAAACCATTAATTCCTGCATTTATAACAGAACTATCTATTAGCGCTGGTCTAATAATAATTATTGTCGCTCCAATTGAATATAAAATATAAAATAAAGCTGCCGCCCACAATACTGGCTTATCTAAAAGAAGACCTGGTAAATTTGGTCTATAAATATATTTGGGAGCTATTGATAGCCAAATTATGTCTACTAATAACAAGATAAAAGAGAAAAGTAAAAAAGCTATTAATAATGATTTATTTATTAACATAAGTTATATTTAATGACTTAATTAAGAAATTCAATATAATATAATGATTAAAGTTATTTTTAAAAGAGGTTCGCAATTAGAAAGTGAACACGAAGTAAAAACAGTTGTTTTAAATTCAAAAAATAATGTTGTTTTTTCTACAAAGAATGACAATGATATTACTTTTCCTAGATCTGCTATTAAAATTTTTCAAGCTTTACCAATGATTCAAAATGGCTCATATAAATTTTATAATCTAAATTCTAAACAAATTGCTTTATCAGCTTCTTCACACTTTGGTGAACCTAAACACATATTTTTACTATATAAATGGTTAAAAAAATTGAGAATTGATGAAAATATTTTAAAATGTGGCATACACAATCCTCTAAATTTAAAATCTTCGAATGATCTTTTATATTCTAAAATAAGACCTACTCAAATTTATAATAATTGTTCTGGTAAACATTTAGGAATGATAACTTCTTCAATTTATAAAGGTTTCAATGTCAAAAACTATACTAATTTTAATCATCCACTTCAAAAAGACATATTAAAAATATTAGAATATTTTAACGAATACAAAATTAAAGACAAATTTAAAGCTATAGATGGCTGTAGCGCTCCTCAATATTCATTTCCTTTAAAAAATTTAGCATTATCAATGCAAAAAATATCAAATTTTAATTTATTAGAACCATTGTTATCTTTTTCATTAAAAAAAATCATTGATAGTATAAGTCAAAATCCTTTTTATATAGGAGGGACAGGTAGATTAGATTCACAAATTATTAAAATTACAAAAGGAAGGATATTTTGCAAAATTGGTGCAGAAGGTATTTTTATGTTTTCTGATTTTAAAAAAAATTACGGTGGTATAATTAAAATTAAAGATGGTAACCAACGAGCTTTACCTATTGTAGTAATTAAACTTTTGAAGAAAATAAAATCAATTAATAAAAATGAATATGAATTACTTTCAATTTTACAAAAAAATATAATTTATAATCATAAAAATATAAAGGTAGGAATTATTGAATGTAAATTCTTATAAATCTAGTTTTTTAGCAGCATTCTTTCTAACTAAAGATGCATCATCTAGATATTCCTGAACAATTTTATCGGATTTATGCCTTGTAGTTCTTTTTATTTCGTCAAGACTTGCACCTGCTAAAGCAGCGGATGTAGCAAATCCTCTACGTAAACTATGGCCAGCATATTGTTTAGGGTCAAGTCCGGCGTTTGATAAATATTCTTTAACTATCATCGCAACAACTTTATCTGATAATCTACTATCTTGAATTAAGTTAGATTTATTTATTTTCCGAAATAGGGGGCCCGATCTAATTTGAGATATTTGTATCCATTGTTGTAATTTTCTTACAGGACAGTAATTTGAATTTTCAGAATAAGGTATAAGGATTTTCTTTCCTTCAGATTTTTGATCAGTTTTAGATTTTTTAATAAAAATTATGAGACCTTCTGTATCAAATAAATCTTCGATATCTTCATAATCAAGATTAACTAATTCAGATCGTCTAAACGCACCAACAAAACCAATTAAAATTAAACTTTTATCTCTAATAGAACGAATATCATCTACATTTACTGAATCAATCATCTTTTTAAGAATTTTAATCGAAATTGGCTTTGATTTTGTTGTCTTTGTTCCTTTTTCAACTTTAATTCCTTCTAAGGTAGGTCTTATAAATTTATGTTTAGTATCTAAAGGATGTTGATTCATTCTGTGTTTTCTTAAAATAGCTGATATTCTTCTTTCTATTGTTGTTGGTTTTCTTTTTTTATCATCAGACAGATAAACTAAGTATTCCCCAATAGTTTCATATTTTGCTGGAAGTGATTGATATCTTTTTAATTTACAGAATTTTTCAAAGTCTTCCCAATCAGAATTGTAAGCTTTTTTTGTGCTATTAGTAATACCTTTATCTATGTATTCGAGTACTTTTTGGTTTATATTTATATCTGATTTTTTATTCATCATTATTACTTCCGATAATTGTATGTTATCGGAAGTAATATATTTTAAAAAATAAAAAAGTCAAATAATAATGAATAAAATATAATATTTACAGTATATTAAATAATATAATAAATAAATGATATTGATATAAAAATTAAAGATTAAAAGATAATAAAATTGTAACTAAATGATATGATATTAATATAATAACATGAGTATTTGGGGAAGTTTAATAGGTGGTTTTGTAGGTTTTTCATTTGCTGGACCAATAGGTGCTTTAGTTGGTTCTATAATAGGAGGAAAAATCTCCTCATCATCAAAAAAAAGTAGTTTTAAGCATAGATTTGCACCACCACCTCAACAAGTTTTTGCAGTATCTCTAATCATTTTATCAGCTAAATTAACAAAAGCAGATGGTCATGTATCAAAAGAAGAGCTTGTGGCTGTTAAAAATAAATTGAAAATTCCTGATAATGAAGTGCAACAAGTTTCTAAAATATTTAATAAAGCTAAGCAAGATACCCTTGGATATGAACCATATGCTAAACAAATACATCAAATTTATAAGCATGATCCTGCAGTACTTGATGAAGTAATTAATATACTTTTCTATATTGCTGAGGCTGATGGAAATGTCTCAAATTCTGAATCTATAATGATAGAAAACATAGCCAAAATATTTAAGATGAATAAAAGTCAGTTTGAGGGAATTAAAGAATCAAGAAAAAGTTCTGATAAACAAAATCCTTATATTGTTCTTGGATGTAATTCCAGTGATAATCTTGAAAGTATAAGAGAAAAATATTTACAACTCTCAAAAGAACATCATCCTGATATACTAATTAATAAAGGTGTTCCTAATGAAGTAATTGAAGAAAGTAAGAAAAAAATGAGAGCAATTAATTCAGCTTATGATCAAATAAAAAAAATGAAATCCTAAAACTGATTAATGAAATTTTTGTAAAGTATAGTTGAATAATTATTAAAATCTACAATATTCTTTGCTGCCTGGTTTTCAAATAAATCTAAAGCCCCTTCTCCTAAGCTTTGTTCAAGCGCATTTTTATATTCTGGGACACATGACCATTCATTAACAGTATTATCTTTAATTTCAATGTGAAATTGTATACCATAAGCATGATCCTGATACTTAAATATTTGGTATTTTGTATTATCTGAAGATGCTAATAAAGTAATATTTTTATTATTTTCTAACCCCTCAACTTCATAAGAATGCCATTGGAGAACTTTCAGTTTATCTGGGAAAGAAGAAAATAATTTATCACGATTTTTTTTATTTTCCATATTAACATCTAATATTCCTATTTCAGGTATTTTTGATTTAACAACTTTACCACCCACAGCTTCACCTAACAATTGACATCCTAGGCAAAAACCAAGAAATGGTTTCTTCAATTCAATGACAAATTCTTTTATTTTCTTTTTTTCCTCAATAAGCCAAGGATATTCATTCTCCATCCAAGTATCCATAGGTCCACCCATACAAAACATTGCATCAAAATTATTTAAATTATTTGGAATTTTTTCACCCTCATCGAGTTCTATCGTAGTGAGTTCTAATCCATCTTTAAGCATTAAATCTTTAATATAACCTGGTGATTCAATAGGGATGTGTTGGAGGATTAATATTTTCATAAAATTTTATATATATTTAAATTCTTTTAAAATTTTTCCATAATTATTCAAGATTGTATCATTTGTTTTTTTCTTCAATTCGTTATTCCAATCTGTTTTAAAACCACTTCTAAAGAAACTTTTATTTTTAAAATTATCTAATTTATTCAATTTAAAGGATTTTTTTATGGTATTTGGATCACTTTTAACAGAAAGAAATTTATATATTTTTTTTAATTCATTCGTTTCTTTTTTTAATTTTTCATATTTACAAATTAGTACATTTTTTGGCGAGGATTTTAAATAATTTTGAAAAGTCTTAATTCTTTTTTCCCAAATTTTAATAGAATTCAAAGTCCACTCATCAATGTTTTCATTTTTTTTTAAAGATTTTTGATGTTTTAAATAGTTATACCATTGAGAAATGGCAACATTTCTTGGATCTCTTAAAATCATAATATATTTTTCATCAGGAAAGATACTTTTTATCAATGGATAATATCTTAAAATGCCATTATCTTTTATTCCATATTTTTTAACTTTCTTATCCTCCCCTCCTCTTTTTAAAGCTAATTTAATAAAAGATTTTGCTAAATTTTCAACATCATGATTGTTAAAAAGTTTTAAATTTTGTTGACTTGTACTTTTATTCCAAGATAATAATTTTTTGTTATATTCAGTTATTAATTGTGGTAATTGATTAAGAACTTCATCCAATTGATGTTCTGAAGGACATGATAAGTCAGGATGACTATTTAATATCATTTGAAGATATGTTGTTCCTGATTTAGGGAAACCAAAACAAAAGAAATATTTCATAATAGATCCATTAATATAATAATAATTTTTTGAATTTAACAATTATCAGAATAATTTGTCAATTAATCAAATGTAAATAGACTGTATCAATCACTCCAATAGCAATCTTCAAGTGGAATTATTTGATTATCCATACCAATGCACATTGGATCATGTTTTTTACTTAATTGAACATTTATATCAATTCTTTTGCTGAAATTCGTAATTAAGGTCAGCCAAAGACCGAATATGATTGTACCTGTGAACAATGCCCAAAAATTAAATATTTTATTATTTGTTAATTTATTAATCATTTTTTATCATTCCCAAAAAACCCCCAAGGCTTGTAAATGCCTAGAGGAAAGCAAATACATACAAAATTTCTCTTAAATCCCTTGAGGAGGTTTTTATCTAAGTAGTTGGAGAAGATCCATATTGATAAAACAAGAGATATAAAAAGTAAACTAAAGCCCTGGAAGTTCTTTATTTCATTAATGGCCACACTAATAAAAAATATTATTGAATAGGAGAAAGCAAATAAAATAAATTTTGTAAATGCAACCATATTTTCAATTTAAAATATGATTCGGGCTAAACTTTGCACTAATTGAGTCAAAAAAAAGAAATTAATATTAATATGTGGAGAAAATTAAATTAGTTATCTAACATCCAAGCTAGTTCAAATACAAATACAAATTTTTTCCATATTTCATATTTTCCA
>CETM01161319.1_pt1 | contig 10940 bp, 17 predicted proteins | sample 361451 | NCBI WGS metagenome assembly CETM01 (sample SAMEA2622690, study PRJEB7988) | marine metagenome | isolation source: saline water (ENVO:00002010), including
TGAATTCTCACCTGCCACTAACCCTGTCCACGCAGTGATCATTCAAAAGTCGTTTCGCATTAACGCCAAGCGTTTTGATACAACAGGCGACAAGTTCATTCCGCTTCGTAAAAACAATACCACGTTTTCCCCTGACGATTCACGCAAAGCGGCCTACTTGACGGGTGATACGGTTATGGAAGCCACCACGCGCCTTGCGCTAATGCTGACGTTAGGATTGCATGGTATTAAAAACAACCTCCACGGCTATGATGCAGAAAGCGTGAAAATCAATTTTCGCCCCAGTGTCTTAGCACGCCTTCGGACTTTTCCGTAAGGCGAATCACCTATTAACACATCGTTTTATGTTGACTTTTTTGCTCAAATTTGAGACAATTTAATCGTCAACACAACCAGAGAGAAAACCATGAGCAAAACCTTTAATCTTTTCGCGCCCGTTGTATCTGATTTGAACACCGTTGTTCAGCAGAACAAAAATACTGTATCTATCGCTTCACTTGTCAGTATTGCGGCAATCGCAGCCTTTCAAGCCACCATCAATATGGGCAAGCAGGATGTGATCACGAAGGTAGGCAAGCTTGACCCTGACTTCATCTTAACAGAAACTCGTCGCCCATTGTCGTTTTATGAACAGGCAGTGGTGTGTGCGGCTGAAGCGACTATCATCGAAACCCTGTCACTTCACCGCATCACGCCAGATGAAAAAATTCGTGATATTATCACTGAGCAATGGATAAACGAAGGGGCGTTTTTAACGGCTTCTCGCAGCACCGCAGGGTCAATGATGACAGAGGCAGAGCGTGCCGCTGCACGAGGCCGCTCTGAAGAAGAAATTCTTGCCGAATTGGCGGCCGCGGAGGGCGGATGTGCGGGCGGTGCATGCACCATATAGAGTACACGTAACCACATCGTACCTTTAGGTACGTTGCAAGAAACGGCAGCCTGTTATGACACGCTGCCCAATATCGCCATTTTATAACCACCACCAAGGACACACTATGCGTACGTCATTTGTCACCTTGCTGTTTGCTGTATTTCTATCCACATCAGCGCTTGCTGTTGATGTCGTAAAGAAAAGCAGTAGCGGTATTTGCCACGACACCAGCAGTAGCTGGTATGAAAAAACGAAAAACTTCACTGCCTATGCCACCATGGAGGCCTGTATTGATTCTGGTGGACGCGCACCGCGCAATTACACCGGCACCAAACCGAAAGACAACCTGCCGCAAGGCGAACGTTATGATCGCGACGCATGGGAACACTGGGTGGACGACGATAATGATTGTCAGAATACGCGCGCTGAGGTCTTGATTTCTCACTCAATGACCCCCGTTCTTTACAATAACATTATCAAACGATGTTATGTGACACGCGGTAAGTGGTATGGCGTCTATTCTGGCGAATACTATTATGACGACGACGATCTTGATATTGACCACATTGTGCCCCTTGCCTATGCGCATGCGCACGGTGGTGATAAATGGAGCGCCGCTCAAAAGCGTGCTTTTGCCAACGATATGGACAACCTTCTCCCTGTTAGCGCATCATTAAACAGGCAGAAATCTGCAAAAGGGCCGACTGACTGGATGCCGCCTTATCAACCTTACCGCTGTGAGTATTTAGGTGAGTTTGACGGCATTATGAAAAAGTACTCTCTTGAGTATTTCCCTCACGAACTGCGCGTCATCAATAAAATGAAAAGCGCCTGCAATATGTAAACGCCAACACGTTTATTATATGCAATAAAAAAGCGCCCAATAAGGCGCTTTTTTAATTTTTGTCCCTTGCCGGCATTAGCACAGCAGGTCGACAACAACGGCCAATCGACGCTTCTGCTCATTCAATGCTTCCGCAATAGAAACCAGTTCATCGTCGGCATCCGCCAACTGAGCAAGCATTACGATTCGTTTTGTGTGCTCTGCAACACTATGCGATAATTCTGACTTCATTGTTTCGAGGTCGGCCTTTGATGGTGTAGACGCATTAACCTTTGAAGTGAGCGCCTGCATATCAACACCTTTTAACGTTCTGCCGATATGAATGTTACCCGACAGTGGGTTTAAGGCATTGCTAAAATAGAAACCATGCTTATTCTTTCTGAGCGTTAAATGCATGGCTTTTTCTTTTGTGATAAGCGCACTTAAATGCACTTGTGTTACCGTGACTTCAGACATTACTTTTCTCCTTGGTGGTGAGATTAGATTATATCACCACCTAAACCATCTTCCAACTAATTTATCTTTCTTGTTTAGCGCGACGTTAATACGTCATACTCTAAACTGTTCCTCACAATGCTGCCCATGATCTCAGCAACATCAACCAGGCCTTGCTGCTCAAGTGTCACCAGGGCTTCTTTTAACAAGGGGTGGTTGGCCAGCTCTCGCGCATCATCACTTAACGCCTCTGCGGTAGACTCGTGTGCGTCAGCGGGCACATCGCTCATATCATCCACTTGCTGTGCGTCCAATATGTTTGATGACACTTGTGATTTCCACATGTTGATTTTTTGTTCGTATGCTTTCAATGCATCATCTGACGTATCTTCAGTGCCATGTTGCTGTTGAAATACATGCGCTTTAGGGGGGAGGGCGGCCAGCACGTCTGACGCCCTAACCTCGTGTGTATCGTCAAGTAACGCCCCCGCTTTCGCTTGGATTTTTAGCCAGTTGTACAGGCCATCAATAGCCGCAGAGGGAGCAATCACCGGTGCCGGTGTTAATTGATTGGTTAGTATCGCAATATCAGCACAGTTTTGCCCTTTTGCGATGGCGCTTCGCAGTCGCGTGGCTGGCATCTTCGTGTGCTGTGCGGTGTCTTTTGAAAATTTGTCGAGTGAATGTTTGCTATCAATAATAATAAACACAATAGTATCCTCTTTGTCGTCGGTATAAAGTGATGAGTTCGGCCATTGCCCAACAACCGACTAAAAAGTCATATTGTGGTTGATGCAAATAGTGATTGATGCAGTTTACCTTACTCAGACAGACCATAAGACAGGTCAGTGAGTGGCCGTAGAGGGATGCCGTCCCAAGCACCGGCTTATCAGATGCATAACATGCAAATGGGCGGCGCCATAGTGAAAATAATATCAGCAGCAAGTTGCACTGTCAACATAAAACAAAAAAGGCCGCAAACGCAGCCTGTGTTGTTGTTTTTACGCTAATTCGACAGCGTCACGAACCACCCTCCTTCAGGGATGCCATCACGCCGTACAACCTTAAACCCCGTTTGAGGTTGAATGTGCTCAAAGCACGCAAAGAAACCACTGCGGGTGCGCAGCATGGCGATGATGTCATCGTCGTCACCTTCAACATCAGCCGAAACATGGATGTCGACCACAGTATAAACATCCTGAATGCGTTCTATCACTTCGTCGTTGAACTGATCAATCGCGCAAACGTTCACTTTCACTGCATCATCCATCTTCACCGTGTTGGCGTCAGGCACCACCCACTCCTCATTTGTCTTATCATTAATGTAAAGCGTGAAACGACTGGCATCACTCATTTCGATGATATCTTGCATAGCGTACTCTGCCATGCAATGCACCTTAACATCGCCGACTAACTTCTCTTTAAATTGCTGTTCGCCATTTTGAAAACCCAGAAGCTTTAACGTGATATCGCGTAGTCGGTCTCGTCCCTTCCTTTTCTGTGTATTGATATCGATGTCCAAAGTCTCGGCAAGAACACGCTTAACGTGCGCTTCCGCAACAGAAAGCGACGCTTCGTCTTTCACCTCTGCCATAGGGTTATTAACATACGCGTCGACCTCGCCTTTTACGACAGGGTACGCCAAGGATTCACAAAGGGGACATTCGCAGCTCGTAAAGGGGTGGCCGTCGTCAAAGCGCTCGCTTGCGCGTCTTACAGCATTAAATTCGCTTTCATTTTGCGTAAAGTTACAGTTATCGCAGCGATAATACATCATCGTATTCCTCATAGTGTGACAGGTTGCGTCTACGTTCCTCAACTTGTCACGTATCGTGAACAAGTATGATGTTTTTTGCGTCATCGTAAATGGATGTTTGCGTTGCGTTATCAGCACTGCTTTATGCAGTTGTAGACGAGCCAAGGCCGCCGCCTCACATACACCACCATCAACCAATTGGTGTGGCGTCATACGTGTTAAGCCTATTATCCATAATCCTTGGAGTGTTGTCAATAAGTTTATTTTTTAAAGGATTTTCTCTTTTGTGTTTGACAACGCACTCAGAGTTTGAGATACTACATCTGTCAACACAACAACTCAGGACGCCATTATGACGACCCCAACATCTACCATTGCACCGTTTGTTATTCCTGCGAACATTATCGCATCACTGCCAGATTACAGTGATGTCAGTGACACACTGCCATCCATGCAGAGCGAGCTACTTAACGCTGATGCGAATTTAAAGCTTGATGCTGATGCCGCAATGACCATTGCTATGAAAATGGGCGATGAAGCTAAAGGTCTACTTGATTGGACGCTGCTTGGGGCGTGCGGGTGGACGTTGAGCACGTTAGATGCGAAAGCTAAGAGTCGTTTCGTCGACTGGACTGAAGTTATGATAGACGCTATCACCAGCGACGACCAATGCCCGCTTAAAGAGACCGGCAAGGTTATTCTTCATTGGTCTGAAGCGGCACCTGCATCACGTGCAGCAGTAGATGCGTTTTACGTAGCGCTAATGGGGAAACCATTGACGACGCTGTTCAACGAAATTAACGCTGAAATCAGCAACGCACACTAATAACGAGTGGTGCAAGGTGCGATGGCGCCTTGCATCAACGAGGACGATTTGTCATGAAAATGAAGCTTATTACTTACACCCGAAAGACGACCATTGAGAATCTTAATACGCTCATCAAAAAAGGCCGCTACACCTTTCCGGCTGATGTGGCAGACATCAAGGACTTGTCGCTGATTGCTACCGCCGCCGTCGAGATGATTGCATCCAGCATCGATCTTCCTCCGGCATTGGCTATTGAGGACGACAATGGTTATTTTCACTTCATCGCTAATTACCAGACACTTTACGCGTTAACAGCGTTCCTCAACGGCAATATCACGCTCACTGAAAGCGTTATCGATGACAGTGTCAGTAATATGAAAGCTGATGAACTTGATTTACATCTTTATGAGCGCATTGTCGACAAGTACTTCACTGTATCTTCATGTCTTGGTAAAAACCTTGTGGAGCCTGAAGTAGAAGAGCTTGTCCGCCGTTACAATTTACTTTAAATCACGGAAGGGCGAGATATCATTTTCGCCTTTCCTTCACTACAAATTAACCCCCACCACCACGAAAGGAAGAGTATGAAAACTGTAAATGTAGGCTATCTGGGTATTACCATTTCACACTGTGAAACAAACAAAAACAATGCCTCAATATCATCTAACATGAAGATGAAAAACACGGAAGGCAATGCAGCATTTAACCTTGCCGTCGCGCACCTTGAGTCGCTTATTTTAGGTCACTTTATCGCAGGTGTAGATGTGACTTCACAAGATTACCAGACGGGCGTGATGGCCATGTACGAATCGCTTAAAGACTTGGCTGAAGATCTTCATGATGAAAGCGGCAATGGTATCGTTCGCGTGCAAAAATACTGTCGCGTTAACGCCATTGTTGATCAAAGCATCACCTACGACATTAAGAAGTCAGATTGGACAGCATCACTTGACGAGCATGGCGACGAAAAAGACGCGTTGGATGCGCTCATCAGCGACAAGCGTGTGACTTGCACTCTCATTGACAACGACGTTGATGAAGTAAATGCCGAGTTTGATGTTAATGTCGAGCGCTTGAGCTAACTTGTGTTGTGGCACGGCAATAAAAACATTGACAACTCACACAGCATTTGAGATACTGTTCCTGTCAACACAACAGGAACTTTATTATGGATGCCAACTGCTACCACTTACGCTATGTCGATACTCGTGATGGGCTTCAGCCACCGCAAGGTGCGGAACTGTACAATCAGCTCAATGGTGCACCGCTACATGCAGGCGATAAGCTCATTATGCAGGATGGACAGCTGCTGGCGAAGGTGGTTAGCAACCTAACCGACTTCACCGAAGATTTAACACAGGAGCAGTGCGACGACATTTTGTCTACCGCACCAATGCTGGTGGTCTGTCAGCGAAACACGGGTGGCACGGTAAGCTTCACACGACGCGCGTACGCCGAGCGTCAAGTGATGACTGCCGACGGTGTTATCATGTCACAATATCTCGTTAAAGCCTTTGGTGAGGCTGCATGGGTAAACAAAGGTCGTTTGGAAATTCTGCTCAATGAGTGGCAGTATCAGTCGGAAAAAGAAGCAGGTCGGGTGATTTAATTCACCTGACGGCTTGACAACGCACACTGATTTTGAGATACTAACCCTGTCAACACAACAGAGAGATTTACCATGAACGCACTGACTCACGCACAACGTCAATTTATCGATACCTTTGAGGGCGAAAAACGCGACCAAATTACCGACACGCTTTCGCGCGGTGAGGTGCTTTTTGCTGAGGTTGTCATTTGTATGAGCGGCCAATACTCAACAGGCTCTTTAGGTGATGTCGAGGATGCAATCCCTGCCCTTGATGTACGCAGTGAAATCGAAGCATGCATCGCTGAAAACGTAGAAGAATATGAGCGTCAAATCCGTGAGGGTGAACGCGATGAAGATGACGAGTGGGAAGGTGACTTGATGGCTGTTCGCTGGAATGGCGACGACACGCTGTCATTCTATACACCGGAAAATCTTGATGAGGAAATTACTCGTCAAACGCTGGCTGAAGTGTGCGGCCATTAGGTCGCCTTATTACCGGCTCTTGGTATTGTCTGCAACACAGGCAGCAACCGCTTTAATGCTAATTTTTATACCTTGGTGATGTGCTGACACACTCACCCCAGCCCGCCATGCGCGGGCTTTTTCTTATCTCTCATTACATCAAAATCTTGACAACACTCGCAGTTTTTGAGATACTAACCTTGTCAACACACATCGCCCCAGCGATAACAAATAAGGTTAACATTTATGCCCACTCATCCATGCAGCATCAGTGATGCCATCAACACCTGCGCAGGGGAGCTCCCAGAGGGATGGCGAGTGCGACTTGATATTGAACTACACGGCTCAGGCATGTCCATCATCGATCCGGATGGCAATGAACACGATTTTGACAGCGGAGGCGAAAGCCTTGCCGATGATTTTCTTTACGCCCTTGAATTGGCGAAACAAAAACACAACAAGGAAAAATCATGATAGAGACCACTTCTCGATGCATTGCGTGCATCACCAGCGCCGCATTTCGCGCCACCGGCATCACTGAAGATGATGCCAATAACGGCAAACTTATGTTTTTTTCGCCAAGCGGTAGCAGCATTCTCATGCAGTATGAGAATCTGATTTACCAATTAGTCATTCTCAGCGATGAATCTGACCATGATTGGCTGAACCCGAGTATCCTGCGGGTAAGAAACTTCAATCTTGGCGGAGAGCCCTCTGATGAGGCCAAAAAGGAGATTACCGCAATCTGGCAGAAAGGGCTTGACGCTTGGATTAGAGAGGTAGCTGACAAAGACAATGACGCGTATCTTCCAACACCACTACGCAACCGTTTGTCGACACTAATGAAAGAAGAAATTGCCGCGCTAAAAAAGCAAAATCGTCACCACGCAAGCGCATAGCATACCTTTCACTCATTCACATTGCGCCCATTGCTTGACGCGTGGGCACAACCGCACTGGAGCATCATTATGCAACTTTTTGGCATCTATACAACTGAGTTTGAGAACGAAGACATTTTGTTGTTTAATCACGTAGCGCTTTGCATGACACAACGCGATATTGTTTTTAGCACTGACAATGCAGTTGACAGCGACGTAACCACAGGGGATGTCGTCACTGAGTCTGTCGAGGTTGAATTCAACGAGCAATACTTCGCGTTCGAGTGCCATCAAGGCGCACTTAGTGATCAAGGGAAAGCGGACTTTAACAATTTTCTCGACAACACATTGTTTCCCGCTATCAAAAGCGGCGCCGAGCTCTGATGGCGCTGTTTGATAAGGCTAAAGCATGAGTTCACCTTCTATTTTTAGGGAATATCACGGGTGTGTAATCGCGCTCATCTTCGGCGTTGACAGGAGTGCGGCAACTCCCAATGCATTCTATGCCATCATAGGCGCCGGAGTCATCAACTTGATGTGCTTTTGCTTCCTTTGGTTAAGGTATGGGGACAAGCTTAAGTGCATTGATGATGACTGATGCAGTCATTGGCATGCTTTGTCATATTGTGAATAAAACTATAAAAGATGTTGACTTATCTCACAGGTTTTGAGATACTAATCCTGTCAACACAACACGAGGATACACCGATGCAAACCACTCAATCTTACCTGCTTTTCCCAGTTAAGCCCAGCTACCCCGTTGACGAGGACGGCACAGAAGGCACCTTGGAAGAGCATTTGGCCTATGTCGACAATGGCGGTACGCCTGACATGTGGGATAGCGTAGAAACTGAAAACATCATGGATGTATTCAAACAAGTGCGCTACTCAGGCCTTCACCTTATCATCGTACGCAACGATGGCGACCCTGAAATCTTAGGTGAATTTGACCCGTCAGAATATTCGGATTAATTCCATTAACCACGGCTGCTATAGCGGCCGTGGCAGCGATTAGCGAGGCAACATGAAACCGACTCTTATTGCACTGTGCATTTTGCTACTTTGCGCGATAACCGCATCATCAGGCTGCACACTCCAACGCCAGGTCGTTGCGAGCACTTATCCGACCGATGAGGCTACAACTGATCGCGTTGCTGCGGCATTCCTTCGAGACACGGCCACAGTGACACTAACAACCCCTCAGGGACGTGTCATACGCACATCGCGTGCGCGGCAGTATTACTTTTAAACTTTGGTGATGTGCTGACACACTCACCACCAGCCCGCCACTAGCGGGCTTTATCTTGGCTGTCGAGTCGCGCCAACATTGACATCCATCATAGACTTACGTTACCGTTTTACACAGACAATAACAAGGGATGCTCGCATGAGTAAAGCAACGCCTGAAACACCAACGCACTTTCAAATAGGCATGAATACATTCACCGCAGAAATCGTAGCTGCGGCAATCACTGCCCCTTAACAATGCTCGATTTTTCACGGTTTGACAATGCTCATGATGCGCTCGATGAAGTGAAAAAGGTGACAGTTGAGCGTCTACATGATCAGGCCTCGCTAGCCACATACTGTGGCAGTGAGCTGGTGGATAAACTCAATGAAGACACACCTGTCGCCATTTACGAGGCGTACCGTTCACTCTCCCCACTGGCATCCAAGGCTGACGCTTTGACATTAAAAGCGACGGAAGGAAAAGGTATCTTTTTGTGTCGTTTACCGCCTTACGGGGCCAGAACATTGGTCAATCTATTTGTTGCCACTTACATTGACACGATCATCGATGAAGTGAAGCGTTTCGACACAGACGGGCATGTTAGCAACGTACTGAAGAACGAGCCTCGTAGTTTTCCATTGACACTTTCTGCCATCTTAATGGTAAGCCTTGGACGCACCACCTACGATTTATCAATCGCGGCTTAAGAGCTAATCGCTGTCACGAGTAAGTGACTTGATACGCCCACTGGTGTCGTCAGCGATATTTCGTCGCTAACACAAAGCGAGCGCTTAACACGATAGATGACCTGTGTTACAATGACGATGTCAACACAACACAGGTTACTCTCTATGCATCTATCCTACATCGAACAAACCAAGCTCGCACACGGGCATGATCACAAAGGTCGCTGTCTCACGATAGACAAAACACAAGCACCTGTTAAGTGTGCCCGCTTCTTCTGCGTCTACCCTAAAGAGCAGGACGACCAAGGTAATATCGTCACTTACCAGTATTCAGAACAGACACCTCTTGGTATTCGCCATGTCACGCTGTCAGCAGACACGGTTAAGACGTGCTTTGTTGGCCATCGTCCCGTTGAACACGGTGACACATTGAAGGCTAAGGTGGACACTAAAGGCTATATCAGGTGCGTCAATAGTGCTCCCATCACCGTAGACATTAAGAAAGGCGATGACCTGGTGTGCATCAACAGCAAGCTCAACATATTTTGCAAGAAAGGTGAGCCAGAGCGTACATTTGGTGTCAATCGTATGTTCATCGGCGACCACGTTCACACGGTTGTTGATAATGACGAGTATGATGCAATATCTTGCATTGATTTATGATAAAAACAAAAAAGCATTGACAACAAACACAGTTTTTGCGATACTAATCCTGTCAGCACAACAACAGAGGAAAACATCATGAGCTTCATGCGTGAACAAGCACTTAAAGCCCGTCGCCAAACACTTAACATTCACCTTAAAAAGCTGGATGCGGCATTTCGCTCGCTTAAAAAAGATAAAGGCTTTGCCGCGGCTCGTCTTACCAAAGACCACCACGACTCTGGACAGGTGCGCTCTGAGCTTGCAGAGGAAAAACTGGGCAAAGGGGCGCTAGATAGCGGTAACCTTTATGCGTTTTGTGGCATCATCAAGCGTGGGTGGACGACGCTACCAAATCAAACGTCTATCTTTTGGAACAGCACGGTACCTAGCTCTCGCAAAATCATCGTCGACACGATGCAAGACGCAGGGCTTGTTGTCACGAACCCTGACGCTCCTCACGAAGCGGTTGTGGTAAAGTTAAGTGATGCGGCATAGCCGCATTCACTGCTCTTCATTTTACTAACGCAACACTATAGGCAAAAAACAATGAGTACTCCTACAGAAGCCATCGAAAATGCAACATTTGATTGCGCTGAACCCGTCATGAATGCGCTACCTGATAGCGTTAATCACGCTAACCCCAATGGGGCACGCGCGAAGCAGGGATGGCGCGCCCTTCATGGCTACGCAAAACACATTTACGGAAGCAGTGGAGGCGAACCTGTCGAGC
>CETM01103452.1_pt1 | contig 10938 bp, 10 predicted proteins | sample 361451 | NCBI WGS metagenome assembly CETM01 (sample SAMEA2622690, study PRJEB7988) | marine metagenome | isolation source: saline water (ENVO:00002010), including
AAGCCTCCAAATACTTTTAACATTGTGTGACCTGCCATCATATTTGCGAAAAGTCTCACAGACAAACTTACAGGTCTACTCAAATAAGAAATAATTTCAATAACTGTAATTAATGGCAAAAGAACAACCGGCACCCCGCTAGGCACAAAGATACTTAAGTATTTAAAGCCATGCTTCATAAAACCTATTATTGTAACTGCAACAAAAATAAATAAAGCCATAATTAAAGTCACTATTATATGACTTGTAACTGTAAAAGAATATGGGAGCATCCCAACCATATTACAAATTAATACAAACATAAATAAACTAAAAATAAACGGAAAATAAGGTTTAGCTTTTGAGCCAGCAGTATCACTGATCATTTTTGCGACGAAGTTGTAGCTCATTTCAGTGATTAACTGTAATTTATCTGGGACAATTTTTCTTTCTTTCGATCCCAAATATAAAAATAATAATATAAGTGAAGCGCTAATAATCATGAAAAGGCTCGCATTTGTGAAAGACAGGTCTACGCCCGCAATTTTTATTTCTGGTCCAATTTTATAGACCGTAAATTGTTGCATTGGGTTACTTGCCATAGATTACCTATAAGTCATTTTTCTGCATTTTGTTAGCAGCTCTTATTACGTTTAACATGCCTGCTGCTGCTCCCAAAAAAAAGAAAATTATTATTAACCAAGGTTTAGTATCAAACCAACTGTCTAAAATAAACCCAATTATTGTCCCAACGGCAACTGCTGCAACCAATTCAGTGCCTAATTTAAAAGCAATACCCATAAAAGACCCCTTTTTTTGGGTATCAGAAAAAACATCTTTTTTAATTTTTGATTTTGCAATTTTAAGGCGAGTTATAAAGTCATCTTTAGATTTCATTCTGGAATTTTTAAGCTACTAACTCCTCTGCTTTTTGTAAGTCCACGGCCACTAGTTGACTAATTCCCTGTTCAGCCATTGTAACTCCATATAGTCTGTGCATTCTGGACATCGTTAATGCATGGTGCGTAATAATAATAAATTTAGTTTTTGTAATTTTTGTTAATTCATCAAGTAACGCACAAAATCGAGTCACATTAGCATCGTCTAAAGGAGCATCAACTTCATCTAATACGCTAATTGGTGAGGGATTTACCAAAAAAACTGCAAAAACTAAAGATAAAGCTGTCAAAGCTTGTTCGCCACCAGACAGCAAGGTTATCGATTGAAGCCTTTTTCCAGGTGGAGAAACAAACATTTCTAAACCTGCTTCTAAAGGATCATCAGAGTCTACTAATTCTATTTTTGCAGTTCCGCCACTAAAAAGTTTAGTATAAACCTCATTAAATTTTCTATTAACTTTTGTAAATGCATCTAAAAGCCTTTCTCTACCTTTTTGATTAAGTTCATCAATACTTGTTTTTAGTTTCACAATTGCGGAGTAAAGATCCGCTCTATCGTCTTCCATTTTCTTAATTTCAATTTCATACTTCTTTGTTTCCTCATCAGCGCGAAGATTGACTGACCCTAAAGACTCTCTTTGTTTTTTTATCTTTTCTACCTTTTGTGACTGAAATTCAATGTTTGGAAGATCTTCTTTTGATACATTGCTTAAGTCTGAATTGGCTAATAAAGATGTTTCATTATCAATATTAAGTTCATTTTTTACCGAATATAATAAATCTTTTTTTCTATTTTCCATACCTTCAATAGTAGCCTCATTTCTAGCTTTACTCTCTTTTAAATTAGATAATTTGGAAATGATTTCTTTAAGGTTTTCATTTATCGCAGTATATTTTTTTTCAACATCAATAAGCTCTAATTCAATTTCTTCATTTCTTTTTTTTGTGTTTTCAAGATTTTGTATATTTTGCCCTTTTGAAGTCGCTATACGCTCGGGATTTTTTTTATTCTCATCTATTTCTGATAGAATTTTCTTTTTTCTTTCGGTTAATTCAAAAACCATTTTTTCTGAATTCGATTTTAAACTTCTCCAATTTTCTAATTCAACATCAATGTTTTTAATTCTTTCTTTTCTTTTAATAGAGTCACTTTGTATTGATTTATTTTTTCCATATTTCTCTGCATATTCCTCTTGTGAAGAAGTGATTTTTTTTACTAGAGCTTTTAGTTCATGAAAAATAATTTTAGTTATCGTCTTTTTCTCATCTATATATTTTTCAATTTCATTTAGCATTGTATCTAATTGACCTTGCAGATTATCCAAATTTGATTTTGAATTAGTCAACTCTTTTGATGACAACGACTCAACTTCAATCAATTCATTTTCTGTTTTAAGCAATTCTTCCTTTTCTTTGAGAATTCTTTTTTCATTTATCTCAGCGTCCAAAGAAATGCTTCGCTCACGCTCCAAATCGGACTCTATTGTCCTTATTGATTTATCTAATTTTACTTGAAGTGATTTAACTCTATTCTCTTCCTCATCCAAACTTGTAATATCTAAATTTAGCTTTTGTAATTTTGCTGCGCTTTCCATTTTCTTATCTCTTAAAGGAGCAAGCTTTTTGTTCTCTTCGTCTAAAAGATTGTTGTTATGATTTAAGTCAATATTTACAGCGCTTATTTCATCATCAAGTTCACTTAGTTTTTCTGAAATTTGACTTTTGTCTTTTTCAATTTCTTCAATTTTTAGAAAATATAAACCAGACTCAATTTTTTTTATTTCTTCAGATATTTCTTTATATTTAGTTGCTTCTTCGGCTTGTTTTTTTAAATTATCCAATTGTTTTTGTTGTTGTTTTTTTAGTTCATCAGCTCTTTTTAAGTTATTTTCAGCCGCATTTAACCTTGTCTCAGCTTCTTGTCTTCTAGCATGGATACCCGAAATACCAGCAGCTTCTTCAAGAATAGATCTTCTTTCAATTGGTTTTGCCGTGACGAGCTGGCCAATTCTTCCTTGGCTTATTAAAGAAGGGGAGTGCGCACCAGTAGACAAGTCAGCAAAAAAAGTTTGAACATCTCTCGCTCTTACCTCTTTATTGTTAATAAAATATTTAGAGCCTTTATCTTTTTCTATTTTTCTTTTGATTACTACCTCGTCTAAATCATTGTATTGAGCCGGGCCATCTTTGTCTTTATTGTCTAATAATAAAGCGACTTCTGAAATATTTTTTGATGGTCTATTAGAGGTGCCAGAAAATATTACGTCTTCCATGCCTGTACCTCTCATACTTTTAGCTGAGTTTTCACCCATACACCATCTCAATGACTCCACTATGTTGGATTTACCACACCCATTAGGACCCACAACACCTGTTAAACCATCCTCAATTATAAAAGATGTTTTCTCGGAAAATGACTTAAACCCATTTATTTCTAACTTTTTAAATTTCATTTAAATTTGTTTTTTAATTGCCTTTTTAAAGGAATTATATTCGTGTTTTCCATCATATTTTTTTTCATTAATATAAATTGTTGGTGTTGACTCAATTTTATATTTCTTTTGAGCCTCGACTCTCTCGTTTAAAATTTGATCTTGATAATTTTCATTGAGTAAACATTTGTCCATTTTTTCTTGGCTTAATCCGCTTGTTAAACCAATTTTTTTTAGAGATACGTTAATAACATTTATATCAGATCCAACAGCCCACTGACTTTGTTTTTTATAAATTTCTTCTAACAATTGAAATCTTTTAACATTATCATTGTGACACCTTATTATTATCTCTGCATTAAGAGCAGCAAGATCTAAAGGAAAACTGTGATGTTCAAATTTTACTATTCCTTTGTCAATATAATCTTTTTTTAAATTTTCAAAAATACTCTTATGAAAATTAGCACAATGTGGGCAAGTTAGTGATGAAAAAACTTTTATAGAAATTTTAGCGTTGTCGGATCCTATCTGCAAAATTTTGTTTTCTGCTAGTAAGTTTGTTGCCAATAAAATAAAAAATAAAGTTTTTAAAAATAATCTATTCATTTTTTCCATTAAATGCTTTTAATAAGTTGCCTAGAGAACTCTTAAGTTGGTTATTATCTAAATTCTTAACTTTTTCATTTAATTTTTCAAAATTTTTTATTTTTCCAACTTGGATATTTTCTTTTTCGATTTTTTCTTGTACTATTTTTAATTCCACTTTCTTAATACAATCGTATCCAAAAAAACTATTAATTTTATCGATGATTTCATTTTTAGAGTATTCTACCTCTAACTCTTTACCGTGAAGTACATTTAGTACTAAAGTACCGTTTTTCATTTCTTTGCCCATTTTGACTGTAATTGGATAGCTAGAGTCCGAAATTTTTTTGGTAACAATTTTTGTCCAGTTATCAACAATATTAGAATAGTTATAACCATACTTTTTTAAATATTTTTTTAATTTTTTAGGAATAGCGCTTGAAAAAGGCCGTAGCCCTTGTGTGAAAATCTTTAATTTACTATTCTCTCGGTTATGCATTTTAACTATAATTTATCAAATAAAATTCTAGGTTGGTATGATAATAATAAACGCAACCTACCATGGCGTGTTAGCAAAAAATCAAAAAAAAAGCTTTATTACCGACTTTTAAGTGAATTTATGCTTCAACAAACTCAAGTAAAAACAGTTATTCCATATTTTGACAGATTTACAAAAAAATTTAAAACTTTGGAGGATTTATCAAAATCCAATCATCAAGAAATCTTAAAATTATGGGAAGGCCTTGGTTATTACAGAAGAGCGAGAAATTTATTAAATTGCTCCAGATTATTAGTAAAAAATCATAAATTGAGGCTTCCCAAAACCTTAGAAGAAATTAAAAAACTTCCAGGTATTGGTGAATATACTGGAAACGCTTTATTAGGACTGGTGCATGACCAGCCTACAATAGCAATTGATGGCAACGTAAAACGAATATTTTCAAGACTGTTAAATAAAGAAGTAAAAAAAATTAATTTTGAAAAAATTATTTTATTGAATAGAAGCAAGCTTTTCAAAACAAATCGAAATTCGGATTTGGTTGAAGGAATAATGGAATTTGGAGCTTTAGTATGTACACCAAAAAACCCAAAATGTGTATCATGTTGTTTGAAGAAATCTTGTAAGTACTTTAAATCTTCAAATAAAATAGGAGTGTTAAAAAAAAAGATGTTAAAAAAAAAAGATTACAATATTTTTTGTTACATTAATAAGAATAAACAAATAGCGTTAACCAAAAGAAATCAATTAGGTTTCCTTAAAAATTTTAATCTTCCTAGAATCGAAGAAACAAATAGTTTAGCTAATACTAAAAATTGGAAATTTTTAAAAAAATATAAAAATTCAATATCTAATTTAGAACTAAATATAAATTTATATTACAAATTTTCCAATACTTTGCCTAATTCATTCAACTGGTACTCTATAAATGACAATAAAGAATTTATACCAAGTTTTACAAAAAAAATATTTAGACAGGTCTCCATATTATTTTAATGAAAAAAAAATTAGCAATCATTGGCGCTGGTGTGGCGGGATTAACTCTTGCAAACTTTATAAAAAAAAATTCTGAACATGAATTTATGTTATATGAAAAACAAGATAGTTTATCTCTTGACGAAGGTTATGGAATTCAATTGTCTACAAACAGTATTAAGATTTTAAATAGGATAGGATTTGACAAAATTGATAATAAAAAGATATTTCATCCTAAGGGAGTTGATTTTTATAATATAAAAAATGAAAAAATATGTGATCTAGATTTATTACAATTCAACTCTAAAACGGATAAGTATACGACAATGCACAGATCAACTTTGATTGAGTTCTTAAAAGATGATATTTATACAACTCATTTAAGATTTGGTAAAAAGATAAAAGAAGTTTCAGAATTAAAAGAAAAAGTATTGATCAAATTTGAGGACAATACAAATGACTTAGTAGACATAGTTGTTGCTGCAGATGGTATTTTTTCAAACACAAGATCTTTTTTTGAAAAGAAAAAAAATGAACCAAAGTTTAAAAAAGCTGTAGCTATTAGATCAATACTTAAATCTAAATCTGAGCTAAACATTGACGCAGAAAAGATTAGTTTGATGATGGGAAAAAAATGCCATGTGGTTATTTATCCAGTAAATAAAAATAAAGAACTTAATTTTGTTTGCATCATAAGAGATAAAAAATATGATCCTGATAACATTAAATTATTAATTGAAAAAGTTGTCGGTCAAAACTCCGCTTTAGAAAAAGCATTCACAGGTGATTTAAAATCTTGGCCGTTATATTTCACTCCCAAAATACTTCCATCCACAAATAACAAAGTCTTTTATATCGGGGATGCTTTTAATGGTTTTTTACCAACCTTAGCGCAGGGAGCTGGACAATCGATTGAGAGTGCTTATGAATTATTTAATTTAATTAAAGAGGATAAAGAAGACATTCAAAATGTCTATTTTTCAACCAGATCAAATAGAGCAAAAATAGTTAGAAGAAGATCAAATCTTAATTTTTTTGCTTTCCATTTATCAAGTTCAACTATGCAAGTCATCAGAAACTTTTTCATGAAGTTTCTAGTTAAAAGAAAAAATTTTATAAGCTCTTATTTAAGCACAGTCTATAAGAACTAAAATTGCTTTTCAGCGATAAATTTCTGTCTAAGACTATCGATTAACACACTAGATCCATTGACCGTATAATGCCAATAAGTCCATCCATTGTAACTTTCAGTACCCATTATTTTAGCAGCAATTTTATGAATTGATCCTTCGGAATCTTTATACTTAATGCTTCCATCAGCCATTATTTTTGCATTAATCTTTTTCTTTAGATCAAATAATGATGCCCCAGGTTTAATTATTCCTAACTCAACCAATGAACCAAAAGGTATTCTAGGTTTTGACTTATTATTTTGAATTGTATCTAGATAATCATCCTCAATTTTTGTTACTTTATCTATTCTATCTTTTGCTGCTAAATAATATTTTTTGTCTTTTTCAATTCCATAATAGTTTCTACCTAATTTTTTAGATACAACTGCAGTAGTTCCAGTCCCCAAAAAAGGGTCAAATACTGTATCGCCTTTTTTTGTAGTCGCTAATATAATTCTATGAAGTAATGCCTCTGGTTTTTGAGTAGAATGGATTTTTTTTCCGTTTTTCTTTAACCTTTCTTTTCCATTACAAATAGGCATTATCCAGTCCGATCTCATTTGTAAATCATCGTTTAAACACTTAACAGATTGATAATTAAACGTATATTTTGATTTTTTATCTTTTGAAGCCCATATCAAAGTTTCATGAGCATTAGTGAATCTTGTACCTCTAAAATTAGGCATTGGATTATTTTTTCTCCAAATAACATCATTAAGTATCCAATAACCTAAATTTTGTAAGTGATAACCTAATCGGAAAATATTATGATATGAACCTATTACCCATATACTTCCATTGTCTTTCAAAATTCTTTTACATTCTGTTAACCACAATTTGCAGAAGTTATCGTAATGTTTAAAACTATTAAACTGATCCCATTTATCATTAACTCCATTAACTTTACTAGAGTCTGGACGGGTTAACTTGTTTCCAATCTGCATGTTGTAAGGAGGATCAGCAAAAATTAAATCAAAAGTTTTATCAGGAATTTTTTTTATTTCCTTTAAGCAATCACCATTTAAAATTATGTTGGAAAATTTCAACATTTACGGATTCAACCTTAAATTGAATCTAGGGTCAAACCATTTTATTTAAAAAATGACTCTTCTTGTGTTACAGAATCCTAACTCGACAATATCTTGTGTACTGGCTTAAATCCTTTTCTATGGTGAGTAGTCACACCAAATTTTCTTAAACCCTCTAGATGTGCTTTAGTTCCATAACCAAAATTTTTTTCCCAGGCATAATTAGAAAATTTTTCAGACAATTTTATCATAAATCTGTCCCGATAAACTTTTGCAATAATTGATGCAGCACTTATAACTTTAATTTTTTCATCTCCATTAATAATTGTTTTATAATTTCTTAAGCCTACAGGCGCAAAATTTCCGTCTATTAAAGTCAAACTTGGTTTTACTGCAAGCTTCTCAATTGCTCTTTTCATAGAAAGTAATGATGCTTGTAAAATATTTAAATTTAAGATTTCCTCTACCGACGCAACACCTATTGCAAAATAAGAATTATTCTTAATATGTTCTGAAATTTCTCCTCTTCTTTTAAATGATATTTTCTTTGAGTCTTTTAAAAGCTTTAAATCTACACCTTTTTTTAATATTACTGCTGCCGAAACAACAGGACCTGCTAGACATCCTCTACCAACTTCATCAACTCCGGCTGTAATTAATTCTTCCAATTAAATATTAAGGTTAGTTTTTTTGTCTCTAATCATCTTTAAATCAATCCAAGCCATTTTTTTTTGAGCTGGTTGTCTCATTAAAAAAGCTGGATGAAAAGTTACAATCACAGATGTTTTGCAACTGCCAAATTGTTTCTCAATCCATTTACCTCTCATCTTTGATATTACTATTTCATCACCAATAAGTGCATTCATCGCAGTGCTACCTAACAAAATCAAAATACTTGGGTTAATAATTTCAATATGTTTAGTAATAAATGGTAGATACCTTTTAATTTCTTCTTCAGTAGGTCTTCGATTTTCAGGGGGTCGGTAATTTATTATGTTTGATATATAGACTTTCCTTCTATCTAAATTTATTGATGCCAACATTTTATCCAACAAAATGCCGGCTCTTCCGACAAAAGGTAATCCTTCAATATCTTCATTTGCGCCAGGAGCCTCACCAATAAGCATAATCTTTGACTTTGGGTTACCGTCACAAAATACAATATTTTTAGCCTCCTTTTTTAAATCACAGTTTTTCATATTAACAATTGATTTTTTTAACTTATCTAAGCTTTTTATTTTATCCTCTGATATTTCAAAATTACCTTTTTGAAATCTATTTATTGCCTTATTATTGTAAATTAAATTAAAATTAATTAAGTTATAATACTTAATTAATTTGATTGTTTTGCTATTAATTTTTTTAATCATGAGAACATATGTACAATATTAGATTTATCTACAAATTAATATTAAGAACATTATTTATCACCATTTTTTTTTCAGCGCTGCAAGCCAAGAATTTAGATAAATTTGATAAGGCAAGTTTTATTTCTGATTATTTTTCAGGACTAATACTCCTAAATGATAATCAGTACAGCAAATCATATAGTTTTTTTAAAAAACTTGATGGCCTAGAGAATAGCCATCCTAGTTATTCTGTAAAATATTTACATTCTTTAGTCAATCTTGGTAGGTTTAATGAAGCATTTAATTATTCTAAAAAATTGGAAAAAACAGGTCTTAGTAACTACGAAAGTGATTTAATCACTGGAATTTATTACTTAAAAAACAAAAATTATTTTTTAGCAAATAGATATTTTTCTAACTTAAACAGCTATCAAGACAAGTCGCTACTTGACGATTATATCATAAATTCACTTTTAAACTGGAGTGATTTTAGTGATTTAAGTTTGAGTGCAGCTAAAAAAAGAATTGATCTATTTGATCCAAGGTTTGAAAATTTGAAGCGTATCCAAAATATTTTTCTACATTGTTTTTTTAGAAGTTCAAAAACTGAACTTTATTTCGAAGATCTTACCTTAAACAAGAAAATTGATTTCTCTAGATACAACTATTTTCATGCGAAACATTTATCAAACAGAGGTAAATATGATGAAGCTAAGATGATTATAAATTCCTCGCTAAAATTATATCCGAGAAATCTACTATTAAATCAATTGAAATTGGATCTTATTAATGGAAAAAATCGCAATGAATTCAATTGCGAAAATTTAACAGATGTAGTTGCAGAAATATTTTACATTTCGGCAAATGCATTATCTTCTCAAAACCTATATAAAATTTCAAATTTTTATTTAAATTTAGCAAAGTTTTTAAATAAGAATTTTTATTCTTACGATACACTGTTGGCTGAAAATTTTTTTAAGATCAATAATTTTGATAAAGCAAAAAAAATTTATACTGATATAGGTAGAAACGGTGAAGCTTTTCTTTGGTACAGCGCAAAACAAAATTCTAAAATCTTAATTGAAGAAAACAAAGATAAAAAAGCTTTAAAACTTATAAAAGATACCTTCGAAAAGTTATCAAAAAAAGATATTTACGAAACATATGATTATGCAAGATTTTTAAAAAACAACGATAAATTTGAGGAATCAATCGAGGCTTATACAAGTATAATTAAAAAAATAAACGAAACTCATCCTTTATATCCAGACGTTACAGATGGCAGAGGTGTTTCATACGAGAGAATAGGAGAATGGGAAAAAGCTGAAAAAGATTTACTTGCATCATTAAAAGCAAGTCCAGACCAAGCTTATGTTATTAATTATCTCGCATACTCATGGATAGAACAAGGAGTGAAAATTGAAAAGTCTTTAAAGATGTTAGAAAAAGCAAACAATTTAAAATCCAATGACCCTTACATTATTGACTCTTTAGGATGGGCATTATTTAAACTGAAGAGATATAAAGACTCAAAACTACAACTTCAATCGGCTGTTGAGTTAATGCCTGCTGACCCTGTTGTAAATGATCATTATGGTGATGCACTTTGGATGAATGGTGAAAAATTGCAAGCCAGATATTATTGGAAATATGTATTAAGTCTAAAGGATGTTGAAGACGAAATGAAAAAAAGAGTAGAAAATAAGTTAACTTTTGGCCTTTAGATTTTATGATTTTAAAATCTTTTTCAAAAATAAACTTATCACTTAACATTAATAAGAAATTAAAAAAGACTAAATTACACGATATTCAAACATACTTTTGCCTATTAAACCTTTTTGATTTGATTAAGATTAAGAAAATTAATGGCAGCAAAGATAGGATAAAATTTTATGGAAAATTTGCAAAAAATGTCAATTTAAAAGATAATTCAATAATTAAAACATTTAAAATATTAAGAGATAAAAGTTTAGTATCGCATTTTTACTCTGTTTCAATAAACAAGAGAATACCAGTATTT
>CETM01457039.1_pt1 | contig 10935 bp, 14 predicted proteins | sample 361451 | NCBI WGS metagenome assembly CETM01 (sample SAMEA2622690, study PRJEB7988) | marine metagenome | isolation source: saline water (ENVO:00002010), including
TCGTTTACAACCATTCTTTTCATCTCCGTAGTTGTGGTCTGGTCAACTAAGGCTTTTACAAGCCTGCCTTTTTAAAGGCGGGTAGTTGACACTCTTTTTGCTCTATATTAACTTTTTTCTCTAAAATAGAATGTAATGTTTCCAAATCTATTTCTTTAAGGTAATATTTGAAAATATAATAAAAAAATAAACCTTCTCCATTTTTTTCATCATTAATGATATTTATTAGGGCGTTCTTATACAATCTAACAATAATTTTATTATAAATAGAGTCAATATTCGAATCAAGATTATCATTTAATAGTGATATAATACTTTTAATATATTCTACAGAATAATAATTTTCTGTTTTCTTTTTCTAATGTAAGCTGGTCAAATATTTTAGTTTTTTTTTTGCATAAGAACTCTATTTTATTCTTTTATATTTAATTTTCGTAATGACTGTAATATTTAACTTCTCTAATAAATGGATAGATAGGCTTGTCATAAAAAGCCTTTTAAATAATATATACTTTTTATAAATATAGTCAAAAGTATGTTAAAATATAAAAAAAGAAAAAAATATGAAAAAAGAAAATTGGCTAAAAGATAATAAATTAAAAACAGAAAACAAATTAATTACTTTTTATCGTGGTTCTGAAAATTCAGATATTAATCATAAAAATGTTAATTTTTTCAGTAAAAATAAAACTTTTGCAGAAGATTATGGAGAAATTAAAGAGTATTATTTAAGGTCAAAAAAACCTTTTGATTCAACAGATATAGAACATATTGAAAAATTATTAACCTCTATTGGCTTTATTGAAGATCCCTATTCAGGCAATATATTTGAAGATGCTGAAAGCTTTGTTGAGAGTTTATCTTCTGATACTTGGGAAGGTATAGAAAATAATTTAAATACAATACAAGCATTAGGTTTTGATTCCGTTATTGTTTATGAAGGAGGTATACAAAATTATATTGTTTTCTCTCCTGAACAAATTATTAAAAAAGAAGAGTATGAAAAAAAAATAAAAAATAAAAAAAAGTTTAAGTTATGAATATTTTTCAATATAAAAATTATTAAGTAATCTAAATAATTCAAAATTAATATTATAATTAACACTTATTTTTTCTAATTTTAGTAAAATTATATCAATATTATTGTTCTTATTGAAATTGTCTAATATGTTAATATCAAAATACCTTAATGTATTATATGAATCTGCAATAATTTCGAAATATTTATATATTGATTCTTTATTGTATTTTTTGGTTAAAAAATTTATAAGAAAATTAATTTTTTTAATTTCTTCAATATTAGTGGCATCTATTCTTTTTAATTTAAGTTCTTTTAATGTTTTATTTTTTGAATTTTCTATGTAATCGCCATTATTAGAATTAGAGTGGTCATTAAATAATTGACTATAAGTTTTAAAAATTATACTTTCAAATATTTTTTTATTACTTTTTAATATTTTATATATATTATGTGATTTATTTTTCCCAAAAATATCATGTTCGTTATATTCTTTTTCTTTAACTAAAATACTTAAAAATAAATTTTCTAAAGCATAATTAAAAATGATTGTTGGAAAAATCATTTGGATTGGATTTTGAATATTTAAATTATATTCTTTAGATTCTATCTCAATTTTCAAATTACATTTTTGATATTTTTTAATTAATTTAGCTGACTTTTTATAATGTCCTAGAATAATATAGTTAAGAATTTTAGAAAGAAAAATACAAGACCTTGAATAATTTAAAATATTATTTATATAAATATCATTTGAACAGTTTAAACTAACTTCTGTAAATAAGTAATTATAAAACTTATTAAGTTCATTAAACTTAATCTTTAATTTATGAATATTTTTTTCAGAAATATTATTATTTCTTATATTTCGTACAATATTTGGATTAAAAAAATTAGAAAGAATTTTTTTAAAATCTTTTTTATTATAATTTTCTTTTTTACATAAATTTATAAAAAATTTATCTTCAATATTTTTAAATGGCTCTAATAAAGAATCATTTTTTACGTTCTTCATTTTTTCATCATCATTTTTTTTATAAAAGTAAATATAAAAAAGTCTTTTAATACCTAATAGATAAAAAAATAAAAAAACTTGAAAATAACTTCCATTATGCTGAAAATTTTTATCAGAAGGGGATAAAAGTTCTTTAGAAATTATTTTTAGTTGCTTAGTTGAAATTTTTTCGTATTTAAAAATTTGGGGTATAAAAATAAAAATATCTTTATAAGTATTAAAAGTGGTTTCTGTTTTTAAATATTTACTTTTCATAATATTTATTATATTAATATAAAAAAAATAAAAATAAAGCCTTAATTTTAAAAGCTTATTAAAAAAAGAATATAAAAACCATAAATTTTTAAAGAATATTTAAAATATTATAAAAAAATTAAATATTATTCACCTAACAATAGTTTTTATTAATTTATCTATTGTTTTTTATAAAAAAAACAATTAAAATGATAATAAATCAACAAGAAAATAAAAAAGGTGAAAATATGTGCTCTATTTTAGGAATATTAGAAATAAAAAACGATTCAGAAAGATTACGACAACAAGCAATTGATATGTCGAAAAAATTAAGACATAGAGGTCCTGATTGGTCTGGTGTTTATGCATCAGAAAAAGCGATATTGGTTCATGAAAGACTTGCTATAGTTGGAATTGATAGTGGCGCACAACCTTTATATAATCAAGAAAAAACAAACATTCTTGCAGTTAATGGTGAAATTTATAATCATAAGGAACTTGAAAATAAATTAACCGTTAATTATGAATTTCAAACAGAGTCTGATTGTGAAATACTATTAGCTCTCTATCAAGAAAAAGGAATCAATTTTCTTGATGATTTGAACGGTATTTTTGCTTTTTGTCTTTATGATGAAGAAAAAGATAAATATTTAATTGGTCGTGATCATATCGGTATTATTCCGTTATATTATGGAACTGATAAAGAAGGTAATAAGTATGTTGCTTCCGAAATGAAAGCATTAGTTGGTGTTTGTGAACATATTGAAGAGTTTCCTGCTGGTCATTATTTATGGAGTGATGATGAAAAACCAACAAAATATTATAAAAGAGATTGGGAAAATTATGAATCAGTAAAAAATAACAGTGCTGATAAGGATATTATAAAAAATGCTTTAGAAGAAGCTGTTCATAGACAATTAATGTGTGATGTTCCTTATGGTGTTTTGTTATCGGGTGGTTTAGATTCCTCTTTAATTGCAGCTATTACTCAAAAATATGCTGATAAAAGAATAGAATCTGATGATAGAGAAAAAGCGTGGTGGCCATCTTTGCATTCATTTTCAATAGGATTAAAAGGTTCTCCTGATTTAGAACATGCTCAAAAAGTGGCTGATAAAATAGGTACAATTCATCATCCAATTGAATTTACGATACAGGAAGGTATAGACGCAATAAAAGAAGTAATTTATCATTTAGAAACTTATGATGTTACAACAGTAAGAGCATCTACACCTATGTATTTAATGTCTAGAAAAATAAAAGCAATGGGAATAAAAATGGTTTTATCTGGTGAGGGAGCCGATGAATTGTTTGGTGGTTATTTATATTTTCATAAAGCACCTGATGATAAAGAGTTCCACGAAGAATTAGTTAGAAAGGTTTCAAAGCTTCATATGTTTGATTGTTTAAGAGCTAATAAATCAATGGCTGCATGGGGCGTTGAAGCAAGAGTTCCATTTTTAGATAAAGAGTTTGTAGATATTGCAATGCGTACTAATCCAAAAGCAAAAGAATGTAAAAATGGAAGAATTGAAAAGCATATTTTACGTGAAGCTTTTGAAGGATATTTACCTAATGAGATTTTATGGAGACAAAAAGAACAATTTAGTGATGGTGTAGGATATGGCTGGATTGATTATTTAAAAGATTATGCTGAAAAAGAAATCTCAGATGAAGTGTTTAAAAATGCTCATAAAAGGTTTCCTATCAATACACCTGAAACAAAAGAGGCGTACTTTTACCGTGCTATTTTTGAAGAACACTTCCCTCCAGAGGCTGCAATAAAATGTGTGCCACATGGAAAATCGGTTGCTTGTTCTACACCAGAAGCTTTAGCTTGGGATAAAGAATTTGAGAACAATGCAGATCCTTCAGGTCGTGCAGCAAAAGTACATAATGATAGTTATTAAAATTTTTCTTACTTAAAAATCAAAAAACCTAATTTTTATTAGGTTTTTATTTTATAAATTTTTGATTGAGATGGTATATTATAAAATTGAGAAAAGTTAACAATAAAATTTTTTACTTTTTTTGTTTCTTCATCACCTCTTTTTTCTAAATTTTTTAAACATTTTTTAATATTGTTTTCAAAAAATATTAAATCTATAAAAATATTTTTATCATATTTTTCTTTTAAGATAGAAATAGCTTTTTCTCTTACTTCTTTAAAAATAAAATGTGATGTAATATTTAAATTATTATTTAAAACATTTGGTAATTGATTTAAAGAATCAATATCATCAATATTAATGCCATTTAAGGTATTTAATAATGTTGTTTTTCCTGAACAAAGAAGTCCTATAATTAGTGTTATTTTTTTCTTCATATATTTATTGTTCTTTACTTTTATGTTATAATAGATTATATCATAAAAGAAAAAATCAAAAAAGAGTATTATTATGTCAAAAAAAGAAATTATATCTAATTATACAAAAAAAGAAATTATATCTAATTATAGTATGGGAAAAAGCGAAAAACAAAAAGAAGCATTAAAAAGTAATTTTTATTTACAAGGTTTTACTGACTATATAGATATTTTTTTAGGTGAAAACATTCTTAAGAATATTTCGAAAGAAGATAAAAAAAACTATGCCAACTACATCGAAGGAAAAAAAGATGCTGAAATATCTATAAAAGAAATAAAAAACCAAAGTACAAAATCAGAATATAAAAATTTTATTAATAAATTACAAAAAATTAAAAATCCATCAAAAAGTCTTAAAATTTAAACTTTTAATTTTTTTGATTTAAATAATTTGTTGTCAATGTTCTGTTTTCTAATAATGTTTGCTTGCTCTTTTTTAAATATTAATTGTTTATCTGATTCTATAATAAGGTCTTTTGGTACTTTATAAGAAACAATCAATGCGCCTTTATTAATTAATTTATTAAAATTGTCTTTATTTGAAAACCATTTTTTTATTTGATTTTGATTTTTAAAACCAAAAAACCATTCTTTTTTGTAGTCTATATTATCAACGCTTGAGAAAATACTACTTATATTTTTATCATTTTCTGGAGAAGGATTATTGTCTAAACAGTTATCAAAACTTATATTACTATAAATACCTTCTCCATTTTTATTTTCAATACGATAAATAGTAATATTGTTGTTGTCTGAATTATTAATAATACTATATTGATCATATATTTTATTGAGATTTAAAGAAATATTATACTGAAAAACATCTTTTTCTAATAAATAATAATCAATGTCTTTTTTTAAATCAAATAAATCTATTATAGTATCAAGGTTTTTTATATCTTTAAAAAGATCAATTTCTAATAAATTTAAAATATTTTTAATTTCTTTATTTTTTTTTATTGTGTTAATAATGTTTAAATCATCATCTTTTGTATATATACTCTCTGATGCTAAATTATCTAAATTAAAAGATAAAATATTATTATTAAAGTCTCCTGTTATTTTAGTTATAAATTCTTTTCTGCTAATATAAGTCATATTTTAAGGTTTTATTTTAGATTTTTTTTTTGGTTTGTTTTCAATATTTAAAACATTATCTCTAACATTCATTAAGGTATAACCTAAAAGATTTTGACCTGTCCATTTTTCAGGATTAGTAATATCTTTATTATCTTTACTAATACCAGCACCATATAAAGGATCATAAGGGCTTGCTTCAACTAAAATAGCATTATCAGTACCAAGAAGGTAATTTTTTAATTCTTTATTTTGAGAGTATTTTTCTCTATTGGCTACAGTAATAATGCTAACATTTTTTGATAACCATACTTTGTTAATGAAACCTTTAACTTCCCTACCAAGTTCTTTTATTCTGTGTTGAATTTTGTTCCATTGATTTAGTGTTTCTTTATCATTAATAATTTCTTCTCTTGAAACTTTTCCTTCAATAAAGTTTTTTGCTAATATTTTATCTTCATTTAAGTCAAGAATTTTAAAAGCAGTTTCTTCATCTCCAAAAAGTTTTGCTTTTGAATACATCATAAATTGTTCACATGATATGAATTGCTTTTCTTTATACTTAAATAGGCTCGGATGCCATTGACTAAAAACATTATGAGATTTGAAAAAAGGAACAAAAGTTTGTTTATTATTACTTTTTACTTTTAATATACCAAGTTTTTTTTGTTTTTGATATGCTTCATTAAATTTTCTCTGATTTTCAATTTTACTATTAGGAATAGATTTTAAGTGTTCTTCTCTTTTTTTAGCTTGTCTTTCTCTTGCCAACATTTTTTGATCAATAACAGGTTTAAAACTTTTATGAAAAACGATATTATCAGGAACATCTTGCCCATCAATAAACAGATCAATTATTTCTTTTCCTGTATATCCATTTAATGATTTTTTTGGTGTACCATTAGGCCATGTATCATATTTATAAGCAATAAGAAAGTCTTTTTCAGGATGTTTTTCAGCACATTCATAAAGTTCTTTTATGTTTTCTCTTATTTGTTCTGGTGATACACTTCTAAATCCTTCTTTATGATATGTAATTCCTGTTTCTTTTTCGGTGAAACCTGCTTTGAGGTTTTTAGTAATAAGTCCATAAGTATTACCTACAATTCCTCTACCTGAACCATAAGGTTTTGCGCCAAATTTTCTCGCTATTTTAGCTGTACCAGAACCATTGCGGAATTCGGGGTTTGCACCATAAACAAAAATTTCATTATGTTGTAATTCATTAATAAAGTCTTGTTCATAATATCTTATTTTTTGATTTGCTTCCATTTTAAAAACCTTTGTTATTTTTATTTATTATACCATTAAATATAATAAAATGAAAACTATTTTGACTATTTTTTATAAATAATGTAAAATATATTTTATGGTTTTAATAAGGAAAAAAGATGAATATAAAATTTAAATTTGATGAAAGTAAATTTTTAAAGCATAAAGGTCATAATGATTTAACATCTAAAAGTATAACTGGAAGTTTTCCTGTTTATATATTTTTATTAGAAAAAAAAGAAGATTCTGATTTTGTTAATGTTCTTCATTTTAATTGGTCGATGTCATCAAGAGTAAGACCATTAAATAATTCAGAAGCTATTGATAAAGTTAATGGTTATAATCCTAACTATGTTATAAAAAATGAGCTTTCAGAAAAAATAATAAATAATACCACACATATATTAACTGGTTATTATGATCTTTTAAATAAAGAGTGGCATCAAATTAACTTGGAACCTGTTGATACATTAACTGAAAAACAAATGTATGATATTTTATTAGATACTTATATAAAAAGTTTTAATGATTTTTATAATAATGAAGAGTTATATCATCACAATATAAAAACCTTATCTGATGATACTTACCTTGCTTTTTTACAAAACAACGAATTAAAAGAAAAAGCAAACTTATATGATATTTTTATTTTATTATTTAATGAAAAATGGTCTGGTATTAATGTTGATAAAATGAATAATACTGATCTTCAAAAAAATACAAATAAAATACTTGATTTATTAATTCAATATTTAAAAAACAATAATATAGAAGATTCTAATTTTCAATCATTATATCAAAATTTAAGAGGTCATGATATATTAGAATATGGTATATATGATAAAAAAAATAAAAAAATATATCTAATGGAAGAAATTAGTTTAATAGAAAAAGAACTATTTAAAGAAAGGAAAGAAGATTTCTTACAAGTACCTATTTTAGGTGAAAGAATTATTAATGCCTTAAAAAATAAAAATAAATAATCTTTTAAAACAAAAAAAATGTTTTATGATAATAAAAAAGATTTATTTTGAACAATAAAAAAAGATTTGAATTAGTTATTTTTAATGAATTAAATAATGATAAACTACTATTATTAAAAACAGAAAATATAGGTACAGTTTATTTTTATGTTGATAAATATACTATGAGTACTGTTAGAGAAAAATTAATAAACTATAATTATACGACACGTCTATTTGTCTCAAAAATAAATAATAAAAACTATTTTTATATTTATGGTAAGAAAAAGAAAAATAAAGGTGTTTTTAATGAACACTGTAAAAATAGTGTTTATGAATATACTAATTTTGAAAAATTTTATGAACACATAATATCAGTATCATCTAATATACAAAATGTTGTATTAGTTGATGACAAGAACTTAAAACAAATTATAAAAAAACAGAAAAGAAATTATGATTTCTATAATAAATAAAGTTTTTAATGATGATTGCATTAGTTTTCTGAAACAAAATTCACTAAATGTAGACCATACAATAACAGATATACCTTATGATATCGTTTCAAGAGAGAGCAATGGATTAAGAAACTTTGATAAAAAGGAAGCTGATTTATTAAGTTTTGATTTGTCAGAATTTATAAAACAAATTACAAAAAGTACAAAAAAATATATTTTTATATTTTGTGGTTCTGAACAGGTTTCCGTATTAGTTAAATTGTTAGAGAAAGAAAATTTATATACAGATCTTGCAATATGGAAAAATCAAATCCGTCTCCTGTAAATGGTCAACATATATGGTTATCAGGAATCGAATGTTGTGTAGTCGCTTCTAAAAATAAATTACCTGATCAAATGAAAGATATTATATGGACAGTCCCTAATGGTAAAAGCAAAGATCACCCAACAGAAAAACCACTGAAATTAATGTCTTTAATTATTAATAGTTATACAGAAGAAAATGATGTGATTTTTGATCCTTGTGCTGGTTCTGGTTCAACATTAATAGCGGCAAAAAAAAATAATAGGAAATTTATTGGCGTTGAAAAACATAAACCTTATTATGAATTAATTAATAACAAATTAAAAAAACAAGATTAAAATTAATCTTGTTTATTCTTTTGTTTCTTAATTTTTTTAGACTCTATTTTTTCTCTTACTTGATCTTTAATGTCAATAATATTAAATGGTAATAAATGATCTTCATTGATCTGATTTACTTCATCTAAAGCTATAATAAGCTTTGATTCATTTTGTTTTTTTGCTTGTACAAATTTATCATAGTCATTGTTATTTAATATTTCTTTGTATGAATTATTTACTTGTCTCAAGCGAGTTCTTTCTATTTCTTTAAGTTTTGAAAGTTTTTCTTCTTGTTTTTTAATTTCTTCTTGAATTTCTGTTAATTTTTTATATTTAGGGTTTTTTCTTAATTCTCCTTTTGATTTGTATTCAGTGTCTTCTGCTTTTAATCTATATTTATCAATATTATCTTCAAGTTTGACAACATTTTCTAATTTTTTTTCTATTATTGATTTTAATTTTTCATTAATTTCTTTATTATTAAGCGTTTGTTTTTTTCCGTCAAAAAAAACATTTTTTGTTGTTGTTTTAATAAAATTTAAAGTTAAATTTTCATTTTCAAGTATTTTGTTTTGTAATTGACCAATAAAAGATTTCATATAGTGTTTAAAATCATCAATGTTAAGATCAATATAATCTGTTTCTTTTTTATGTTCTGTTATTCCTATTGTAATTTTTTGTTTTTCAATAGGTAAAATATTATTATCATCATTTAAATAAGAAAAACTAAAACCAATTCTTAAAAGGTCTTTACCGTTATGATTGTATTTATCTCTATTCCTAAATAAATAAAGAGAATCACTTTGGACACCTTTATCATATAAACCATCATAACCTACTTTTTCTCGTTTTTGATTTAATTGTACAAAATTAAAATCTGCTCGTTCTAATACATTCCTTAATTTTTTAAATTGTGTACTTAATCTTTTCATCGGTGTTATTTCTTTAGACATATAATTATCCTTTTTTAATCATTATAACATAAAAAAAGCGACTTATGCCGCTTATATTATTAATATAAAAAATTTCTATCTGATAAATAAAGAAGCCCTTTTATAGATCGATATATTAACCATATAATACCTACAGGTGCTATTAATATAATCCATGCAAAAGAATACCAGAAGGTTCTAATGGCGTATCTTATTTGATCGTTTTCAAGTTCTGTATTATTTAAATTTCCTCTTTTGATATAAGCCATAATAACCGCAATAATACTTGAAGTAAATCCAGTAAATATACTTAAAAACATGAAACACCACATAATAATGAAATAGGTTTCATTATTTGTTTTTGTTATTTCTTTTACATAGTTTTGTTCGTTTTCAGTAGGCTGTTTTTTTTTGCTACTTATATCTTCATGATTGATTGTACTCATATATAATACCTTTTATTAAAATTATAATAAAGAATATTAAATAAGTCAATAAAGTATATAAAAATATGATCATTGTTATATTGAAAAAATTCTTAAAAGTTGTTTAATAAATAATCATAACTAAGGAGGTTGTTATGGAAGTTTTAAAAAAAGACCTTCGTTACCGTTCAAGAATACTTACTGATATCTTTGACTGTTGTTTATCTTTACATTACTTTGATTGTTCCAGTGAATTAATTATAAAATTTAAAGGTAATAACTTTTATAATTTAATAAAAAATAATATTAATTCAAAAACTGCTATAAAGTTAAAAAAAGAAAAATATATTCAAAAACTCAACAAAAATTTCAAGAGTTGTTGGCTTGTCCAAGAGCAGCCTGAAAAAACCTACCCATCTCTATTCATCATGAGGTTTTTTCTTTTAACTTAAACGATATATTTAAGCTACGGACAGGCTGCGCTCCCAAGAACGGCTAGATCTATTGAATTTTGTTAATGGAAATTGTTGATAGGCTAACACGATCTTCTTAA
>CETM01157703.1_pt1 | contig 10933 bp, 7 predicted proteins | sample 361451 | NCBI WGS metagenome assembly CETM01 (sample SAMEA2622690, study PRJEB7988) | marine metagenome | isolation source: saline water (ENVO:00002010), including
GGTATGTGAAGGTACAGGCACACTTATAGAGTCTCCGTGTGACCTGTGTTCTGGCGCTGGAGTCAGACCAGAGATTAAGAGCATAGATCTTGACATACCGCCCGGTGTATCACACGGCACACAGATGAGAGTCGCCGGCTTTGGAAATTTCGAAAAAGGCTGTCATTCACCAGGCGATGCCTATCTTGTTGTCAATATTGTTGACGATAGAAGGTTTGAAAGAAACGGGCCAGACTTGTTTACAGTAAAGCAGATTGAGATTGAGCATGCGATCCTAGGCGGAGACATTCAAGTTGAAGGAATAAATGGAGAGAAGGCGTCTCTACACATACCTGCTGGGATGCAAACTCACACAGACTTTAAGATTAATAATATGGGACTACCTGTTGCTGTAGACTCAAAACAAAGAGGCTCATTGTATGTGCAAATCCACATAAAAACGCCGCAGAGCCTCACTGAAGAATCAATAAAAATTCTAAAAGACTTTGAACAATCAAGAAAAAAATAGTATTTTTTTTGATAAACACGTTTTCTTTTTTTTATTCGTGTCTAAACTTTAATTGCGATATTCTTAAGATGATAAGGAGAAATAAAATATGGCAAAAATAATCGGTATTGATCTAGGGACAACTAACTCTGTTGTTTCTGTAATGGACGGTGAATCACCCAAGGTAATCACAAATTCGGAAGGTTCTCGCACAACACCTTCAGTTGTTGCATTTGCTAGTGACGGTGAAAGACTTGTTGGGCAAGCTGCCAGAAGACAAGCTGTTACCAACCCTGAAAATACTGTCTTTTCTGCGAAAAGATTTATCGGGATGAAACACAAGGACGTAAAAGAAGATGTGTCAAATGTCCCGTATAAGGTGACTCGAAGAAAAGATGGAACATGTAATATTAAGCTTGCAAAAAAAGCATACACACCCCAGCAGATAAGCTCAATGGTTTTGCAAAAGCTAAAGAGAGATGCTGAGTCTTACCTTGGGTGTAAGGTCGAAGAGGCTGTTATCACAGTTCCAGCATATTTTAATGATGCTCAGCGTCAGGCAACTAAGGAAGCAGGTAAGATTGCCGGCCTTGAGGTTAAGAGAATAATTAATGAACCTACAGCTGCAGCGCTTGCATACGGTCTAGACAAAACAAAAGATCAAAAAATTGCTGTCTATGATCTGGGAGGAGGAACATTTGATATTTCGATATTAGACGTTTCTGATAATGTAGTTGAGGTTCTGAGCACCAACGGAGATACACAGCTTGGAGGAGATGATGTAGATCAGATGATAACAAGCTGGCTGATAGATACGTTTAAAGATGAGACGGGAATTGACGTTAGCTCTGATAACATGGTCTTGCAAAGGTTGAAAGAAGCTTCGGAAAAAGCCAAGATAGAGCTTTCAAGTGCACAACAAACAGAGATTAACTTGCCGTTCTTGACTGCTGACAGTACAGGTCCTAAGCACCTTATGAAGGTTCTTTCTCGATCTGAGTTTGAAAGAATGATTGGCTCGTTTGTTGAGAGGACACTTATACCTGCAAGAAGGGCACTGAAAGATGCCAAGCTAAAGGTAAAAGATATAGATGAAGTAGTTCTTGTCGGTGGATCTACAAGAATCCCGCTTGTAAGACAGGCAGTAGAAAACTTTTTTGAGAAAAAGTCAAATAACTCTGTAAATCCTGACGAAGTTGTTGCTCTCGGTGCTGCAGTTCAAGGCGGTGTTTTTACGGGAGATGTTAATGATCTTCTTCTTCTAGATGTTACACCTCTCTCTCTTGGGATTGAGACTCTCGGGGGTGTAAACACTGTTCTCATTGAAAGAAATACAACAATTCCGTGCAAGAAGTCAGAAGTGTTCAGCACATCTACAGACGGTCAGACAACTGTTGATATTCATGTTTTGCAAGGTGAGCGGAAGTTTGCTAATGATAACAAGACTATGGGACAGTTTCAGCTATCTGAAATTACACCTGCACCCAGGGGTGTACCGCAGATTGAAGTTAGCTTTGATATAGACGCAGATGGAATAGTAAATGTATCTGCAAAAGACAAGTCCACTGGCAAAGAGCAGTCTATTACTATTCAAGAGGGCAGTACTCTTTCAAAAGAAGAGATTGATCAAATGATTGCTGAAGCAGAACAGTACGAAGAAGAGGATAATGCCAGACACCAGCTTCTTGAAAAGAGAAATGCTCTAGACGGTCTCGTATATCAGGCGGATCAGCTTCTCAATAGAGACGCAGATAACATGTCTCCTAATACAAAATCCTCTGTTGAAGAGGCAGCTGAGAAAGGTCGAGCAGCTTTTTCTAGCGAAGACATAGGGGAAATAGAAACAGTTTTAGAAAGCTTGCAGAAAACTCTAATAGCTGCAGCCGCAGAGCTTCATGCCAAAACTGAACCCCTTGCAGATCAGGTCACTCCCCCAGAACCTGAAGTTGTTACAGAGGGCGGCACTGCCACTCAAACTTCCTAATTGATCGTGTAAAATAGCCGAACCTTGTGGTAGAATACTGCTACTTGGTTCGGTTTTTATATGGAGAGATATTTTGTCATCTAAGCTTATTTTACCCAAAAGATTTGTAGGTCTTCACGCACACTGTGGGACTGGAAGCCCCTATGACGGTCTGGGATATCCAAGCCAGCACATTGACTTTGTTCTTTCCAATGAGATGAATGCATGGGCATTAACTGACCATGGAAATGGTAACGGTCTTGCACACGCTCATACGTATGCCAAAAAGCTAAAAAAGCAAGGTAGAGAATATCGTCAAATATATGGTGTTGAATTTTATTTTGTCCCATCTCTCTCTGAGTGGCGGGTCTCCTACGAGGCACATCGAGAAGAAGTTCGAGCAGCAAGGTCTGAGAAAAAAGCCAAAGAGTCTACTGATATAAATTCTGAAGATGAGATTTCCGGCGGCCTCGTCATTGAAAACGAAGAGGAGACAAAGAATGACTTTGAGAAAAATGACTGGAAGAGAAGATACCATCTTGTCGTCCTCGCAAAAAATCAAATAGGCTTGCAGAATCTTTTTACACTAGTTAAAAAGTCTTACACAGACGGCTTTTATAGATTTCCCAGGATTGACTATAATCTTCTTAAAACTCACGGTGAAGGCCTTGTTGTAAGCACTGCATGTATTGGTGGTTATCCTGCTTCTTTGATTGCAAGGGGCAGCGCGACAGGAAAGACTGATTCAGATATAATGCTAGATTTAGAAAACATGTCTGATAGATTCATAGATGCTGTGGGTCGAGACAACTTCAATCTTGAAATTCAATTTAACTCTCTGTCGATGCAGCATAAAACAAACCGTCACCTTATAGCACTTCATGAAAAAACAGGGATCCCGCTAGTAGCAACTGCAGATAGTCACTATTATAGCCGGAATATGTGGGAAGCACGAGAGCTTTACCGAAAGCTAGGTCGAATGGGCGCAAGAGGCGATACCATGCCTACATTACCTGCTTTTGAAGATTTAAAATGTGAGCTTTATCCTAAAAACGCAGAACAGATGTGGGAAGAGTATAAACTTCATGTTCCAAATTATGATTTTTATGCAGGTAAAGATCAGATAATATCTGATGCTATTGAAAGATCTTATGATATTGCCTGGGAACAGTGCGAGGATGTCTGGTTTGATGAAGAGGCAAAGCTTCCTAAGTTTGGTACTTCTGAGAATTCTGCTTTTAATCAGCTGGCAAGCAGAGTCAAGAGTGCCCTGGTTGATGAAAATCTTCATTTGGATCCCGAATATGTTGAGCGTGCCAAGATGGAGCTAGATGATATCAAGTATCTTGGTTTCGAGAATTACTTTTTAACAATGACAAAGGTTTTTGATTTAGCATCTCAAAGCACAATTATCGGCCCAGGTAGAGGTTCAGGTGCAGGCTCACTTGTTAACTATTTGCTTGGGATTACTACCACTGATCCGATTAAGTACGGCCTCTTGTGGGAAAGATTCTTACATAGGGCAAAAGCTGGCTGGCCTGATATTGATACTGACGCAGGCGATAGGGACGTCTTAATTGACGCCTCTCGTGAGCTTTTTGGTGAGGAGTCTGTAGTTCCAGTTTCAAACTTTAATACGCTAAAGCTTAAGTCATTGATTAAGGATGTCTCTAAGTTTTATGGTATTGATTTTGGAGAAGTAAATGCTATGACTAATACTCTTGAGAAAGATGTTATGCACAAGGCCATGGGAGATCATGAGGAAAGGTCGACATATGTCCTAACTCACGAAGATTGCATGAAGTACTCACCAAAATATGCTGAATTCATGGATAAGTATCCAAAGGTAAATGAGCACGTTCAAAACTTATTTATGGAGTCTAGGTCAATCGGTCGACATGCTGGGGGAGTTCTAATTTGCCCAGACCTTGAGAAGTATATGCCTGTTATTAAAGTACGAGGCGAGCTTCAAACACCCTGGTCAGAAGGTATGAACTTTAGACACTTAGAGCCTAACGGCTTTCTAAAGTTCGACTTTCTCGGGTTGACAACTCTTAAAATGGTTGAGGATTGTGTAAGACTTATTTTGAGAAAGCAAGGTAATCCCGCACCAGCGTTTGCAGATATTCAAAAGTTCTTTGATAAAAATATGAATTGTCGATATAACACGCTTGAAGATCAGAAAGTGTGGGAACACGTTTATCACAGCGGAAGGTTCGTACAAGTCTTTCAGTTTACACAACAGGGTGCAAGAAACTTCTGTATGTCCGCCAAGCCTAGAACTATTGAAGAGCTGGCAACCATTACTGCTATTTATCGACCTGGACCTTTATCTGCAGGTGTACATAGAAAATATGTTAAAGCTAAAAAATCTGTTGAAAGCGGGAATCCAATTAAATACGATCACCCAGTTATTAAAGATATTTTAAGTGAAACTTATGGCTTTATTTCCTTTCAAGAGCAGTTTATGCTTCTGGCACAACGTCTTGCCAATTTTGATAAAGGCGCATCAGACAAGATGCGTAAGACACTTGTTAAGAAATCTCTTGATTCTAATGCAGCAAAAGTGCAAGAAAGAGTTGATCTTCGGAAAAAATTTGTTAACGGGGCAGTTGAAATATCCGGCATGGACAGAGGTAAAGCCGAAAAGCTTTATGAAACAATTGAGTTCTTTTCAGGCTATGGTTTTAACAAGTCACATGCTGTATCCTACGCTATTGACTCTTATTATTCAGCTTGGCTGCATACCTACTATGAAAAAGAATGGCTAGCGACGTGCTTGCAAACCCAAAATGGTTCAAATAAGTTTGGAAAAGTAATCTCTGAAATTAAATCTCTAGGCTATACAATTCTTCCTCCTGATATTAATGCTTCTTCAGATGTTTGGGTCTATAGTGACGATCGTGGAGGTTTTGTACCACCCCTAACTGCAATCAAAGGTGTCGGAGATGCTGCTGTTGCTGAAATTATGGAGAGACGTCCCTTCTCTAGCCTTGATGATATGATGTTTACTGAAGACGGTAAATGGAAGCCTTCAAAGATGAATAAGACCTGCTTCGATTCTCTGTGTAAAGTTGAGGCATTCTCGTCTCTTAGAGAGTTTAATTCTGGACACATACAAAATCACAGGCAGCTTTATGATATCATTGTCCCCAGCTATGATCTTCTAAAAAAAGGTCGACACGGTATGACAAAAACAGCGGCAAAGAAAATCTTAAAGCAAGGTTTAAAAGTACCAATCTTTATAGATGAAAAAATTAAAGAAGTGCACGGATCACCTGACTGGTCTAGGGAAACCAAGATTGATTTCAGTGTGAGCCTCATGGCAGGCGCAGATGAATCTTTAGTTTTTCCTCCTAAGATTATTGAAAAGATTAGAAAATCAAATGTAAGACCTATTACAGATTTGCAAGGGAGTGAAAAAGACATAGCATGGTTTTGCATTCAGTCTATAGAGGAGAGAGAGACAAAGAATGGTAAAGTTTTTTATAGAATGAAGGTGATTGACAATACATTTGAAAGTTCCTGGCTTAGAGTTTGGTCTAAGTTTAAAGTAAAGCCAAAGCTATACACAATATGGATTGCCGAGGTAGCATCGTCTGAGTCTTGGGGATGCTCTACTTCATCGTATAAAATGAGACAGATTGAGCTATAGATTTGTATTATGTTATATTTTCCATGTGAATCAGTTTTTTTTGAAGGTCCAGACTGCTCCGGCAAGACATCTCTTATAGGAAAAGTGCACGATATCACAAATTATAGGTGGCACCTTCTCGATAGATCTTACATTTCTAGAGAGCTATTTGCTAGTATGTACAATAGAAAGAATCCTTTTATAAGAAGCTTTTCTCAGAAGGAATTTTATAATCTCAATAATAAGTTTGTCATGTTGCTTCCCCCTTGGCAAGAGATTAAAAGAAGATATGATGTAAGGGGCGACGAAATACACAATCTTTCCTCTTTGAGAAAAGTTTATGACATGTTTGATGAGGAGCACAGGAAAAAGGTAATATTTCCTAATGTTATTGAACTTATAGGAAGCAATATAGATGTAAATGCCGGGATATTACTTAGAGAATTAGAATCTATGGAGTCACTAACACTGCGTGATATATCGGAATATATTCAGAAATTTGTTGAAAAATGTCACACTAAAGAAGCTCCTGGTTTAAATTTTACAATCTACGATGATGGTGCTTTTCTTGAAGATGATCCCGATGTTATGTTTACAAAAGGCGAAGAGGCGTATTACAAATCAATCAAGCAGGAAACTCTAAAAAAGATTAGTAACGAGATCTTAGGAATAAATGAGTACAATAGGAAACAAGATATGTTTTCACGTCGATTTATCCACACTAACGACTCTTGTATTTCATTCATACATGCAATGTTTAGAGATGGAAATCTCAATATTGATTTTGTTCTACGCTCTTCAGATGTCAAAAATACGTTTCATCATGATTTAAAATTTTTATATCATTTGTCTAAGTGTGTTTATTCAAGCCTGCCTTGTGATAATATAGAATTTATTAAGATGAGATTTACACTAAATTCAGCTCATATTCTAGATTAGTTTCTATTAGCACAAAGAGAATAGATTATAAATGCCTAAATCATTAGTTACAGGGGGTTGTGGCTTTATTGGAAGTCATATAGTTGATAATCTCGTATCTTTGTCTCACGACGTCGTGGTAATTGATGATTTATCTGCACAACAAAATGAAAAATTTTATTATAATGAAAAAGCTAAGTACTGGAAAAAAGATATTTCTAAAGATGATTGCTGTGATATTTTTAATGACGTTGATTATGTCTTTCATCTCGCTGCCCGCAGCAGGATTCAGCCTACTATTGGGAGTCCTGGGCAGTGCTTTGAGGTAAATGTGGTAGGCACACAAAGGGTCCTAGAATGGTCCAGAATTAACTGTATAAAGAAACTTATATATTCAGGCACCTCTTCACTCTATGGCCACCAGAACCAAATACCGTTTGCTCCAAATATGCCAGCAGATTGCTTAAATCCATATTCACTATCTAAATGGATGGGAGAGCAAATATGCAAGCTGTACAGCCAGCTCTACAGCCTAGACACAACAGTCTTAAGATATTTTAATGTTTATGGGCCAAGAGAGCCTTTAAAAGGCTGCTATGCACCTGTTGTAGGCCTCTTTAAAAGACAGCACAAGAGTGGTGAGAGCATTACAATAGTGGGTGACGGTACGCAGAAAAGAGATTTCACTTATGTTCAAGATGTTGTAAATGCGAATTTATTAGCAATTGAAATGAAAAAATCAGAATATAAAATTTATAATATAGGTACAGGTAAAAATTACTCTATAAATGAAATATCAAGAATGATTGGAGGGCCTAACGTGAAAACTATTTCTATTTCAAGTAGGCCTGCTGAGGTTAGAGAGACACTTGCTGATATTTCAGATACAATTAGAGAAATGAATTGGGAGCCAGAGTTCTCTCTTGAAGAAATGATTTTAAATTACTAGGAAGGAAAAATGAAAAGACATGCACTTATAACAGGGATTTGCGGATTTATAGGCTCAAATCTCGCAAGAAAATTACTAAGTGAGGGCTGGGTTGTAGACGGCGTCGATGATTTGTCTAGCGGAAGACTAGAGAATCTTGATGGCCTGGACATTAGAGTGATACCCACGGGTGATTTTTTACAGCATTTTGAAGAAGTAGAAAGCGAAAAAAGGCCAGACAACACAATTCTAGTTGTTCAAGATACTTTTTCTCACCATAGCATAATTTCGAGAATCTCTAGGGGAAAATATGATGTAGTTTTTCATCAAGCAGCAATCCCTAGAGTTCTGTATTCTGTTGAGAATCCCTCGCAAACTACAGCGGTTAACATTGCTGAGACTATTTCTCTTTTTGAATCTTGTGTTAACAATGTCAAAAGAGTCATATGGGCATCCTCCTCCTCAGTGTACGGAGGTGCGGATACTCTCCCGACTTCCGAGAGTCATTCAAAAGATCCAAAGTCGCCATACGCTTGGCAAAAAAGCGCAATAGAAGATGCAGCCTCTCTTTTTAGCAATCTGTACGATCTTGACATAGTTTGCCTGAGATATTTTAATGCCTTTGGACCATATCAATATGGTGATTCAGCATACTCTACAGCAGTTTCTGCATGGTGTCACTCAATTAAAAATAATCTACCGCTGAGAAGTGACGGTGACGGTTCTCAGTCGAGAGACCTTTGCTACATAGACAACATAGTGCATGCAAACTATTTAGCCGCGTGCTCAGATAGAAAATTTAAAGGAGAAAGGTACAATGTCGCATGTGGTGATCGAACAACAAACAATGAGATACTAGATTTCTTAAGAGACAGATTTCCTGATTTAACAATTAGAAATGCACCCTGGCGCCCTGGTGATGTTATGCACACGCAGGCAGATATCTCTAAAATAAAAGAAGACCTAGGGTATGAGCCTCTTGTAAGATTTTGGGACGGCCTCGAGAGAACCTTGGCTTGGTGGGGGCTAAATGACAACGAAGTATGAATCTAAAAAGCATTTAAAGTCCGCCTGGGTCTCTCGATCAAAAGACAACTACGAAGAAAAGCCGTGGGGCAAAGAAAAAACATGGACCGGCTTTAGCGGAGTTCATGGAAAGCTATTGTACATTGACAGTGGTAAAAAAACAAGCCTAAAATTTCATAGTCAAAAATCAGAAGTTTTGTTTTTAAAAACTGGAAAGATAAAGGTTATCTTTGGAAATGAGTGTGCTTTTTCTGACCCAGTAGCTAACCCTTTGCAAACAGAAGTTTTGGAACCTGGGGATGCTTTGCTTGTACAGTCTGGTTGTCCATATCGTATAATAGCATTAGAAAATAGTGAAATGATCGAAATTGGTAATCACAGTGCAGAAAAGCCTGTGAGAGTTATTGACGATTATGGTAGAGAATCAGAAAATGTTGAAAATTTAGCGAGGGCGATAAGTGAACATACCTGAATTCATAATTTACACGGGGCCGATGTTTGGCTCAAAAACAACAAGGCTTTTAGCAACTATAGACAGGTATAGATATCAAAACAAGAGAATAGTTGCCTTTAAGCCTGCTATTGATGATAGGTATGACAGCAGCTCAATTGTAACGCATTCAGGTGGGAAGCTTAGTGCAGTTTGTGTAGCTGAGGGAGAAGATGTGTTACAATATATTAGAGACATGCCAACCCGACCTGATGTAGTTGCTGTTGATGAAGCATTTATGATAGACGGAATTTCTGACAGTCTTATTAAAATCTTTAGAATGGGGATAACTATAGCGGTTTCATCACTTGATCTTTCTGCTAAATTTAATGTATTTGAAGAGATTGAAAAGATGTCTTGTTGGGCAACAAGGGTTGAAAAGTGTCCGGCAGTCTGTCCCGTTTGCGGGTCTGATGCATACTACACATTTAAAAAGGTAGGTGGCGAGGAAGAGATCTTGGTCGGCGGGTCAGATATTTATGAGCCAAGGTGCTGGAATCATCATCCTCACTTTTCTAGGAAGCAAAATGCTTGAACCCTCCTCTGTAAATGTTGTTATTTACCACGCTGATTGCACTGACGGCTTTGGTGCCGCGTACTCTGCCTGGAAGCAGCTCGGAAATCGTGCCGAGTATCACGCTTGTAAACACGGCACGCCTCCTCCAGACGTCAAAGACAAAAATGTCGTTATACTAGATTTTTCATTCAACAATGCAACTACAAAGCAAATGATTGAAGACGCAGCTGAGCTTTTGGTTATTGACCACCACAAGTCTGCGATGGTGGAGCTTCACGACATATCAAATGCCCACTTTGACATGACTAAAAGTGGTGCAATGCTGGCATGGGAATTTTTCCACCCCGGCAAAGAATCACCAAAATTTATTCAGTACATTCAAGATAGAGATTTATGGAAATGGGAATTGCCCTATTCCAAAGAATTTGCCGCTGCATTTGACATGGTGCCTTTCGAATTTGAGGAGTTCGAAAAATATGAAGATGATTCAGTGTTCGACGATGCTGTTAAGAGAGGGTCTTATATTCTAGCTTATTCTAAGACTGTCGTTAAGAAGGTTTGTGAAAAGGCTGTATCTAGGAAGTACAAGGGCAAAGAAGTGCTTGTTGTTAACTCTTCTCACTGGATGTCTGAGATAGGTGCACGCCTTGCTCCTGATTGCGACTTTGCTGTCATATGGTATTATGACCACGATGACAGGATGATAAAGGTTAGCCTAAGATCTTTTCACGATAAAATCGATGTGTCAGAAATAGCAAAAGAGTTCGGCGGCGGCGGTCATAAAAAGGCGTCGGGGTTTCAGCTTTCCGGAGAGCTATGCGTAGACGACATCTTTGACATAGAAGAAGAGACCGAAGAGCCCGATCCAGAAGTTGTTGAAGAAATTAAAGCTGATCTTGAAGTCATTGCTAAGAAAGCACAGGAGGCAGGTGTGTCTATAGAAGAGGTTGGATCTGCACTTGACATAACC
>CETM01016012.1_pt1 | contig 10932 bp, 7 predicted proteins | sample 361451 | NCBI WGS metagenome assembly CETM01 (sample SAMEA2622690, study PRJEB7988) | marine metagenome | isolation source: saline water (ENVO:00002010), including
GCAGCGATTGGATGGTCTCCTGTTAAAGATCCTACGGGTGTTGGTCAAACTGGTATATTCAATGCAGCATCTGGTAAGATTAATGAAGCAAGAGTTGGTATTGGTACTTCAGTTCCTCAATATAACCTTCATTTGGGTTCTCCTGGAACTGGTAGAACTGACCTTTATGTTCGCAATAGTTCTATCTTTAAAGGAACTATAATTGCTGATGGTGGTGTAAATGTTACTGGTGGAGGTTTAACGGCAACGACTTATAGACTTGTAAGTGATAGTAGTACAATTACATGTGGTGTTACTACGTGTAAGAATACTCTTGTCGTTGGTACAAATGCTACTAAATTTACAGTTACTGGTAACCAGTGTGGTATAGGAACTGCAAGTCCAAGAGCAAAACTTGATGTAGATGGTGCAATTAAGATTAAGACATCTTCAGAAAACGTACATGCACTTGATATATCTTCTAATAACGTTGATGTTGACCTTTCCAAGGGACAATCATTTACACTAACTGTTGATTCTGCAGTAAGTCAGTTTACTCTACTTAATCCTCCAGATGATGCAACAACATTTACAATTAAGATATTACAGAACGCTACGGGTTACTCTGTTGGAATAAATACCTTCAAAGATGCTAGTGGTAATAATGTTGATGTCTATTGGCCTGCTGGTGGAGTCGTTCCTATCGTCACACAGGATGCTAATAAGATTGATATCTATTCCTTTAAGACTTTTGATAGTGGTAGTAGTTTGTATGGAGTTGTTGGTGGTCAGAATTTTGTCGCTTAAGGGAGGTTAGAATATGCCATTTGATGATAGGACAACTAATCTAGACCTTAACGGCCCTGATATTGAGATTAAGACTCAAGCTTATGGGCATGAGGAAGGCAGTACAACTGAAACGACTACTGTTAATCCCTTTGGTGCTGATGCTGGTAGAACTGGTGGTGTTATAGAGATTACTGGTATTGGAACTGCCTCTTGGCCAACAGGATTCAGTACTTATGTTAGTAATACAGGTACTATTGGATATCAGTGGTATAAACTTAATATTGCTGGTGTTGGTGAACCATTAGGAATTTCTACAAGATGGGAAGGTCAGACCACAGATACATTAAAACTTAAGTATCTTGATAATCCTTCTGATAATTTAAATCAGTATTATGTAAAAACAAGAGTTATTCCATCTGCATATGCTCAACCAGAAGGATCAACTGTTACTGCTGGTACTGCACGTTCTACTGGATTTGCTATTAATGAGACTATAGATACTGATACAGTTAGTATCACTGTACTTCCTGAATTAACTCTTAATACTCAACCAACAAATCAGGCAGCAACGATTAATAATACTGCAGAATTTAATACATCAGCATCAGTAACAGATGGTACTTCCATTACTTATCAATGGTATGTTGATGGTAATAAGGTTACTGATGGAACTTTAACTTCTACTAACTTTGCACAAGTAAAAAAAGAAAAATATTCAATTGATAGTCCTAACGGTAGAGATAATAGTATTACTATTCCAGAAGATGCTACGAATGTTGTTATAAGAGTTGGTGCTGGTGCTGGTGGATATGGTGGAACTGACACTAATGGTGGTGGAGGTTCTGGTGGATATGGACGAGTTGGATATTTTAATCTTCCTGATGGTGGTAGAACATTAACTATTAGAGTTGGTACCAGAGGTGAAAATGCTAATAGTGGTCAGCAAGATGATGGTGGTGATGGTGGAACAGTAACTGGTGAAGGTGATGGTGGTAATGGTGGAACAGGTGGTAACTCTGGAACTGGTGGAGGAGGAGCATCTGGTTGTTATGTTTATGATGGTCTTACATCAACATGGATTATCGCTGCTGGAGGCGGTGGAGGAGGCGGTGGCGGCTCCTGGAATGTTGGTGGAAATGCTGGAAGTAATGGTGGAGATTGGCAAGCAATATCTGGTGATGTAGGAAGAGAATCTAGTGCAAATGGTGGTAATGGTGATGCTCGTGGTGGTGGACAAGGTTCTGATGGTGGCGGTGGAGGAGGCGGTGGCGGTGGCTACCGTGGTGGTAATGGTGGAAGTGCTGGAAGAGATAATCCTCCTCCTCCACCACCACCCCCACCCAGAGGTGGTTGTACAAATTCACGGGCTAAAAATTATGAATCTTGGGCAGATTACAACGATGGATCATGTGTTTTTCCAACTTATGGTTGTAAAGATCCAAAGGCTAACAATTATGGTGGAAGTCGTATTGATATAGATGATGGATCATGTAAATATGATATTCTTGGTTGTACCCATCCAGGTGCTGCTAATTATAATTGGAAAGCAACTAAAGAAGATGGATCATGTTGGTTCCCTGAAGTTACTTGTGGAGATCCAGCTGCTAAAAATTATAAACCTGTAGACCCTTCAAGGGGTTATCATAGAAATTCATTGTGTGAATATTGGAAATATGGATGTACGAATCCAGCTGCTACTAATTATGATCCTACTGCAGAAAAAGATGATGGATCATGTAGATTACCAGATCCTCCAAGACCAGATGATGATGACGATGATGAAGGTGGATGTTTTGTAGGAGCAACTCGTGTTGTAATGCGTTCTCCTACAACAATATTATCTGATGATTCATCTACGGAAGAGACAAAACCAATCTCCGAAGTTCTAGTTGGTGATTATGTAATGAATAAGGACAAGACAGAAGCGAATAAAGTCGTTTTTGTTGAGAAGAGGTCTGCGTCTGATAAGGAGTTATATGCACCTAAACCAGATGAAAAACCATTTGCTACAAAGAATCATATGTTATATGTTGATGGTAAATGGGTACATGCTGATGGAGATCAATACCCTTGGTTGGAAGAATGTGAACTTGTTTCTAATGTAGTTGTTGAACCAGGTGGTGAGCAAGTAGTGTATAACCTATGGGTAACTGGTGATGGTTCTTATATTGTTAATGGTTATGGAACTCATTCCATAATGTTTGATGGTGGATTTATGAAGAATGCACATGATCAAGGACTACTTGGATATGATGATGTTTTACTTTTAATGGAAGAATTTACTGAACAAAAACCAGATCTTCTTTATGGATCTTTCCTAGTCAATAGACTTTTAGGTAAGGTTAATGTTAAACTATTAAATAGACTATGGGTTAACATATTATGTGCAGAAGATTCTACTAAACGTAAGAAAGCAGCACATTTAGTAATGAAGATCTTACAAAAGATTAGGAGGATTATTTAATGTCTAGAGCAGGAGGAGGTGGTGGAGGCACAAGTGCCTATAATAGTGATGCAATAACCTTACAGTCTGCATCAAGTTCTGCGACTGGTGTAGACCCTTATATTGAGGTTGAGTATACTTCTGCTTCTGCAACAGGTGCTACAGTTACTACAACTACAACTATAAATGGAGCACAATCAAAGGAGTTATCACTCAAAAGAGATACTGTTGGAATTCATACAGTCCAATGTAAGATTTCTCATCCAGTTGCTGTTAATAATCCAGCATCTTCTGATACAAGAGAAAATTCTCCAATATGGACTGATAAGGTAGAATTTAGTGCATTAAGTGCTGTAAACCTTACAAGATCTAATCTTAGATATGAGATTACAAAAGATTATAGTAGAGGAACACATAAATCTGAAACAGTGAACCTTTTTGTTCAACCAATGACCTTGGCTGGAACTCCTACACATAGTAATGCAACTCGTAATATTCATGTATATCCTCCAGAAGAAGATATTGCGGTGAAAATAACAATGTCAGGATCTGCAGGTGAAAGTTTTAATGGTAATACAGGTGGTCAAGGTGGAATGTCAATATTTACTTATACTTTATTGAAAAATACTGAATATACTTTTAAGTTAGGATGTACTGTAGAACCAACCTCTTCAATTGGTAGAGGTGGTGCTGGTGCATACTTCTATGAAGGAGGTAGACTTTTAGTATGCTGTGGTGGTGGCGGTGCTTCTGGATGGGAATCTGGTTCTAATGGTGGTGCTGGTGGTGGTGCTGGTGTTCAAGGTCAAGCAGGTAATGGTAGAGGTGGTGGGCAAGGTGGTCAAAAAGTAAATACTGGTGAACTTTCGTCTGAAGGATTACGTCATCATCCAACTATGGGTGCAGGTTCTGCAGGATTGCCTGGTGGTAAAGTAGAATCTTGTACTACAGGAATGTACTGGAAAAATCAAGGAATTGCACCTTGCGAATTTATGGGAACAGGTAAATTTAGGAATGCAGATGGTGTAGAAATATTTAATACTAATGCTTTTGTTAATAGGGGATATAAAGCGGATACTGAAAATTATGGATACCGTCATAACGGTGGAAATAGTCATACTCATATGAATGGTACATTTGTTGGTGGTGGAGGTTCTGGTGCTTGGGGTGGTCAAGCAACTGGAAATTTAAGATCTGGAGGGGGAGGTGGTAGTGGATATACTAATGGAAGTGTAAATTTAATATTTGGTCAGTTAGGTGGAAATAAAAATTCGCAAGCTTCAGCTTTAATTGAATTACTTACTAGAGAAGGTGATAAAATGGTTTTTCTTGTTCGTGGGGGTTAACACTTCAATCTAAATTATGGAAACTACTGAAATTGAAACTAGTACTCGTAAATTGCATAGTAATGGTGAATATTATGAGAATCATGAATTTATCAATCCTTATTATCTTGAAAGGTTGCAAGAGAGTGTTTATTTAGAAATACAAGAATATATTTCAAATTTATCTGATAGTGATTATAAATTTAATGAAAGAACAGAGTTTGATCATTATGATGGTTATGAGGATAAGCATTATGAGAAGTATCGTTCATGTAAGATACATTATCCAAAAGATCGTACTATTTTACCTTGTATAGGAAGACATTATTTTCATCTATTAAATGATAAGTTTTGGAAGTATGATTTAGAAGATGTTTTTGAGTTTCAATTAATTAAGTATGATATAGGTGGTAATTATAATTGGCATTGTGATTATGGAACAGCAGAAAGACCAGGATTAATAAGGAAGTTGAGTATGAGTATTCAACTTACACCACCAGAAGAATATGATGGTGGTGAGTTACAAGTTGTTAATTATGGTAATACTACAATTAATATACCAAATAATGAAGGTACAGTTGTTGTCTTTGATTCTAAATTACCACATAAAGTATGTCCAGTTACACGGGGTCAACGGATTTCATTAGTGGGTTGGGCCAACGGCCCTAGGTTTAGATAATATAAATACTTTTATAAAAATAGGGGGAGAGTGAACCCGAATGGCAATAGATAAGAATTTTGTCATAAAAAATGGCCTGGAGGTCAATACCAATGTTCTGGTTGCAGCAGCAGATGAGAAACAGGTTGGTATTGGTACTACTCGGCCATATTACAAGCTGCATGTTGGCGGTGGTGAAGGAAGTAGAGGTGGAATTGGTGCAACTGACCTAACCATATCAGGTATTGCTACAATTGGTGTTGCACATAGTGATTCGGGTGCTTTTAGGGTACTTGGTATATCTACGTTCCAAGGGGATATAGATTTACTTGGTTCGGCAGGTGTATCTACTGTTAGATGGGATGCATCAGAAAATAGATTAGAGTTTAAGGATAATGCGTCTGTAGGTTTCGGTACGGGAAATGATCTGACCTTATGGCATGATGGTAGTGTAAGTTATATTAAAGATACGGTAGGTGATTTTAGGATAGCAGGTGATAAGATTACTCTTGAACTGGAAGATGGAACTAATGTTAAAGTCATCGACCAGTTTGGTGTTAATATTACTGGTGTAACGACTACTAATAGATTATATGTTAGTGGTATTGCTACTGTTGGAACAGCATTGTCTCTTACAGATAATGTAAAAGCTCAATTCGGTGCTGGTGGAGATTTAAGCATATATCATGATGGTAGCCACAGTTACATAAAAGATTCAGGAACTGGAGATTTAACTTTAATAGCATCAAGAACAATTATTGGAAATGCTGCTAATGCTGAAACTATTGCTTCTTTTACTGAAGATGGCTCTGTAGATTTGTATTATGATAATACAAAAACTTTTGAAACGAGCCCTCAAGGTGTTATTGTTAGTGGAGTAACAACAAGTAATAGAGTATATGTAACTGGTATATCTACATTTATTGATGATGTAGATTTTGATAGTAAGATTAGGTTTGATGAATCTGAAAGTGCATTAACATTTACTGATGGTACTGCAATTCGGGTTGGTACTGGATCTGATTTCTCCATTATACATGATGGTAGTAATACAATATTAAGAGATAGTGGTACTGGTGATGTCAAATTATATAGCAGTAAGGTAGAAATAGGAAATGCTGCTGGAACTGAATCTGGAATTATCTTTACACAAGATGGCTCTGTAGATTTGTATTATGATAATACAGAAAGATTATCTACAACGGCAATCGGAGCCACAGTATTTGGTGATCTTGTAGTTGCTGGTGTAACAACTGCAGAAGCATTAAACATTACTGGTATTGCTACTGTTGGAACAGCACTATCTTTAGCAGATAATGTAAAGGCCCAATTCGGTACTGGTGGAGATTTAATTGTATATCATGATGGTAGCCACAGTTATATAAAAGATGGAGGAACGGGAGATTTAACTTTAATAGCATCAAGAACAATTATTGGAAATGCTGCTAATGCTGAAACTATTGCTTCTTTTACCGAAAACGACTCTGTAAAACTATATTTTGATAATACAGAAAGACTATCTACAACAGCAATCGGAGCCACAGTATTTGGTGACTTTATAACATCAGGTGTTGGTACATTTGGTAAAGCATATGTAACTGGTATTGCTACTTTTGCTAGTGATGTTAATGTTCTTGGAAACCTTAATGTTACTGGTGATATTACATATGATGAGATATCAGGTAGAAACCTTAATATCACTGGTATTACCACACTTGCTGATCAGGTAAACTTTGGTACTTCTGGTGTTGGTGCTACTATCTTTGCTAACGGTAATGTTGCTATTTCTGGCATTACAACTATCAATGGTGGTTTAAATGTTAAAGGTAGTGCAGTAATTAACAGTCTTAAAGTATCTGATATAACTTCGGGAAGAGTTCTTTATGGTGGAGCTTCTGGAGAACTTCAGGATAATGCTAATTTGACATATGATGGTACTACACTTACAGCACAAGGAGTTGTTAATGCTACTAGATTTATTGGTATTCATACATCAGCAGACGGTGGTGGTATTGGTATTGGTAGTACGACTGCTCATGTTGGTTATGGTATTACCTATATTGACTTCAAGGGGCCAGGTGTTAGTACTGTTTACTCCTCATCTGTTACAGGTATTACCACGATTTATTTCCAAGGTGGAGGTGGTTCATCTGTAGGTGCTGCAGGAACATGGCAGAATGATGGTGCTCAAGGTATATCAACTGCTAAATCTGTTGGTATTAATACCGTTGGTGTTGCTGTCACTGCACTTCAAGGTGGTGAGAAAGGTGCCAGCAGTGGTATTGGTCAAACCTTCCAAGGTCTTTATATTAGTAATGGTATGGTGGTTAATGATAATCAACTAAATGGCAATCATTATATTGGTACTGCCTTCGGTGGTGTCATGGCAGGTCCAGTAACTGTTAACGGAATTATAACCGTTGATGGAAATTGGGCTGTGGTCTAAATAGTAAAACAATAGGGGGAGAGTGAACCCAAATGACTGTAGTACGTCCAAATAGTATAGCGGGTATTAATTCAATTACTGTCCAGACTGGTCAGGCATTGAATATTCATGATGCAAGTGGAAATTTAATAAGAAATATTACTAGTTCTTCTGGAGTAAGTACGTTCAGTTCTTTGCATGTTGGTTCTGGAACAACTACTAATAGTCAAGGTATTAGTGTTGGAACAGGTGCAAGTATAGGTCAAAATACAGTTAATGAGTTACATTTTTTTACAAGTGGTACTAATCATCTTGGTATCAACAACGAAGGTCAATTAACATGTCAAGGAGCTGGATCACAATTAAATTTAACTAAAAGTGGTTCTGATGCTACAGAAGTAACTGCATCTTTATATACTTCCAATTCAGGAACACATAACCAAGTAACAATCAAGACCAGCACAAATAATGGTGGTGATCCATTCATAAAGTTTGATGGTGGTGGTTCTGATATGATTGTTGGTGAGCGATATGTTGGCACAACAAACAATTTACTTGTACTAGGACCAGGGCAGAATCCTGATACTACAAGTGGTATATTTGTTAAAGGAACTGGCTTTGTTGGTGTGGGAACTGATAGTCCAGGTAGACATTTAGATATTAAAGATGCTACTGGTGCAAATAGAATTGTTAATGTTCGAGGAACTGGATCTTCTGGTGCTTTTATGGCATTTTTAGATGCAAACACCTCAGATGATTCAAAATGTAGAGTTGGATCTATTGCTGGAAATAATCTTGGATTAAGAGGTGATACTGTTTCTATCCAAAATGGTGCTGGAACAAATAAAATGGTTCTTGACGGAAATGGTAATGCTAATATAACAGGTGTATGTACTGCAGCAGCATTTGTTCCTTCATCAGGACAAATAGGCAGTAGAAATATAGTAATTAATGGAGCTATGAAAATAGCCCAACGTGGAGATACTAGTAGCGTACAGGATGGGTATGGAGGATGTGATAGGTTTAGATTTGTAGGTAATACTGCTGCAAGAGCTACTTTAAATCAAACAACAGGACCAACCGATAAGGGTTTTCGATACTGTCAAGAAGTAGATGTAACAACTGCTGATGCTTCATTAGCAGCAGGTGATTATCATTATCTTGGTTATAGATTTGAAGGACAAGATTTACAGCAATTGAAAAAAGGAACTGCTGGTGCTGAAAGTGTTACATTATCATTCTGGGTAAGTTCTCCTAAAACGGGAACACATATTATTCAACTATACGATAACGATAATGCTAGACATATATGTAAATCCTACACTGTAAGCAGTGCAGATACTTGGGAAAAGAAAACTATAACTTTTCCAGGAGATACTACAGGTACATTGGGAAATGATAATGCATATTCCTTACAGATTTATTGGTATTTATTAGCAGGTTCTAATTACACTTCAGGTACTTTGCAAAGTTCCTCTTGGGATAGTTTTACTGCTGCAAATACTGCTGTTGGACAGGTTAATTGTTTAGATAACACTAGTAATAATTTTAAATTAACAGGCGTTCAGTTTGAAGTCGGCTCATATGCGACACCGTTTGAGCACGTTAGGTATGACGAAGAATTGACTAGGTGTAAGAGATATTTTCAAGATTGGACAGACTGGGAGACTTTTGCTAATAAAACATCTGATAGCACTTATGATGGTCATGTAGTACTTGGAATGTTTGAACTTAACATGAGAGCAAATCCAACAGTATCTCCTAATGTGGTTTATGGTAGACAGGCAGGAGAATCTGGTTGGACTAATGGTGATAATAATGAAGCTGCAGCCGTACATCATGATGCGAGTAGTACCTTTCCAGGCAGATGGTTTAGATTAACTGGAACTTGGAATTGGCATAGTGGTTATAATGACACTATTGCAGTTAAATTTCATTCTGTTAAGTTTGACGCTGAACTTTAGGAGGTTATTATGTCTTACAAATTACTAAAAGAATATTATGGAGATGGCACAAGTAGAACCAGAAATTGTGTTATTAGAAAATCTGATAACGCTCAAATTCCATTCGACTCGCAAAATAGAGATTATCAAGAGTATCTTGAGTGGGTGGCTGCTGGAAATACTGCAGAGGCCGCTGATTAATTTTATGATGATTATTTTATTAATAAATAGTAAAAACTAGGGGGAGAGTGAACCCGAATGGCTGCTGAAATTAGAGTAGATACCATAAAGAGTAGATCAGGTATTAATACCATATTTTTTGGTGGGGATTCGATTTCCTTTAACCCAAATGTTGGTATTGGAACAACAGTTAATGCTAATCCTGTAACTTCTGGAAATACTGGTAAATTATCTGTTGGTATTGTTAGTGCAAGAGATCAATATGTTGGATTAATAACTGCAAACAGAGGAGCAGGATATAGTTATGTAAATGTAGGTACTGGATTATCTGTTGTTGGTATTGCTACTTTCCATGATACCGTTCGGGTAGCAGGTATTACTACTTTTGCTACTACTTCTCATATAAAAGTTCCAAGTGGTACTACTGGTCAGAGACCAGGTACGGCTGTAGCAGGAGATTTCAGATATAATACAACAGAAGACGAATTTGAAGGATATAGTGATGGTGCATGGGGTGCGATTGGTGGAGGAGCGTCTGAAACTGACACAAGTGTTTCATCAACAAGTGCAACTGCTGTATATACGGTAGCACATGCAACATATCGTTCTGCATCTTTAATTTTACAAATTACTCAAGGTTCTGCATATCAGTCTGGTAGATATATGGTGATACATGACGGTACAACTGCAACAATTGTAGAGGAAGCAGCAGTTGCAACTGGTTCTATGTTAGGAACATTTACTGCTGGCATAGATGGATCAAATCTAAAAGTTTATGTGAATATGGGTAGTTCTTCTTCTGCGACGGTTACGGTAATTCCCACACCTGTGACAGTATAAGGAGGTAAGAAATGGCAACTTACCGTATCGGAATAGGATCTTTTAACTTAAAAGACGGTGCTGTTGGCATCGGTACGGAGTCTACTGGACTTGGAAATCTTAAGGTAGAAGGAACATATAAGACAACAGATTTAGATGTAACTGGTGTATCTACATTTACAAGATATGCTGGTTTTGCTGCTGATAATATACCCATTAATGTAGATAGAACTCTTACTGGGGAGCATCAAACAACAGGAGATATAGTTGTAGGAGTTAATAGCACATTTACAGTATCAACAGGTGCAACAGTTTGTACTGGAACTGTTGAAAGTATTTCTTTAACAGATCATTTTTCTCCCCCTTGTGGT
>CETM01125900.1_pt1 | contig 10931 bp, 9 predicted proteins | sample 361451 | NCBI WGS metagenome assembly CETM01 (sample SAMEA2622690, study PRJEB7988) | marine metagenome | isolation source: saline water (ENVO:00002010), including
GGTGTCTCATATTGAATTCGTTCGTAAGTCATGTTTTCCCCAACGTGATCAGGTTCGGATGTTAGGCCCCTTGTTAGAGCGTTAGAGAATAGAGGCCGTCGGCTTTAATGATTTACGCAACAATACCTTCGATGTCTTGACAAGCTATTTTGGACTCAGAGAGGGAGGCTATGTGATGAGGCTGGTTGAAGAGTGTGACGTTCTCGTAGTCGGCGCAGGTTTCGGTGGCTTGTATGCCCTGTATTTGTTGAGGCAGGAAGGATTCCACGTAAAAGGCGTTGAAAGAGCGAGTGGGGTCGGTGGAACTTGGTTTTGGAACCGCTATCCGGGAGCTCGGTGTGACGTCGAAAGTCTTCAGTACTCGTACTCGTTCGATGATGAATTGCAGCAGGAATGGGAATGGAGCGAGCGATACGCTGCCCAGCCTGAAATTCTTGAATACGCCGAACATGTAGCCGACAGATTCGATCTTTCGTCATTGATCGCGTTCGATACCAACGTCGAAGCAGCCACTTTCAACGAAGACTCAGGCCGGTGGCGTGTTGAAACAAGCCAGGGCGTCTACGAAGCCCAGTTTCTAGTTGCAGCAACAGGGTGTCTCTCCACAACGAACCTGCCTAAGTTCGATGGCTTATCAAACTTCACAGGCGACGTGTTACACACCGGCCAATGGCCGCATGAACCGGTCGATTTCACAGGCCAACGGGTGGGAATCATTGGAACTGGATCTTCGGCCGTCCAAGCGATACCTGTCATAGCCGCTCAAGCCGCTCATCTGTCTGTATTCCAGCGGACGCCCAACTATTCCGTACCAGCTCGCAACGAACCTTTGGATCCCAGGGTCCAGACCGCTACTAAGCAGAACTATGAAGCTCTCAGGCAAGCGGCCCAGGAGGAGCGGTCGGGAATTCTATCTGTCTTTCCGCCGAATGAGGATTCAGCGAAAGACGCTGATCCGCTGGAGTTCAAGAATCGAATGGACGAACGCTGGGAGGAAGGCGGATTTGGCTTCTACCGGGCGTACGCGGACATCGGGATCGACCCAACTTCCAATGAGAGGGTCGCTGAATATGTGCGTAGTCAAATCGTCGATCTCGTTGATGACGCAGCTACTGCCCAGTTGTTGGCTCCAACCAACACAATCGCGTGTAAACGCCCGTGTCTCGACACTGGCTATTACGAAACCTTCAATTTGCCTCACGTCGAGCTGGTGGACATCTCCTCAGAGGGTATTGAGGCCATTACCAGCGACGGGGTCAGGGCAGCGGGTCGGGATTTTGAGTTCGATGTACTTATCTTGGCTACTGGATTCGATGCCATGACCGGTGCCCTCCTGAACATGAATATCACCGGCAAAGGCGGGTCAACGCTTAGTAACGCCTGGTCCGCCGGCCCCCGTAACTATTTGGGCTTAAGTATTCCCGAATTTCCCAATCTCTTTACCGTCACTGGCCCCGGAAGTCCATCTGTGCTCACAAACATGATCATGGCGATTGAGCAGCACGTTGAGTGGATCAGGGATTGCTTAGTCGCACTCCGCCAAAAAGGCATCAAAACAATAGAAGCGTCGCCGCAGGCGGCTGATTCGTGGGTTGACCATGTGAACCGCATCGCTAACCAAACTCTCTACCCCACTTGCAATTCTTGGTATCTGGGCGCAAACATTCCCGGCAAGACGAGGGTTTTCATGCCCTTGATTGGCTACCCGCCATACGCCGAGCGGTGCCAACAAGTAGCAGACAATAATTACGAGGGTTTCGCACTTGCCTGACGCGAGTCAAAGCACCCAGATCTCCGTCATTAAATGTGACATAACCACCATGGATGTCGACGTCATCGTCAACGCCGCCAACAGCGGTCTTTCCGGCGGAGGAGGCGTGGATGGGGCGATTCATGCCGCTGCGGGTCCGGGCTTGATCGAGGAATGCCAAGAAGTTTTCAAACGAGACGGACCCTGCACAACCGGCAACGCGGTCGTAACCAGTGGCGGCCGACTAAAGGCCACATGGATTGTTCATACCGTTGGACCCATCTGGGACCTTCACGGCCCAGCGGAAGCCACGGAACTCTTGACTCGCTGCTATCACTCTTCGCTTGATATCGCTGCGAGTGTAACCGCGAGCACCGTGGCGTTCTCGGCTATCAGCACCGGCGTATACGGCTTCCCAAAGGAGCTAGCTGCCCCAGCCGCAGTTTCAGCGGTGGCGAGTTGGTTGCAGGCCAAAGCAGGGACACACAATATGCAAGACATCGCCCTAGTTTGTTTCGACACACAAGCGTTCGAACTAACAAAGCTAGCCGTCGCTGCCCTTGACGGAGACTCGCCATAATGCACCAGGTCACAGATTCGAACTTCAGATGTAGCCCTGAGGCAGGCATCATCGACGCTTCAGATGTGGAGCATGAACCAGTGGTGCCTCTGCCACTGTTATGTTGGCTCTGCCCCTTTGCGGCCGTTGGACGCTAGGGCCGCCCGACAGAAAGGCCATGAGACCCCAATGCCGGACAATGAGGAAATAATTCGACTTGAAGAAGTCTTTAAAATTTTCGGCCCGCAGCCGCGCGGCAGAGCATTCGACCTCGCAAAGGCGGGGGTTCATAAGAATGAAGTCCAGAAGCAGTCGGGGCATGTCGTCGGCCTAAGCGATGTCTCTTTCTCGGTTAAAAAAGGGGAAATTTTTGTTGTGATGGGCCTATCCGGCTCAGGTAAGTCCACAGCAATTCGTACTGTAAATAAGCTTCACGACGTCACCTCCGGGCAAGTTCTGGTGGACGGCGTGGACGTGCAACAACTAGAAGGCAAGGAACTCCAAGCCTTCCGTCGCGAAAAAATGGGCATGGTTTTCCAGCACTTCGCACTTTTTCCACATCGCAACGTCATAGACAACGTTTCGTACGGCCTTAAGGTTCAAAAAGTCAATCGGTCGGAGCGTGACGCAGCTGCGATGCGTGCGCTTCAACTCGTAGGGCTACAGCCTTACGCCGATAACGTACCGAGCCAACTCTCTGGCGGCATGCAGCAACGCGTCGGACTTGCCCGCGCCCTCGCCTCTGATCCTGACATCCTTCTTATGGACGAGGCGTTTAGTGCCCTAGACCCGCTGATTCGAAGGCAAATGCAGGATGAGTTGATGGCCATCCAGTCAGAAGTTCACAAGACCATCTTGTTCATCACACATGATTTGAACGAGGCCCTGAGAATCGGAGACCGCGTCTGCATTATGAAGGACGGAGTGGTCGTTCAGATCGGCACTCCGGAAGAAATCCTCACCCAACCGGCGACGGGTTATGTCGCTGAATTCGTACAAGACGTAGACCAGGGTCGAGTAATCAAGGTCGAAGAAGTAATGGTTCCTGCCGAGCCAATTCATATAGAGACCGCATTCGATCAAGCGCTTGCAGCCCTTAACGAGTCAGCTGAACGCCTTGTAGTGGACGACTCCGGCAAGTGCGTGGGTCTGCTGACAAGGAGTGACTTGGAACGCGTTGCGAAACAAGGCACCCAAAGCTTGCAAAGCGCCGTTAGAACCGACGTTCCAGTTGCGGATCCAAGTCAGACCTTAAATGAACTTTACGCAGAAGCCGGAAGGGGTTTACCTATTGCCTGCTGTGATGAAAACGGGCTGCTGATAGGAAGAATAGACCCCACCGCTGTTCTCGAGGAACTTGGACGCGTTGAGGCTCTCTCTGACGCATTTGAACGAGAGGTGTACATGTGATGAATCTCTTCGCAGAGTCAACTGGTCACTTTGTCGACCGTGCGGTGGGCAAGGTAACAGATCTCGAAAAGGGCGATCAAGTAGCAGACGCTGTTGCTTCTGCCATGGAATTCTTAGCTCTCGTAGGCGTCTTCGCTATACCGATACTTGTTCTGTTGAGTTCGGCGAGAAGACGTAGGGTTGTGACTGCTGTTGGGGGTGGCGTAGGCCTTTTGGCTGTCATTTGGTACCGCAGCATTGGCGACTGGGATCAACGCAAAAACACGATCTTGGATAAATGGCAGATCCCGGTCGGAGATTGGGTCGAGCAGATCACTGTCTGGGTTGACCTCAACATGAAAGAAACCTTGGCTGTTATCAAATGGCCATTCCAAACGATGCTTGATGTTGTCGTCGACGACTGGCTGCTGGGACTGTCTTGGATGACCATTTGTCTCGCCACGCTTATAGCAGGATGGGTGTTTCGTGGTCTAAAGGTCGGTGTTGGGTCATTTCTCGGCCTAACTATCTGTGGCCTCTTGGGAGAGGAATACTGGAAAGAGACCGCACGGACTATTGGCTTCATCGCGGTAGCCGTCATTCTGTGTGTAATTATTGGTATTCCAACAGGCGTCGCATGCGGCCGCATGGATGGAGTGTGGCGCGTAGTTCGGCCGCTGCTGGATGCGATGCAAGTGGTTCATTCCTTCGTATACATGTTGCCCTTTGTTTTCTTCTTTGGCGTTGGGTTTGTTTCAGCGACGATGGTGACGATGGTGTTCGCGTTGCCTCCCCTTATCCGCCTTACCAATTTGGGGATAAGACAGGTGCCTGAGGATGTCGTTGAAGCGGCGCGTGCCTACGGCGCATCTGAACGCCGCGTCCTGACAGACGTTCAACTCCCGCTGGCCAGAGCCGCGTTAATGACTGGAGTCAACCAAACATTACTTCTCGCTATTTCCATGCTCGGCATCGCCGCCATTATGGGCGCCGGAGGCCTAGGCAGACTCCTTTATCGTGCCATCGCTAATCAAGACATCGCTCTTGCAGGGTCGGGCGGGCTCGCTTTCTTCATCGTGGCTGTTGTGTTAGATCGCCTAACTCAACCCGATGACTCAGACAAGGCCGGACTCTTCAGCAGAATGGCTACAGCCTGGAAGAACACTCGGACTCCAGAAGTCTTGTTACCCGCCAGCACAGAGGATTCGATGGCCAAGCCAGCTGTGGCTGACGAGCCAGACGAAGCTAAATTCGAGCCGCTCGGAAGTCGCGAGCGCCTGGCGATGGCCGCTGCCGGCCTAGGAACACTCATCGCCTTCCTTGGAACCCTCCTTCCATGGAACAGCGGCAGTGGCCACATTTCTGCATATGGGCGTTTCGTAGACAACGACCTCGGTAGGCAAAGCTTCAACGGTCTCTCTGCATCGGGTGGCTCATGGTTCGGAATCATCATCGTTTTATGCGTCATCGCAGTAGGCGCCTCGTTGTACTCGACAGCCCTTTTTGCTGGTCAACGAAACCGTTGGCTCGGACCAGTCGGGGCCACAGTATTTAGTCTGGCAGCAGCCGTAACGGCATTATGCGCTCTACTAGCTAACGCCCCCGATACGGCATCCGGTTTCCAGCGCTCATCGGGCGTATATATAACACTTGTGGGATGCCTGCTAATGGCTGCGTCAACGGTGGTGTGGGTATGGAATGCACCAATGGGAGCCAGACGGCCGCTGGCGTCAGGTGTCAACTGGGGTCGCATGTTTGGTACCGCATTTGCTTTGCTTCTTATTGTGATCGCCGGTTACTCCGGATGGACCTTTGACACTCGGGCCGAATCAGTCATCGGACCCGAGTTACAGTCGCAGTTGGACGTCCTCGAAGATCAGAGCAACATCGCTGAGGCGGCCGGAGACCTTGCCAAAGTGGGATCATTGGCAGCCGAATACACTGCCCTAATTGCCTATGCGCAACGAACGGGTGACATCATCCACGACGGTTACACCGATGAGGGAGCAGGGCTCGGATGGGTTGCCCTATTCCTTGGTCTTGTAGCGTTAGCCGCGGCTGTCCCTGCGTCAGGATTCTTGTCGCAAGACGACTTGTTTTTGTACAAATGGTCTTCCATCGTCTGTGGCCTGGGTCTCGGCCTACTCCTGCTTGGCATCGCATGGATCGGGAGCATCTCAAGAGTTGCTGAAACAAACCTCGTTTCCGGTGTCGGTGCAGTCTTCCTGCTCTTTGCTGGTGTTACGACGGCAGCGAGTGCTCGAGGAACGCTCTCGGAATTCGACCGTAAACAGGTCTACAGTTAGGAATCGTTGGCCCTTTCACGTAACAAATCTGCTACAAAAGCCGGCCTACAGGGCCGAAAGTGCCACTACAGAGCGAAGACCGACTAACCTCCTTCGTGGCGTGCCTGGGCACTAACCACGGCGCGCGTCAACAGGGACTCTAGGGAGGGCCCCATTTATGAACAAGAAATCACTCACGCGCGTGCTAGCGGTAGCAGCAGCTGCGCTTCTAATCCTGGCTGCTTGCGGCAGCGATGACGATTCAAGTTCCGGCAGTTCTTCAGAGGCTGCAGCGCCTGCAACAACCGAGGCTGCAATGAGCATGACCCCAGGCGAGGGAGTCAGCGTTACTTCTGGTCGCGCTAACTGGAGCACTGGCTACGTACAAGCGGAGATCTACACCGCTCTCCTGAGGGAACTCGGCTTCACCGTATCGGAATCCGCCGACATGGAACTAGGTCCGCAACAAGCATTTATGGCAATGGCTGCAGGCGATATGGACTTCTGGGCGAACTCCTGGATGCCAGGTCACCAAAGCTGGCTCAATGGAGAAATGACTGACGGTTCACTCGTCGGAGACCACGTAACAGTTGTCGGTGAAGAAATGATGGCCGGCGGCCTTCAAGGCTTCCTTGTGACAAAGGGCTTTGCTGAAGAGTACGAAGTTTGGACCCTTGAGGACCTTGACAACAACGCTGACGCTATTGCTGCGTACGACGCTACCGATGCCAATCCTGGCAACGGAATGGTCGACATCATGGGTTGCCCAGAAGACTGGACCTGTGACAACATCATCAACTCGATGCTCGTTGGCGGCGGCTACAAGCACCTCGTTCAGGTGAAAGCCGGATATGACGCCATGTGGGCACAAGCTGTCGACATGGTCAACGAAGGCATCCCCGTGGTCGCCTACACATGGACGCCTTCTGCTTACATCACGCAGATTCGACCTGGTGACAATGCTTACTGGATCGGTATGGAGTACATCCTTGATGACTCCAACCCAGACGGTCAAGACAACGGAGAGACATGGGACCAGCGCCCAGGAACCGCTGCGATCGGCGAGGACATGTGCCCTGCACGTTCAGCCGACGGACTCTGCCCAATTGGTTGGGCAGCCGCCGACATTAAGGCAGCGGCGAACAATGACTTCATGGACGCTAATCCTGCAGCCAAGCAGCTTCTTACTGACATTAAGCTTTCAGTAATGGATGTTTCTGTAGCAAACGTTGCCCAGGCAGCAGGTTCAGATCCCAAGGATCTTGCAGCTGACTGGATTGCTGGCAACCGCGCAACTGTCGACGGCTGGCTTGATGCCGCTCGTGCAGCTGGCTAAAGCCAATGCTTAGACGTTCCCTTCGGGGAGCGTAAGTAAATCGTCTTGAAGGCGGGGCTTTGCCCCGCCTTCAGCGGTTTTCCGAGCAAATTCCCTAACACCGCACTGCACAAGACCAGATCACACCAGCGTTTAGTCGGGGGCACCCCGTGCACCTTCCGCCTGTATCGATCGACGCCTACGAACTGTCTCAGCTCTTAAGGATCTCGGACCGTGGCCTTCAGCTAGTCAAGACTGCTTCACAGAAGAGATCTAGCGTGGCCCGGGCTTCGGCGCCGCTCACATTGCCGAAGGCTGGACAGATCGTCACGTGTTCTAAACCTGATTCTTGTTCGAATTGATCGAAGTATTCGGATACCTGTGTAGGTGTACCTGCAATGAGGGACTCAGTCTCAAAGGCTTTGTCGACGTCCCCCAGGAAACTTGGGACCATTGTGGGCGGCCACATGTCGTACTGACGAAATAGCTTCGTGAGGTTTGCATCAAAGTGTTTCCAGGCCCTGGTGGCGATCTCGGTCGCCTGCCGGTGGGTTGAGGCGACAACCACTCTTCGTAGTGTCGAAAGAATTGGTGGGTGTCCTCCAGCTCCGTCTCCGTTTTGCTCCTCACGGTAGGCAGCGACGCGTTCCGGGATTAGTTTCATCGGCCCGGGAATTATTGTGCTTACACCCAGTTTCGCCGCTGTCGATAGGGTGCCTGGCCTCCACAACGGCGGGTGGGGGTTTTGGTAAGGCGCTATTTCTAGTGGTCGTTCCTTCGCTGATGAGAATTGGCCCTCGTAGTTGAACAAGATACCGAGACCTTCTTTAGAGACCAGGTTCATGGCCGACAGGACATAGTCCAGAGTCTCTTCCGTACGCTCGGTCGCTTCATCGCGAGGAATACCCCATAGCATCTGTTCCGGCGGGCTAATTCCCTTGCCGAAGCCGACGTCGAGGCGGCCATGCCCGAGGTGATCAAGCATGCACAACTCTTCATAGAGTCGCATCGGGTCATAGAAGGGCAGAAGGTGCACCAGAGACGAGACTCGGATCGTGGATGTTTCGCGGATGACTGCGCTTAGGAGGACGTTGATACTTGGGGCAATATCTAAGGGAACATGATGATGCTCAGACTTAAACCAATGTGTAAAACCCGCTTGGTCAGCCGCACGCGCCAACTGGAGGTGTTGGCTGTACTGATCTGCTAGTGGAGTATCTCCGTCGTTCTCCATCTGGTCGAACAGACCGAAACGTAGTCGGCGGGTCATTCAAGTAATTCCGGCAAGACTTGCGGTTTCGCTGATGCAGTAACACGAGCTAGGCCTCCATCAACGACCAGAGTCTCACCGGTTACATATCGGGAGCTATCGGTGGCAAAGAACGCGACGACATCGGCTATGTCATCGCCAAATCCCCATCTTTTAAGCGCAATTTGTCCTTCCATTTCCTCGATTAACCCGGGAACGGTATTGCGACTTTCTTCCCAAATTGCGGTCGCTATGAGGCCTGGTGCGATTGAGTTGACTCTGATCCCGTCGGGGCCCCAGTCCGATGCAAGAGCTCTGGTCATCGCGTCAACTGCCCCTTTGGTTCCTGCATAGGCAACTCTGGCTCCCGGTCCTCGGATGCCTGCAACGGAGCTGATATTGATAATTGAACCTCCACCACGCTCCTTCATTGACGGAGCTAGGGCTATCGACAAGGTCAAAAGTGACCGAACGTTGATTGCGAAGACGAGGTCGATTTCCTCTTCGGTCAGTTTTTCCGGCATTCGACGCATGGGGATACCTGCGTTATTTACCAATATGTCGACGCCGTTGACGTGTTCAAGGATGGTTTCGGCGAGCTCGGTTCCTGACCTAGGTTCAGCGAGGTCGGCTGGAACAACGATCGGTGAATTCGATAGTTCTGCCGCTACCCGGTCCAGATCTGAGAGAGTTCGCCCGCTCAGAATTACTTGAGCGCCAAGTGCATCGAGTGTCTTTGCAGAAGACTCGCCGATTCCTCGACTCGCCCCCGTAACAACTGCGATCTTGCCTGTTAGATCAGCCATTAATTGCTCCTATGTCAAAGGTTTTCTTCACGGTGTATGTCTTTCTAAGAACGCTTCAAATTCGCGCGCCGCGACCTGCAATCCGTCTCCGGTCTGCCAATCAGAGATCAAAGTGCTGTTTTGGCAAAGATCGTTGACCGCCAGGGAGGATTCTGCGGGGTGGTAGAGATCGTTTCCCTTAAGCAGCAGCAGTGGTGTTGCGACTGTCTTCAGAAAGCTCTCACCAACGTTGAACAGTATTTCATCACTGCCATACATGTTGGACCTGAATTGCTGCCATGCATCTGCAGACACTTCGGGACGTCGCGGCCGCAATTCTGAGGCCCAGGCGTCGTACATGTCAAAGAAAGCTTCTCGATTGCCACTTAAGCCGATCGTTTGGAAAAGGACACCTGAGGAGACCCGATCAGGAGCTGCTTCGATTAGGCCCATGACATAGGGCCCGCCTATGCACATGCCTACTGCGTGGAATTGATCGATGTCTAAGTGGTCGAGAAGATCCAACTGATCTTGGGTATATGTAGTCCAACTGTCAGATTCAGTGATAGGCCCTGTCGACCTGCCTGCATTCCGTTGGTCCATGGCGATGACCCGAAACTTGTCACTGAGTTGTTCGATTGGGTTCCAGGGTGTGGACTCCCAAAATGACGCCTCCGATTTCATTCCGCCCGGCGCGATAAGGAGAACCGGGAAGCCGGTTCCGTATTCGTCGTAGTGAAGCTCAAGGTCACCTGATTCAAATTTGGCCATGTGCATCATTGTTACACGTAGCTATTCTCGATGGTGATGTTGATCCTTAATGGCACTGATGGCGAGCATTGTGTACTTCATGATCTGGGCGGTGATGGGCCCCCACTCCTGTTGACACACGGCAATGGTCTTAATGCTGGGATGTGGGCGACTGCTATCCCCTACCTTCAACCACACCGCCGATGCTTTGGGTTGGATTTCCGAGGACACGGGGCATCCACTGTGCTCAACCCGCCGTTGGATGTGGATCGCTCGCTCCTCGTTGCTGAGGTCTTGCAGGCAGTGGGGGCAATTGCTGATGAAGCTATCGATGCCCTTGGGCATTCTCTCGGAGGAGCAACACTTCTTCGGACTGAACTCGAGAACCCAGGAACATTTAGGAAGCTCTGGCTTTTCGAGCCTGTAATGGTTCCAGAGGGGCACATGAGGCCGGATGGCGACCATCCGCTGGTATTAGCAGCTAGGCGACGCAGATCTCAGTTCGCTTCTGTAGATGAGTTCGTTGAACGGCTTATGAGTAAACCTCCATACTCAGATTGCGAAGAAGAAGCCGTTCGCTCATATGCAGAGTTAGGAACTCAAGCAAGTGAGAGTGGAGTGACTTTAAGTTGTTCAGGTGAGACCGAGGCCCAGATCTTCAGTTCCGGAACTCCAACAGACTTTTTCTCTCTCTCATCGGTCGCTATACCTGTCGTCGTAGCTCGCGGACAGGCGGTAGCAGGGGGAAATGAGCTACCGCCGGCGATGGCTGCGCCTATTTCTTCCCACTTAGGCAACGGCCAACTGTTGTCTATGGATGGGTTGACTCATTTTGGGCCCATGGAAGAT
>CETM01190831.1_pt1 | contig 10929 bp, 12 predicted proteins | sample 361451 | NCBI WGS metagenome assembly CETM01 (sample SAMEA2622690, study PRJEB7988) | marine metagenome | isolation source: saline water (ENVO:00002010), including
ACATTCTCCTAAATCGATTTACCCTATAAATAATGGTCCAAATACTAGAGCCACTATAGACATTAATTTCAATAAGATATTTAACGCAGGACCGGAAGTGTCTTTAAATGGATCACCGACTGTATCACCAACAACTGCTGCAGAATGTTGATCTGAACCTTTTCCTCCAAACATACCTGATTCGATATATTTCTTAGCATTATCCCAAGCTCCACCAGCATTTGCCATCATAATTGCAAATAAAAATCCTGTAGCAATTGAACCCATTAAGAGTCCACCTAAAGCTTCAACACTATATATTCCAACAACAACAGGTACGATGATAGCAATCATTCCAGGAAGAACCATCTCTTTCATGGCTCCAGCTGTACTTATGTCAACAGCTTTAGCATAATCTGGTTCAGCAGTCCCTTCTAACAATCCTTTTATTTCTCTGAATTGTCTTCTTACTTCTTGAACCATTGAGTATGCAGCCCGACCAACCGCTTGCATCGTTAGTGCTGAAAACACAAAAGGCATTATAGATCCTATAATTAGCCCCATCATCACATCTGTATTCATTAAATCAAGTGTTAGTGGAACTCCTCTTGCTTCCTGAACAACCCCTGCATAAGCAGCCATAAGAGCTAATGCTGTTAAAACCGCGGAACCAATAGCAAATCCTTTGCCTGTAGCGGCAGTTGTGTTACCAAGAGAATCTAAAGCGTCAGTACGCTCCCTTACTTCTGGATCCAATGCTGCTTGCTCTGCAATACCTCCAGCGTTATCCGCAACTGGTCCGTAAGCATCCGTTGCTAAAGTTATACCTAATGTTGAAAGCATACCAACAGCAGCTAAAGCTACCCCGTATAGGTTAGCTAATTCGTATGAACCCCACATTGCAGCAACAATAACTACACCAGGAATAACAGTACTCATCATGCCTAACCCTAATCCGCCTATCATAATAGTCGCAGGACCTGTTTCTGACTGTTCTGCTAATTTTCTAGTAGGTTTATATTCATACGAAGTGTAATATTCAGAAGCTGTTCCAATTAATTGTCCTGCGACAAGCCCTATAAGAACGACATAAAAAAGATCAAAATCTAAATCAAAATACAAAATCAGTCCAGCTGTACCTGCAAGTACAAGTGCGCCTGCTGAAAATATTCCTGTTCTTAGAGACCACAGAAGACGTCCCATATCAGCACCTTCACCCGTTCTAACCAAAAATGTACCTAAAATTGAAGATATGATTCCAATAGAAGCTACAAGTAAAGGAAATAACATTAAATCTGATTGGCCTGACGCTAATGCTCCAGCAGATCCCGCTAAAGCTACAGCTGCAACAATAGAACCTACATAAGATTCAAATAAATCTGCTCCCATTCCGGCAACGTCACCCACATTATCGCCGACATTGTCAGCAATTGTAGCAGGATTACGAGGGTCATCCTCAGGAATACCTTGTTCAACTTTTCCAACCAGATCAGCTCCTACATCGGCAGCTTTGGTATATATACCACCACCTACTCTTGCAAATAATGCTATTGAAGAAGCTCCAAATCCAAATCCAGCCACAATACCTACATCATTGTTAAAAGCTATTAACATTAAGGTAACACCTATAAGGGCCAACCCGACAACAGAAAGGCCCATAACAGCACCACTATTAAAAGCTACTCTTAAAGCTGGATTTAATCCATCTATTGCTTGAACTGCAGTTCTAGTATTTGCTCTAACGGCAATACTCATACCAATAAATCCTGCAAAAGCAGAACCTATAGCACCTACCAAATAAGCAATTGCTGTTCCTGGAATTGACTCACTTGATTCACCAATTCTGTTTAAAACATCGTAATCGATAAATAAAGCTAAAATAATAGCTACAACAATTACGAATGCAGCTAATAATCTATATTCGCGAGACAAAAATGCCATTGCCCCTTCTTGAATCGCTTTACCAATAAATTTGACTTGATCGCTACCTTGATCTTTTTTAACAACTGTCCATGTTAAAAAAGCAGCGAACCCTAAAGATATAAGTGATGCGATAATTGCAACAGTTTGGATTTGAACTTCTTCCATCAGTACTTAGCTCCTAGTATTTTTTTCAACTAACTGATTGATTTTCTTTTATATTGCCAAGAAAATCAATCAGTTAGAAACCTAATTCCGTATTTTATTTAATAGTCAAACCATATTTTTCTAAGATTTTTTACTTTATTTTCAGGCGATTCCGATAAAGTTATATCTGAAACTATACATGCAGATGCAACTCCTGTTTTCCTGACATCATATAAATTGTCTTCTGAGATTCCTCCTATAGCTACTACTGGAATCAACATACGATTAACTATTTGTTCTAATTTTTTCAAACCAACTGGAATCCTACTGGATTTACCCAGAGATCTCGTAGGAAAAACAGCTCCTACTGCTACATAATCTGATCCTTTATGCTCAGATTCTTTTGCTTGTTCCATACCATCATTAGATAAGCCAACAATCTGATCTGAAGAAAGAATTTGGCGCGCATAATCTATTGGCAAATCAGATTGACCCAAATGAACTCCATAAGAATTTGTTAATAATGCTACATCTACAGCATCATTAACAATAAATGGAATTTCTGCTGAATCACAAATTTCTTTTAATTGGAATGAATTTTCGAGAAACTCTGATCTATCTGAAATCTTATCTCTATATTGAATAACAGATACCCCTCCAGACAAAGCCCAAGAAGCAATATCAAATATGGATCTATTATTAGTCAGTGTAGGATCAATAATAAGATAAATCCCTTGAATTTTCATAAAACCACATCCTTGATTTCAAATTATTTCCTAGTTAAATTATAAATTGGAGCAAATGATTTTCTATGAATGGCGGAGGGGCCATATTTTTGTAACGACTGAATATGAGCTTTTGTACCGTAACCTTTATTAGAATCAAATTTATATCTAGGATAAATTTGATTAAATTCCATCATTAATGAATCTCTGGCAACTTTTGCAACTATTGATGCTGCCGCAATAGTAGTGCTAATTTGATCACCTTTTATAATTGACCTGCAAGGAATACCCCATTCAGTTAAATCTAATGCGTCAACAAGTAGATATTCAGATTTTATAATTGATTTATTTAAGGCTCGCTGCATTGCCAATTTTGTGGATTCAACAATTCCCAAATTATCGATCTCCTCAGAAGAGGCAAATCCAACTTCACAAATTAGTGCTAAATTATTGATAATAACTGACAACTTTTCTCGTTTGGCAGAAGATAACTTTTTACTATCATTAACATCGGCTAATTTTGCTTTTTCAACATCTCTTGAAAAAGCAACAATTGAAGCTGCAACAGGCCCAGCCAAAGCCCCTCTTCCTACTTCATCTAACCCAGAAACAACACTCACTCCTTGATCGTGTAAATCATTTTCTATCGATAAGGATGTGATATTAGCCATTAACCATACCGCCATCAATTACATGAGCGTGTCCAGTAGTGAATTTACTTTCATCTGATGCTAAATATAATGCTAGAGAAGCTATTTCTTCTGGCTGTGCTATTCTACCCATAGGCTGCCTAGCTATAAAATCTTTCAATGCCGCTTCGTAATCACCCGTAGCTTTAAGTCTTTCATGTAGAGACGGAGTATCAACAGTTCCAGGACATATACAGTTACATCTTATCCCAGTATTAACAAAATCTTTTGCAACAGATTTTGTTAATCCTATAACTGCAGCTTTTGTAGTCGAATATACAAATCTATTTGAAACACCTAAAACAGAAGATGCAACAGAAGCTATGTTAATTATAGAACCTGATTTCTTTTTTACCATTATTGGGATAACAGCTTTCATCGCGTTAACCATAGGTCTAACATTAAGATCTATAGCAAACGATAATTCCTCATCAGTACTTTCAAGTATTGTTCCATTGTGTACAATTCCTGCACAATTAACCAAAACTTCAGGTGCTATATCTTTTATTGAATCTTCAAGAGATTTTTTGTCGGTAACGTCTAGAATTCTATTGCTTGACCCTTTTAAGGTACTTAGGGCGTCTGGATTAATATCTGTAGCCGTAACAAGCGCTCCTTCTCGAACAAATCTTTCAGCTATAGCTCTCCCAATCCCTTGTCCTGCAGCAGTAATAAAAACTTTTTTGTCTTTTAAGTGCATTCTTTTCTCAACTAAGTTGCAATACGATGTAGATCTTTCTTAATAACAGCGTGCTTAATTATTCCGCCTCCAATCATCTCTTCTCCAATATAAAACACAACTGGTTGACCAGGGGTTATGGCTCTTTGAGGTAAATCAAATGTCACTTCTGCTTCATCACCTACAAATTTTACAGAGGCCGGAGCATCATTTGCTTTATATCGAATCCTAGCATTTACAGAAAGTAGTTGTTTCGTATCTATAGAAGATGTAAAACTAAGCCGATCACACACAAAAGTAGTCTGGTAAAGATCTTCATCATCTCCCAAGGTTATTTGATTAGTATCAGCATCTATTCGCAAAACGAACCTAGGCTTACCATTATCAGAAGGTAAATTAAGTTTTCTTCTTTGACCCACAGTAAAAAACTGTATACCTGGGTGATTGCCTAATACGTTACCGTCAATATCAATAAAATCTCCCGGTTTAGGGATCACTCTTAGCTTCACGAATTCCCTGTAATTACCGCTAGGAATAAAACATATTTCTTGGCTATCAGGTTTATCTGCAACTGGAAGATTAGCTTCTTTTGCAAAATCTCGAATTTCTTTTTTCGTATATTCTCCGACAGGAAATTTAAGTCTTGAAAGCTCTGTCTGGTTAAGTGTGTATAAGACATAGGATTGGTCTTTAGTACCATCAAGTCCTTGTAATAATCTAACATTTCCTTCTTCTGAAGTTCGCAACCTAGCATAGTGTCCGGTAGCAATGTAATCTGCATCTAAAAACAAAGCTCGGCGTAACAAAAAATCAAATTTTATTTTGTCATTGCATGCTAAACACGGGTGGGGAGTTCGGCCTGTATCATATTCATTCACAAAATAATCTACTACATGTTCCTGAAATTCTTCCTCAAAGTTTACAAAATAATGAGGAATACCTAATTTGTGGCACACTTGACGAGCATCCTCTACATCTTCAACTGAACAACATCTATTCGTTTTAACTGTAGAGTCAGATTCTGTTTGAGACCAAAGCCGTAAAGTTACGCCTATAACATCAAACCCTTGATTTTTTAATAATAATGCAGCTACTGAAGAATCTACTCCACCACTCATAGCTACTATGATACGTTTTGATTTATTCATAATTTTCATTTGTTTGATTATTCAATCTAATTTTATATATCCTATAACCATAATAAATTTTAATTTATATGACAATGAAAAATTATACATAGCACAGGATATATCAGGCAAAAATATGACTTCGACAAATCTAAAAGAAATAACAAATCAATTAACAATCATTGGGTCTGGTCCTGCTGGCCTTACAGCAGCATTATATGCGGCAAGGGGTAATTTGAATCCATTACTAGTCGAAGGATTTCCAGCAGGTGGGCAATTGACATTAACTACAGATGTGGAAAATTTTCCAGGATTTCCAGACGGAATTATGGGACCTGATTTAATGAATAAGTTCAGAGAACAAGCAGAAAAGTTTGGAGCGAAAATTATTACAGGCGAAATAACTGAAGTTGACTTTAACTCAACAAATTTAAAAAATTTAACTCTAAATGACAAAATTACAATAAAAACAAAATCTGTAATAATTTCAACTGGAGCTTCAGCTAAAATGTTAGGTTTAAACGAAGAATCCAAATTGTTAGGTAAAGGTGTTTCAACATGTGCCACATGTGACGGATTCTTCTTCAAAGATCAGGTCGTTAGCGTTGTAGGAGGAGGCGACTCCGCTATGGAAGAGGCCTTATTTTTAACAAAATTTGCTAAAAAGGTATATATTATTCATAGAAGAGACGAATTTAAAGCATCTCAAATAATGTTAGAAAGAGCACAATCAAATACATCTATAGAATTTATATTAAATTCAGAAGTGACAAACATATCTGATGTAGAACAAAATAAGGTGACTAATTTAACACTTAGAAATAATAAAACAAATACAATGACCAATTTAGATACTGACGCCTTATTTGTTGCGATAGGCCATACTCCAAACACGGATATATTTAAAAAATCATTAGACTTAAATGAAAATGGATATATCATTACATCAGACGGCACAAAAACTAATATACCTGGTGTTTTCGCATGTGGGGATGTTCAAGACTGGGAATACAGACAAGCAATTACTGCAGCTGGCAGCGGTTGTATGGCAGCAATTGATACAGAAAAGTATTTATCAAACTTAATATAAATATGATTGAAAATTATACAGAACGAATAGAAGAAGGTGCAAAATTAGCATTCGATCGTGCTGAAGAAATGCAGGCGCAAAGCATTGGTCATTATGTTCTCACGGAAGAACCAAAATTTGCTGATCATTTTATAATTTTAACTGTTGATTCTCCTAGGTTAATGAGGGCTGTATCTGAAGAAATAAAAAATGCCTTAAAAAAAATACAGTTAAATATACATCATGAAGAAGGTGACCGCAGCAGTGGTTGGGTTTTACTAGACTACGGAGACCTAGTTATTCATGTATTTGCTGAAGAATATCGAGAATTTTATGAAATTGACTCTCTCCTAAAGGATAAAGGTGACCTAAGAGGATTTATTCCTTAATCCAATCATCGATTTGTCGATTGTAATCAATTAACTCCGTCCCATCAAAAAATATACTTAATTCTCTTTTAGCAGATTCAGGAGAGTCGGAACCATGTATAAGGTTCATCCCTATAGTAAGTCCATAATCTCCCCTAATGGTTCCTGGAAGAGCTTCTATCGGGTTTGTTCCACCCATTAAGTTTCGAACTACTTGAACTGCACTTTCCCCTTCTACAGCCAAAGCAATCACAGGAGATGAAGTTATAAATTCAACAAGTGATTCATAAAAAGGCTTTCCAACATGCTCTCCATAGTGTTTAGATGCTAAACCATCATCAACATGAACAAGTTTCATACCAATTAATTTTAACCCTTTATCCTCAATCCGAGATATAATTTTCCCGCTCAAACCTCTCTGTACGGCATCTGGTTTTATTAAAATAAGAGTTCTTTCCACCTAACTATCTCCTTCATTATTATTTTTTATTAAATTCTTTTCAGCTGATTCTATTTGAGCACTCGATAGATATATAGGTTCTAATGATATGGGATCAACAGTCAAACCTTCAATAAGTCTTGTATATCCTAATTGTGCCATCACAGACAGCTTCCTTGTAGGAGATTCAGAAATAATAACATTATGTTCTGATGTGAGAATACCTTGGTCCATTAATAACTTCACCGCTTCTCCACAATAAATAACTTTTGAATCTGTGTCTAATAGTGATGATGGGAAATCAAACACCTTATATGAAACATCATCAAAACCAGATAAAGATGAGTACTCAGCAGCATAAACCCTAGTTCTACCTACAGGAATGAGTGCTAGTATTTTATTGTCAGATTCCAAATCTATATACGGATACGCTTCAACCAAAGTACTAGGAATAGCAACTAATGGAATTTCAGAAGCAAAAGATAATGACTTTGCAACACTAATCCCTATTCGCACAGAGGTAAATCCTCCAGGGCCTTTAAGTACAAAAATCCCATTTAAATCATCTAAAGTTAAATTAACAGATTTAATTAAATCAATAATATTTGGCATTAATTCTACTGATTGATTTCTTTCAGAAACCCAAATTTTTTCTGACTTCATAATTCCATTATCTGATATTCCCAAGCTAGTTATATTAGTCGTAGTGTCTATTAAAAGTTCCATCTTTATTAAACCTGAAATTTTTTTAATTTTTCTGATAAATTTTTGTGAGGTGAATCTAGACCTTGAATATTGATTTTGCGTGTCACGTCATCAATGTGATCTATATGAATTTTAATACTATAGTCAGGAAAAATATCCGACATTTGATTAGGCCATTCTACAATACACAACCCATTTCCATATATGTATTCTTCCAAAAACATATTGTCAAACATAGTTGATTCAGATAGACGATATAAATCCATATGATAAATTGGAATACGGGCAGAATATTCAGCAACAATAACAAAAGTAGGACTTCGAGCTATATCACCAGACCCTAAACCAGTTACAACACCTTTAGTAAAAACTGTTTTGCCTGCACCAAGATCACCACTAAGTAATAAAACGTCTCCTTTATCAACGTATTTACCTAGAAGTTCTCCTAACTTAATCGTATCATTTACGTCATATGTAGTTATATCGTAATTAAAAATATCTTGAGTCATATTTATATGGAATCCATAAATGAATAAAAATCCACATCTAGCTTATACATCCATAGTTCCAGAAATCAAGGGTAATTCATCAATAAGAAGGGTGATTATTTTATTACATGGATATGGCAGTAACATGAAAGACTTAGCATCCTTATCTGAATATATAGAAGATGATGGTAATTTATATGTTTCAATCAATGCGCCTATCAAATTAGTGGATTTTGGGACTCAATCATTTGCATGGTTTGAAATAGGAGCCATAGAGGATATGGAACAAAGAAAGTATTCTGTCCAGAAAAGTACAGATTTGATTCTAAACACAATAAATCACATAATTAATGTTTTTAACACTGATTCAACTCCAATCGTGTTAGCCGGTTTCTCTCAAGGAGGAATGATGGCTATGAATATAGCTCTTACTAGCGATCAAAATTTCGATGGAGTCGCCGCTTTAAGCTCTAGATTAATTACTAACCCCTCCAACAAAATGAATAATTTAAATTTCTTTATTTCTCACGGAACAAAAGATAATGTTATCGACATATCTGAAGGTCATAATACAAGGGATTTATTAGAAAGATACGGACATAACGTTAAATATCAAGAGTACGATATGGGGCATGAAATATCTGCTGATTGTTTAACTGATTTTACAATATGGTTAAAATCTATAAATTAAATCTAATTTCCTGAATTCTCTTGTCGAGATTTTAATTTTTCAGTCATCGCATTCTTTAAATCTGTAGCACTCGGTGGAGAAACATAAAATATCTGGGTGTCAGAAGAAAATTGAAGTGAATGACCTTCTGATATAAAAAGCATCCCGACTTCATCCTTACCCATTATGTTACTTATAGTTTTAGGGAGTTGAGTTGTTCTTTTAACTGACACCTCTTGATATCCTTTTGCAGCGATCTCATAAACTTTACTACTAATAAGACCAATTGACAGACATCGTTGCCAATCAGTTAATTCCATCCAGGTTGCAGGATCTTCTAAAGCCTGTAATTTAGCCCCTGAATTAATATATTCTTTAATGAAATTGGCACTCCTAGGGTAAATCTGAGATAAAATATTTATACCTTCTTCATCTTCTTCATGAATCATTTCATGGAAAATATGTTTTACTGTACCTAAAGCAGACTCAATATTTCCGATTTGTGAAGATGTTTCAGACCAAAATTTATCTAACAGATCAGATATATCTTCTTCCATTTCAGGAAATATAGGGATAAGTGGCACTAATAACAATTTTTTTTTGCCATCAAACCGACTAGGGTCAGTTTTTCCTGTAGATCCTAAAGTAGCCATATTACCTCCATTGAAAATTATAATCCAAGTATATTACCTTGAGAATCAACATCAAGAGTTCGCGGCTTAGAAGGCAAGCCAGGCATTGTCATTATATTACCAGCAAGCGGATAAATAAAACCTGCTCCTAATGAAGCTCTAACATCTGAAATATTAAAGTCGTAGCCTTCAGGACAGCCTTTCAATAAAGGATTATGAGATATTGAAAGATGTGTCTTAGCCATACAAATTGGAAGATCTCCCCAATTATTTTCAGTAAATTGTTTAATCATTTTCTTAGCAGATCTAGAGTAATTAACCCCTTTGGCATTATATATTTTTGTTGCAAGGGAATTTATTTTATCTTCTAATGAATCTGACAAATCATACATATACTTCACGTCAGGTTTATTATCAGTAACTTTCACTAAAGATTCTGCAAGTTCAATTGCTCCATCTCCACCTAATGAAAATACATCTGATATTTCAGCAGCATCCGCCCCTACACCGTACGCTAATGATTTAATTAAGTCGAGTTCATCAAATGAATCATCTGGAAATTTATTTATAGCAACAACAACTGGTAATCCAAAACTTTTTATTACTGAGATCAGATGTTTCATATTTGCAGATCCTAGTTTAATAGCATCTGAATTTGGATAAGATAATTCTTTCACCGAAATACCACCATGGTATTTCAACGCTCTAGTCGTTGCTACAATCACAGCTGCATGTGGTTCTAAATCATTCAACCTTGCTTTTATATGCATAAATTTCTCAAATCCTAAGTCTGCACCAAATCCAGCTTCGGTTAATACGTAATCAGCATAATTAAGGGCCATCTTATCAGCAATAACTGAACAGCACCCATGGGCTATATTTCCAAATGGCCCAGCATGTATAAATACTGGTTGACCTTCAGTAGTTTGAACTATATTGGGAAAAATTGCATGACGCAAAAGAGATAACATAGATCCTACAGCACCCACATCATTAGCGGTAACAGGTTGTCCTGTAGTTTTATATCCAACAACGATATTACTTAATCTATGGCGTAGATCTTGCAAATCTGAAGCTAATGCCAAGATAGCCATTACTTCTGATGCAGCAACTATATCAAAGCCTGTATCTCGAATAGGACCGTTTAATTTCCCTCCCAATCCAGAAACAATTTGCCTCAGTGATCTTTCCTCTACATCGGTAACTCTTCTTAGTGTAATACCATCTGGAGTAAAATCAGAGATAATACCTCTATTAGCAATATTATCAGTTAATGCAGCTAATAAATTATG
>CETM01038052.1_pt1 | contig 10924 bp, 7 predicted proteins | sample 361451 | NCBI WGS metagenome assembly CETM01 (sample SAMEA2622690, study PRJEB7988) | marine metagenome | isolation source: saline water (ENVO:00002010), including
GCTCCGGTTATGTTTTGCAAGTGACTTGTTAGTTCGTTAAGTTGGATTCTCGCTTCTTCTTGGTACTTGTCATACATCCCTAATCCTAGAATGTTTGCTAATATCTCTTTCCTTTGAGAAGGAGTTTTGTTAGTGAATTCATCTGAGTGACCTTGTAAAAGAAAAGCAGAATTTATAAAAGTATCATAATCCATACTGAGGACGTTGATGATCTTGGACTGAGTGTTTCTAACGCTATCTTCTGTAATAGGTATGAAATGATCTGTTTGTTCAATTTGTAATTGGAGGTCAGTTACTCCTGTTTTTCTTCTTCCTCCAGATTTTATGTGACTTCGAATCACTCTATAAGTTTCATTGGATGCAGAGAACGTTAATTCAACCCGAGTCTCTTGTGCTCCTAACGATACGAGGTCATCTGCTGACCTGACTCTACACCTTCCCCACAAGGCCCAAGTAATAGAATCTAGTAAAGCGGACTTTCCGTGGCCATTTCTACCAGACAATGCCGCAACGGTCATGCCAGTGAAGTCGAGTTCAGGAACTTCCTCTCGATAAGACATGAAATTTTCTAGTTTTAACGTGATCGGAATCATATGACAATCGCTATGTAATAACGTAGAATTAGGATGCAATCTATAGTATAAAATCTCGCGTGTTGATATGTAATAGGATTGCCTATTAGTTTACATATTATTTTGGCAATTTCTGGAGAAATTGATGTTTGACAGTTTAAGTTCTAGGCTTACAAGTACTCTGGCGCAAATTACAAAGAAAGGTCGTATCACTGAAAAGGATTTGGATGAAGCCCTATCAGATGTACGGCGCTCTCTTCTCGAGGCAGACGTAAACTTTAGGGTTGCGAAATCATTTGTTGAAAATATTAAAACGAAAGCTATCGGAGAAAAAGTAATAGATAGCCTTACGCCTGGTCAGCAAGTTATAAAAATCGTTAATGAAGAACTTACGGGAATACTGAGTGGAGAAGAACATTCTATCCTTCAGTCATCAGAGAAGCCTACCGTAATCATGATGGTCGGTCTTCAAGGCTCTGGTAAGACCACAACCTCGTCTAAATTGGTTATGTCTCTAAGGAAACAGGGCAATGATGCCTTGTTGATAGCAGCTGACCTTCAGCGTCCCGCTGCAATCGATCAATTAGTCAGTCTAGGTAAACAAATTGACGCACCGGTTTATTCTGAACCTGCCAATTCAACCACAGTGGAAAAAGTTGTTGAAAACGGCATCAAGGAAGCGAAAACCAAAGGCGTTGATTTTGCAATTGTGGATACTGCCGGCAGACTGAGCATTGATGATGAATTAATGGATCAACTCCAGCGTGTCAAAGCTATATGTAATCCACTTGAAGTTTTACTAGTAGTAGATGCAATGACGGGGCAAGAAGCTGTTAATGTTGCCCAAGAATTTAATGAAAGACTAGCTTTAACGGGCCTTATAATGACTAAAATGGATGGTGACGCGAGAGGCGGAGCGGCTCTATCAATAACAAGTGTTTCAGGTGTGCCGATAAAACTTATGGGCGTTGGTGAAAAACCTGGTGATTTTGAAGACTTTTTCCCTGATAGATTAGCATCTCGCATATTAGGTATGGGCGATGTCTTAACCCTGATAGAAAAAGCACAAGATGCTATCACAGAAGAAGATGCTAAAGCTTTGGAAAAGAAATTAAGGAATAATACTTTTACCTTTGAGGATTTCCTTTCACAAATTCAAACTTTGAAAAAAATGGGACCGATGAATCAAATATTTGAAATGATACCTGGCATGTCTCATATGGCTAAAAATGGAATGATGAACAATGTCGATGAAGACAGGCTCAAATATGTAGAAGCTATTATCAGCTCTATGACAGTGAAAGAAAGGCAAAATCCAGAGATTATCAATGGAAGTAGACGCCGTAGAATAGCGCTGGGTAGCGGTACAACTCCACAGGAAATCAATCAGTTAATGAATCAGTTCAAGCAAACTCAGAAAATGATGAAAAGATTTGCTAACACTAAGAATCCTAGGTCACTTATGGGAATGTTCAAATAACATCTAAATCAAGTATTGTGTTGAATGTCTACCATACTGGCAAAATGGGTTGAGTGCGATTGGGAGGGAGGTCACTCTCAAAAGTGTTGATTGCAAGAGCGAGCATAGTGTAATTTCCAATAATCATGGTGATTTCTATAAAGGCTTGTTCTCCAAATTGCTCTAACATTGCTTGGTATTCGCCTCTGCTGGCGTAATGGCTATTATTAATAGCCCTGCAGTAGTTTACTAAAGCTCTTTCGTCATCTGCTAATGGGGGAAGTTCAGTTTCTTCACGAACGGCTTCGACAATGTCTTCACTGACACCTGCTTCTATAGCTGATTGTGCGTGGGCATTCCATATATATTGGCAATCCATATGTCTCGCAGTAAGGATCATCGTGAATTCCTGGATCTTTTTTGGAACTTGAGATTCGTATCTTAAGTATCTATTTAAAGCAGTTGCGCGTTTGCTGAGTTCGGGTACATGTATGAGAATAGATCCGGGACCGAATTCAGGTATCGAACCTAGGTTTTCTACTATTTCGTCAAAAGCTTGCTCTTGCCCTTGAGGTACTTGAGTTTTATTTCCTTTTTCTAATCGTGCCATCCTTCCTCCTATAAACCGTTATTTGTTGGTAATCTACCAGAATGTTAAGAATTTATAAACAAAAACTACTCATTGCAATTCAGGAGTAGTCAATATTTTGTATAGATATCCTGCGGCAGTGGTTCGGTAAGGCCTCCAGGTTTTGGAGTATCTGTTAATCTCTTCTAAATTGATTTCTTGAGTATTTAGATAATGTTCGGCTATCAATTTGTTAAGTACTAAATCTCCTTCAGGGAAGATATCAGGCCTTCCAATACCTCTTGATAAAGACCATTGAGCAGTCCATCTACCCACACCTTTTATTTGACAAAGATGATCTATTACTGCTTGGTTATTCATGTCTTCGAATAGTTCTATGTTTAGATAGCCATCTAGCTGAGCCTGAGCAATATTTTGGACGTATTCGGATTTTCTGCCACTCAACTTCAACTTCATCAATTCTTCTATAGTGGAGTTGGAAATTTTTACAGGATCAGGATATGTCCAGAATGATTGCCCTTCATATTCGATACTGCTTCCAAATGCTTGAGTAAATCCTCTTCTAATTACTATGGCTACTTTGTTTGAAATTTGCTGACCGAGTACAGATATTACTAAGGATTCGTACAGATCAGTACTTCGGGTGTTATGGAATCCTGTGTGTGATTGAATGACTTTACTCATGACGGGATCGTCTTGGCAGAGTTCATAAAATCCTTGAATGTCTTGATCCATCCCAAGTATCCATTCAAGCTTACTTTTGACTAAATATTTCATGTCTGAATCCACATTCCCAGCGATGATTTGGCATGATACCGGGCTGTAAGGGTCGTTGAGTTTTTGGGTTAAATTAACCAGAACAGGGGATTCCTCAGGAGCAGGTAATATTGCTCTCATATGGGAAAACAGACCTTCATTTGTGAGATCAACTCCGTTGTAGTTTGAGTTACCAGCAGTTAATTGTAGATCAAACGGGAAACTTATCTCCAAGGAGATCTTTTCGAGAGGGTCTGTAGTCATGAGGATAATATATCCATTATGTTATTGTGCGTGATGTCCATGAAACTGTCTGAATCCATTCCGGTTTTCATCAGATGGTCTAAAGATCTTCTATGACTAACTACAGGATAATCACTACCAAACAAGATATGCTTGGATCCTAATAATTGTTCTACATTCTTATAAACATCAGGGTCATATAAATAAGGTGCTGCCGCACTGTCAAAATAAACATTGGCCAGCGAAGTTCGTATCTCTGGCATCAGAGAATAAAATGGAAGTCCTCCCCCGAAATGAGCACAAATAATGATGTTCGATGGGAAATTAGTAATAAAATCAATTAATTTGCTAGGGTGAGTTTGACCTTTGCCCGGATAAGAATGGCCAATTGGTTCTGAACAATGAATTAACACAGGTAGATGTTTTTCTTCACAAAATTGCATAATGCTCCTCATTTCAGCATATGAGGTTATATCGAAGTCTTGCGTGTCAGGATGAAGTTCTCCAATGCCTTTAGCTCCTCGATTAAAACATCTTTCTAATTCATATAATGCGTCGTTTCCCCATGCTGGATTGATAGAGCAGAATGGAATTAATTTGCCTTGGTGAGTTTTGGATGATTCTATAAGATAGTCATTTATGTCTTGGGCCAGCTCGTAGTCAGTCCAACCCATTCCTAAAACAATAGACTTAGATATGCCATGTTGTTTCATGCTGCCTACTAGAGACTCCGCGTCTGCAGGAGGGGAATCTTTCTGGAAAAGATCTGCATATGTATTGTCTATTTTCAGGATGGACTCGTGATTCTTTTTGTATTCTTGTGGGAATATATGAGTGTGTGAGTCTATCAGCATCAACTGTAGAATACTCGATAAACAAATTACAGTCAAAGGTGTATCTATGACAGAGACAGATCACAAGAGATTCATTAATCATTATAATGTTGATGTAGATAGATATGCTTGATCAAAATACAGCTTATATTCAAACGCTTATTGACCGTCGGAATGTTGGCACATATACGGTTTTATTGTTCTCTACGTTTGGTTTGTTTTGGGTCTACTGGATATACCTCATAGCTAATGATCTAAATAAATTAAACGGAATAGAATGGGAAAGAAAACATTGGCTATATGCTCTCACTAATCCAGTAGGTTGGGGATTCCTGCTAGTTCATATCGCTACAGGATGGCAATTACTGACAGGAATGGATAAATATAAAACTTTATCAGTCTCATTGATCTTAGGATTAGGATTGCTTGCTGTAATTAAGTTGCAGTTACAGTTGAATAGGGTTTGGTCAGGGAACCAAACTTATTATTGGCCCCCAGACTTTGAGGACATTAATTAAGGCCTGACTTGACCGTTCCCTATACCTATCCATTTGTATGAAGTGAGTTCTTTTAGTCCGAGGGGGCCACGTGCATGAAATTTTTGAGTACTGATTCCTACCTCAGCACCTAAACCAAATTGTGAACCGTCTGTAAATCTAGTACTTGCATTAACAAACACTGCAGCGGCATCAATAGTCCTAGTGAAAGTATCCTGAGACGTTTTATCTTCACTTAAGATTGCTTCAGTATGGCCAGAACCATGAGTTTTAATATGTTCTAAGGCTTCCTGTAATGAATCCACTGTTTTGATAGAAATAACTAAAGATAAAAATTCTGTCCCCCAATCATCTTCGGATGCAGCTTTTATCAATGAATTGTCTACTGTGATATGCTGCAAGATTTGCTCATCGGCTCTAACTTCCACCTGATGATCAAGTAGTTCAGAAATCATATTTTGGATCATCACCGTATCTGCATTTTTGTGTACTAAAACTGTATCTAAAGCGTTACATACCGTAGGTCTTTGCGTTTTGGAATTGATAACGATAGGAATAACTTTTTGAGGGTCTGCATTTTCATCAATAAATGCATGGCATACTCCTATCCCGCCTGCCACCACAGGCATACTGGCAGTTTCGTATACATGTTTAATCAATCCAGCTCCTCCTCGAGGAACGAGCAAATCGATGTACTCATCTAGCCCAAGCATCTCGTCTACGATGCTTCGATCAGGATCAGTGATAAGACCAACTGCAGACTTTGGGAGACCGGCGTTGGATAATGCATCTTTTAGTATCTGCGTTAGTACGATATTAGAGTTAACACTCTCTTTGCCGCCTCGTAACAAAGCTGCGTTCCCTGATTTTATGGCTAAGCTTGCGATATCAATAGTTACATTGGGCCGGCTTTCATAGATTGATCCTAGGACTCCCAGCGGAACTCTAACTTTCTTTAATTCTATCCCGTTTTCAAGAGTTTTCTGCTCTATTATTTCACCAATAGGATCACTTAAACTCTTGATAGTCTGTACGTCAGTAGCCATTCCTTCGATTCGTTCTGGTGTTAGTAACAATCTATCTAACATTTGATCATTTAGACCTGATGTCTTCCCGCTTTCATAGTCAATTTGATTAGCGGATACTATATCGGTTATACGTTCACTGAGGAGTTGGGAAACTTTATCAAGAACCTTATTCCTGTCTTCTGTTGATGAGATAGACAATTCAAGAGATGCTGCTTTAGTTTCTTTTGCTATTTCTTTTAATGAATTCATATTACAAATTTACCAGGTTATCTCTATGTATGATTTCTTCTCCGTAATTATAACCCAATGATGCCTCTATAACGGTCGATTGCTTCCCGCTTATTTGCTTAACATCATTAGAAGAATAGTTGGTTATGCCACACGCGAACGGATTTTCTCCGTTTTCGTCGGCGATGTATATGACATCACCTCTATTGAAATCACCGTGTGTGTTTAATATGCCTGATGGCAACAGACTAGCGTTCTTCAATAACGCCTGCTTAGCGCCTGCATCAACGCAAATGTGCGCAGTCTTGAATTCTGCGACAATTGCAAGCATCCAGGTTTTTCGGGACTCTAGTCTTCCTTCTTTGGGTTCAAAGAGAGTGCCTGTAAAATCGTGGCTAACAACTTCAAGTAATATGTTTGGAGTATTGCCATTACATAAGACCATAGGTATGCCAGCTGAGGTCACAAGCCTTGCTGCTTCGATTTTGGTTACCATGCCTCCTCTTGCCCACGGATTGATGTTTTTACCAATCATTTGATCAATAGACTCATCAATCACTGATACTTTTTCGACTAGTTGTGCATCGGGGAAAGCATTTGGATCTTTATCGTACAGGCCATCAGTGTCACTAAGTACAATCAGCAAGTCTGCATCAATGAGGTTTGCTACTAGAGCGGACAACCTATCATTATCACCAAACACATGACTGATTTCTTCTACAGCTACAACGTCATTTTCATTCAATATTGGCACAGCTTTTAATTCCAGAAGACTAATTAGAGTATTTTTGATATTAAGGTATGATTGCCTATTGCTCAGGTCGTCGCTAGTTAACAATGTTTGAGCGGTGAATATGCCAGATTCTCCAAAACTCTCTTGGTAGAAGTTCATGAGTTTACTTTGGCCTATGGCTGCCAAAACTTGTCTTGAGACTATATTACGTTTGTTTTGATTATTAAGATTATTTTGCAGAATGTCTCTTCCTGAAGCGATAGCTCCTGACGAAATTAATACGATTTCATAATCTGATTCCATCAAGGAAGTGATTTGATTAACCAGGTTACGGATGTTCTGTTCATCCAATTGGGAATGTTCCGCCCCCTGGGTTAGTACTGCAGTTCCTGCTTTTACTACTATTCTTTTGTATTTAGAATCAGAGTTTTTCATGATGTAAACTTTACTTTAAATTATATCTTTTATAAATCTTCATATCTTAGGAGTTTCCTATTTGTGATTGTAAAACTATCACGATATGAGTATATTTTAAATGATTACTATGACAGCCATAGGTTTATGACATTTTCAGGTATAGGTCAATATGTTGATCCGCTTATAAAACCACTAGCTGACGCTGAATTTGGTGATATATCTAACAGATCAATTAAAATAGGGAGCAGAGGTAAGGAAGTAGTCCTCTCTCTTCTCAGGCAGCAACACGCCCCGAAAATTCTATGCGTTCTGTCTCCTAAGCAATCTGATGCCCGAACGCTTTATAATGATTTGTTGGATTATTTAGGAGAAGACGTTGAACTCTTATTCCTACCCGATGCAGATGTTTTACCATATGAACGTCTGATAGTTGATTCTAGAACCACCAATGAACGTATTACTACATTGTCTAAGATAGTAACGGAGACCAATAATGTAGTAGTAGTGTCTTCTGTAGGAGCTGCCCTTAGAAAGACTCTCCATCCGAACACTTTTCATAATAATTCTATAGGCTTCCTCAATATAAGTCCTGGTCAAGATTTAATAAGCACTCATAATTTTTTGGAGCGGCTCATTGAAATGGGATATAAGAGTGCTTCAATGGTCGAAGCTCCAGGAACTTTCAGTAGCAGAGGAGGCATCATAGATGTGTATTCTCCAAATCATGCTTACCCCCTGAGAATTGATCTATGGGATACAGAAATAGAATCCATTAGGTATTTTGATGTGAATACTCAAAGATCTGTGGAGGACATTGAATCTGAGGTTTCCTTGACTGTAGCTTCAGAACAGCTTAAGGCTGTAATAGAACAGGATCTCTTCTCAAATAAAATAAAGGGACTTGATTATTCGGATTGTACTGCTGAAGTAAATGAACGGATACAACAAGATTTGGAAGTGTTGCAAGAAGCTTCTGATCCAGAATCCTTTGAGTTCTATAATGGATTTTTTAACGATGCTACATTATTCGATTACCTAGGGCAGGATTCATTGTTGGTGCTTGATCGTAAGAATCTGATTGAAGAAGAAGCAGAGTCCATACAAGGGAAAATAGAGAATATAACTGCTTCCAGATGTGAACGAGGAGATTTGCCACAAGGATTTCCTTCCCCCACAGCTTCATTAATACATGCATTTAATTTAGATAATGCAATTAATTTAGACACTTATGGAATTGATGATTCCAGCAACTTATTTGGCTCTTCTAAACAATATGCAGGCAATTTAGAGCAATTTATACATGAAATCACCGGCATCAAAAATAATGATATAAATTTGATTGTAAGCAGGCAGTCTTTCTCCAGGCTAAAAAGTCTATTAGAATTTGCGGATACCACTAATTATCAATCTCTGGAAGGAGTCACTGGGCACAAATTAGAGCCAGGTAAATGCTATTTGATAGAGGGAGACTTGTCAGTTGGGTGGAACGTACAGATATCTCAGTCAACTCAATTAAGAGTATTTACAGATTTCGAGATATTTGGGGTAAGCCGAAGTACTGGTAACTGGCAGAGTGCTAATGAAAAGCGACACACTGGTTACAAATCTCTTCAAGACCTCACGGTAGGCTCTTACGTTGTACATATCGATCATGGCATTTCCAAATTTACTGGCTTAACAACAATGGGAACTTTTTCTGACAAAGAATATTTAGTATTGGAATATGCTCAAGAAGACAAATTATACGTACCTACAGACCAACTGCATCGAGTATCTCCTTTTGTGGGAAGTTCCGATCAAGCACCGTCATTGACTCGATTAGGAACTAGTGAATGGTCTAGATTGAAAGAAAAAGTTAAAGAATCCGCACAGGAACTCGCCAAAGAATTGCTGGATATTCAAGTTGAAAGAGAGGCTAACGCAGGTATAGCGTATCCAGAAGATACTCTTTGGCAGGAAGAGTTTGAGCAATCCTTCCTGTACACGGAAACGATGGATCAGTTAACTGCTATCAAAGAAGTAAAAGAAGATATGCAATCTAGGAAACCAATGGACCGTTTGGTCTGTGGTGATGTGGGTTATGGCAAAACTGAAGTGGCACTACGAGCTGCTTTTAAAGCGGTTGCTGAAGGTTTGCAAGTAGCTGTGCTGGTGCCTACCACCGTCTTGGCCCAACAGCATTTTAATACCTTTAGTGAGAGACTCAACCCTTATTCTATGACTGTAGACAGTTTGAGTAGATTCAGGAGCCGAAAGGAACAATTAGAAGTCCTGGAAGGATTGAAAGATGGTTCAGTCGATGTAGTAATAGGTACACATAGGCTATTGCAATCTGATATCTCTTTTAAAAATTTAGGATTGATAGTTGTTGATGAAGAACAGAGATTCGGAGTTATGCATAAAGAAATGCTTAAAAAACTTAGGAAATCTGTAGATATTGTATCAATTAGCGCTACCCCAATCCCTAGGACACTTAATATGGCTCTGTCAGGTATTAAAGATATGAGCATCATTTACACGCCTCCCGAATTAAGACTGCCGGTTAAGACTTTTGCCAGTGAGTATAGTGAAGAAATTATTGTTGACGCTGTCATGAGAGAAATTGAACGTGAAGGACAAGTGTTCTATTTGCATAATCGTGTTAAAACCATGCCTGATGTAGTCAACCGACTATCTGAAATGATGCCAAATGTTCGAATTAGTTATGCTCATGGAAGAATGCCAGAAGATGAATTGGAATCTGTTATGGTGCAATTTGCAAACAAAGATTCTGATGTACTCGTCTGCACGACAATCATAGAATCAGGTATAGATTTGCCTAACGTGAATACGCTAATACTAGATAGAGCAGATAGGTTTGGCTTGTCACAAATGTATCAATTGAGAGGCAGGGTTGGTAGAGGCGAAAGAAGAGCATATGCTTACTTGATGGTACCAAAAGGACGCAAAATAACTGAAAATGCAGAACGTAGAATTGAAGCGATTATGGAGGCGTCTGATCTTGGAGCCGGATTTATGATCGCGATGAGAGACTTAGAAATTAGAGGAGCTGGTAATATTTTGGGTTCTGCTCAAAGCGGACATATCAAATCTGTTGGTTTGGAATTATATAGCCAAATCCTAAATCAAGCTGTTGAAGAGATAAAGCCTCAGGATGCGGAACTACAGAATGATTGGGATAACTTCGGACAAGATCTGGCAATCATAGATTTACCGATAGCAGCTTTTATCCCAGATGAATATATCTCCTATCTTCCGTCCAAGCTAGGCATATACCATAGGCTGTCCAAAGCTAAGGAAGAATCTGACGTTACTGACATGAAGGAAGAATTGATAGACCGATATGGAGATCTTCCCAATGAAGTAAACGAGCTATTGAATTTAATAAATGTTAGAAACTTTGCTTCTTCCTTGGGGGTTAAAACGGTAAACATCTCTGATGGAGCGTTGCTCATAGGTTTTTCAGAAGATTTTGGAGGAGCAAAATTCGCTTTGCAAAAAGCTATAGGCCCTTCAGTAGATGTAAGAGGATCTAGTATTAGGGTCCCACTAAGAACAGAGAATGAATT
>CETM01159063.1_pt1 | contig 10923 bp, 12 predicted proteins | sample 361451 | NCBI WGS metagenome assembly CETM01 (sample SAMEA2622690, study PRJEB7988) | marine metagenome | isolation source: saline water (ENVO:00002010), including
ATTTCCCTTTTAAAAATAGTCATATAGCTATATTATAAATATAATTACATTAATAATAAAAAAAATGACAGAAGAATCCGAGAAATCAGCATTAGACTACCATCGTTTTCCGAAACCCGGAAAGATTGAGATCACCGCAACAAAACCTTTAGCTAATCAACGTGACTTGGCGCTTGCTTACAGTCCGGGTGTGGCTGAGCCTTGCAAAGCTATTTCAAGCGAGAGCAAGCTTGCCGCAGAACTAACATCACGTGCAAACCTTGTAGCTGTTGTTACTAACGGAACAGCAGTGCTTGGTCTAGGCGACATAGGACCACTTGCTGCAAAACCTGTGATGGAAGGGAAGGGTGTTCTATTTAAGAAGTTTGCTGGTATTGATGTTTTCGATATAGAAATTAATGAAAAAGACCCAAATAAATTAATCGATATTATTGCGAGTTTAGAGCCAACATTTGGCGGAATAAACTTAGAGGATATTCGTTCACCAGAATGCTTTCAGATAGAAGCTGAACTAAGAAAGAGGATGAATATTCCTGTATTCCATGATGATCAGCATGGTACTGCAATAATTGTTGCTGCAGGAATTCTGAATGGTTTAGAAATAGTTGGTAAGAATATTTCTGAAGTAAAACTAGTTGTCACAGGTGCTGGAGCTGCTGCTATATCATGTTTAAAACTCTTAAATGACTTAGGTATAAAAAAAGAAAATATTTTTGTAATTGACCGTGTTGGCGTAATACAAGATAGCCGAAAAGAACTAACTCCAGAAAAGAAGCTATTCGCAAATAAAACAGAATTTACAACACTATCTGAGGTTATAAAAGATGCGGATATTTTTCTTGGGTTGTCGGGTCCCGGAATTGTTAAACCAGCGATGATCAGAAGTATGTCTGAGAATCCACTTGTTTTTGCCTTATCTAATCCTGTCCCAGAAATTTTACCCGAAGAAGTTAAAGCAACACGTTCAGATGCAATTATTGCTACCGGCCGATCTGATTATCCAAATCAAGTTAACAATGTTCTTTGTTTTCCTTTTATTTTTCGTGGGGCACTTGATGTATGTGCTACCAAAATTAACCACGAGATGAAAATAGCGCTTGTTCATGCGCTTGCTGATTTAGCAAAAGAGGAAACCCCTGATACAGTTGTTGCTGCATATGGTGGCGAAGAACTTAAATTTGGGAAAGAATATCTAATTCCAAAACCATTTGATCCTCGTCTGATAATTAAACTCGCACCTGCAACTGCCCAAGCAGCAATGGATAGTGGTGTAGCAACTCGACCAATTAATGATATGGATGCGTATCGCCAACACTTATCACATTATATTTTCGAAACAGTAATTCTGATGCGTCCAATATTTGAAAAAGCAAAAGCTGATCCAAAAAAAATTATCTATGCAGAAGGTGAAGAAACAAAAATACTTCATGCTGTTCAGTCAGTTTTAGATGAGGGCATCGCAAAGCCTATACTTATAGGTAATGAGGATATTATTGAGTCTAGAATTAATCAGATGGGACTTCGTTTACGCATTAATAAAGATATAACAATTATCAACCCACACGAGTATATAGCAAAGAATAATTTTACTACTGATAATATTTCAGAGCTTAATACTTTTGTGGCGACGAAGATGATTAATCAGGAAGAAGCAGATGCTTTAATTTGTGGAACTAATGGACGTTACCATGAGCATTTTAAAATTACTAAAGAAAATCTTGGTATTCAGAATGGAATCAATCAAGCAGCTGCAGTAAATGTGATAATGGTTAAAAAAGGTGTTTATTTTATCTGCGATACTGCTGTTACTGTCAATCCAACAGCAGAGCAAATCGCAGAAAATACATTGCTTGCTACAGATATGGTAAAGCGTTTTGGTATTTCCCCTAGAGTTGCCTTACTCTCATTTTCAAATGGTGATGATACAGAATCCGAAACTAGTAAAAAAATGTCTTTGGCAATGGAAATAATAAAAAAACAGAATTCAGTATTAGAGGTTCAGGCGCCAATACGTGCAGATGCTGCCTTATTAAAAGATATTCGTCGACGTGTTTTACCCTATTCAAAGCTTATTGATGATGCAAACTTATTAATGATGCCTAATTTGGATTCTGCAAAGATTGCCTATGATTTGGTCAAAGTTCTCGGAGAAGGTGTATCAATTGGACCAATTTTAGTGGGACTCAACCATCCGGCCCATATTTTAACTCCATCTTCAACTGTTCGTCGAATTGTTAATGCCACTGCAATTGCTACTGTTGATTCACAGATCAAAGCTACTGAATCTGGTAGCTTGCTCTAAAATTTGTTTAGAAATTTTGTTTTCTATTAATATAGAGTGAAAGTAAAGTCACAATTGATATACCAACAAACATAATAAGACTCCACTCGGCTATACTTAGAGTGATAAATCTCCATTTTACTTCTGCACATTCTCCGGAACCGGTTAAGACCATTTTTATTGCATCGCTAAGAGGAAAAACGTTCAGCATATAATCAAGACCAGGGCCACATTCAGGGACTAATTCTGGAGGTAGATGTTGTAACCATACTTGTCTACCAGCAATCAAAGCGCCACTCAAAGCTACAATAATTGTTAAGGATTTATATATAACTAATGGTAAATCCCTTGGGTTATGGATAAAGGCTGTAAATGTTATTAAGGCTATTAATATATAAGAAATTCTCTGAAATATGCAAAGCGGACAAGCCTCTAAACCTTGGAAATGCTCTAGATATAGACCGAAAGCGAGTAATGCTACACAAAGAAAAAATATAGATATGAAAAATATTTTTGGATTATACATAGGCACAAATATCGGTTAATTTTAGTTAGTATTGGATAATATCCTTATTATGGTGAAAATAAAAATATCATATTATTTCTTACACTAGCGTCTCTATACTCAAACAATAGAAACCTTTTCTTTTGATAAGGTATCTGAGAACAAGTCGTTGCTTAATTTATCAGTTTCAATTACCGCCAGGCTGAAAAAAATACCATCATATTTATATGAAGATGAGTTCAAAATTTCACCTACCTTTTTTTCTGAATTTTCCATGTATAAATTCTTTCCTACATATAATTTATTTTCTGAACTAATAATTTTCATAGTACGCTTTACAGTTCCACGATAATGTAATTTAGCGATAACTTCTTGACCGGTGTAACAACCTTTTTTAAAACTTACAGCCTTTAATTTATCAAGATTTATCATTTGAGGTAAATATTTTTCTTTACTTTCAGAATTAATCCACGGTATTCCCGATATAATATCTAGTTGTTCCCAATTAGCGTCATCTTGAAATTCTAGTGTATTCTTTAGTTTACTCATCACATCTTCCATAGTTTTAATATCTGTAACTAACAAATACCTATTTGAAGAATTTGGTAATCTCGCAATGAATTTTTCATTAATATTTTTCATAATAATGTTATCAAGCGAAACTGTAGTTTGATCTAATTTTAATTGAGTTATATTTGACAGGCCCAGTAGTAAATATGAAGAAGAAATATCATCTATTTTGACTTTCGAACGTAGAATATACATATTCAATTTTTTATGTACATAATCTTTTATATCTTTCTTAAAGATTAAGAGATAGTTTTCACCAGTATTTATTATTATAAAGTTTGTTATTATTTTTCCTTTTGGGTTGCACCAAGCTGATAATTGCACTATTTTTTTTTCATTTTCTAAATCATTTGTAAATTGATTTTGTAAAAATAAGTACCTGTCATCACCAGTTACTTTTAAAATGGCAAAACTTGTGAGGGGGTATGCTAGGGGGCTATCATTTGAAGCAGACTTTTTAATTGGTACAGCCAGATTTTTAAGGATTAATTTCCATGTATCGTTTTCCATTACTCAATACTAACTGATATTTCTTGATGTTTTAATAATATTAATAATATTAGCTAATTGATCATTGACTGGCTTATCTTTGCCCATTATCCAGTTCAAGATATCTAAATCTTGCTCATCAAGTAGTTTTGAAAATGCATTTTTGTCTTCATCATTTAATTGATCATATGAAACATTAATAAATTCTTGCAATATAATGTCCATTTCTTTTATACCACGTCTGCATCGCCACAAGAGTCGTGCTTTTTTATCAGACATTTCTTATTAAAGTATTCGTTGATTCTATGTTAAGCGTGAAACCAAAAGTTTCTTAATTTCAGCTATCATTTTCGCTGGATTTAATCCCTTAGGGCATGTATTGGTGCAGTTCATGATCGTATGACAACGATACAGACTAAAAGAGTCTTCAAGTTTATTAAGACGTTCTGTAGTTGCTTCATCACGACTATCCACAATCCAGCGATATGCTTGCAGTAGTATTGCAGGCCCAAGATAACGCTTACTATTCCACCAGTAGCTTGGACAACTTGTTGAACAACTAGCACAAAGTATGCACTCATACATGCCATCTAGTTTTTCTCTGTCCTCTTTAGATTGTAATCTTTCAGTATTTTTAGGCGCTGCTGTTTTGGTTTGCAACCATGGTTTGATCGATGCGTATTGTTTATAAAAATTAGTTAAATCAGGAACTAAATCTTTTACTACTGGCATATGAGGTAAAGGATAGATTGTTATATCACCATTAAATTCTGAAATTGATTTAGTGCAAGCAAGAGTATTTGTACCCCCAATGTTCATTGCGCATGAACCACATATGCCTTCACGGCATGAACGACGAAAAGTTAATGTTGAGTCAATTTCATTTTTAATATAAATCATTGCATCCAAGACCATTGGGCCAAAATTGTCTAGGTTAACCTCATATGTATCTAATCTCGGATTCTTACCTGAATCAGGTTCCCAGCGATATATAGAAAATTTCTTCTTACGAGTTGCCCCATTAGCAGCAGAAATAGTTTTGCCAGGTTTTATTTTAGAATTTTTTGGTAATGTAAATTCAGCCATATTCTCTCTCTTCGAGTATTAGTAAACTCGTTTTTTTGGTGGAAAAACGTCAACCTCGTCTGTCAGTGTAAACATATGAACGGGCCTATACTCAAAGCTCACGCTACCATCATCATTTAGCGTAGACAATGTATGTTTCATCCAATTTTCATCATCGCGTTCCGGGAAGTCTTCTCTAGCATGGGCACCACGGCTCTCTTCACGGTTGTAGGCGGAATGTATACTTACCATCGCGCAACCTAAAAGATTGTCTAGCTCTAAAGTTTCTACCAGATCACTGTTCCAAACCATTCCTTTATCAGCCACAACAACGTCGGAAAATGAATCCCAGATTTCTGACATCGTATTTATCCCTCTTTCAAGAGTTTCGCCGGTACGAAAAACCGCAGCATCTCTTTGTAGCGTTTTCTGCATGCTGTCACGAATTTCCGCAGTTTTAATGGTCCCTTTGTTGTGACGTAATTTATCTAAACGAGATAACCCTTCTTCACAAGCGTTTGGTAGTGGTTTGTGTGGCGATCCAGATTTTATATTCTCTGCACAATAGTTTGCTGCAGCTCGCCCAAAGACAATTAAATCTAATAAAGAATTAGAACCTAGTCGATTAGCACCATGTACAGAAACACAACCAGCTTCGCCAATTGCCATCAAGCCTTCTATAATTGAATCTGGATCATTATCTTTTAACGTCACAACTCGACCTTGATAATTAGTTTGTATACCACCCATATTGTAATGCACTGTAGGTATAACGGGGATGGGTTGTTTTGTTACATCAACACCAGCAAAAATCTCGGCAGATTCTGCAATCCCTGGTAAGCGTTCATTTATCACATCTGATCCCAAATGTTCAAGATGTAGTTCAATATGATCTTTATCTTTACCAATACCACGCCCCTCAATAATTTCCATTGTCATAGCTCGACTCACAACATCTCGAGAAGCTAAATCTTTTGCTGAGGGAGCATATCGTTCCATAAAACGCTCACCTTCTGAATTTGTAAGATACCCTCCTTCACCTCGAACCCCCTCTGTTATTAAACACCCCGAACCATAAATACCGGTTGGATGAAATTGAGTGAATTCCATATCCTGAAGTGGTATACCAGCACGCAAAACCATACCATTTCCATCTCCAGTACATGTGTGTGCTGATGTAGCTGAAAAATAAGCTCTACCATATCCTCCAGTTGCTAGTACAACTTCATGTGCTCTGAAGCAATGTATAGTCCCATCTTCAAGATTCCATGCCATTACTCCACGACAAATGCCGTTATCCATAATTAAATCGAAAGCAAAATATTCGATAAAAAATTCAGCTTCATATTTCAGAGATTGTTGATATAAGGTATGTAGAATTGCATGACCCGTCCTATCGGCAGCAGCGCATGTACGTTGTGCCGTACCCTCACCATAATTTGTTGTCATACCTCCAAACGGCCTTTGATATATTTTACCTTCTTCAGTACGTGAAAACGGTACCCCTTGATGCTCTAACTCAATGACCGCTGGTACAGCTTCTCGACACATATATTCAATTGCATCTTGATCGCCTAACCAATCTGAACCTTTTATTGTGTCATACATATGCCATCGCCAATCATCTGGCCCCATATTTCCAAGTGCAGCACTCATGCCGCCCTGTGCCGCGACAGTATGACTTCGTGTTGGGAATACTTTGGTGATACAAGCTGTTTTTAAACCTTTTTCAGCCATACCAAAAGTCGCTCTAAGTCCTGCGCCACCAGCACCAACAACAACAATATCGTATTCGTGATTAATAATTTCGTATGATTTGGTCATTACTATTTAAAATCCATATATATATAGAGAACCGCTATCATGGCCGCAGATGCTGCCAAAAATGTGATAATTTTCACTAAAAGCAATAACGTTTCTCTGTGCCAGTCTGATTCTATGTAATCTTCAATAACAACTTGTAAGCCAAGCATTGCATGGTAGTAGAGAGAAAAAATAAAAAAAAGCATTAACAAACAGTTGTCCAGATTATTTAACCATAAAATTACTGTTTCATAATCAGCGCTATGCATTATTGCTAATGAATAAACAAACCAAAGACTAAGTGGTACTAGCACAACAGCAGTTAATCTTTGTGCCCACCAATGATGAACCACGCCACTTGCTGACAATAGAATGCGTAGAGGGGCAAGAAGTTTAATATTCATATAACCCCACCAAGGAAAAGCGTTACTAATGTTAAAGTTATACTCACTACTACTGTGATATAACCAGATATATATGTCGTTGATATTTCGAGACCAAAACCAGCATCCCAAAATAAATGCCTTATTCCATTTGCAAGGTGATAAAATAAAGAAAAGATAAAGCAAATCAAAAATAATTTTCCGTACCAAGAAATCGCATGTTGGTGGAAATTGTTAAAAATGTCTTCGCTAACAGCAAGACTAATTAACCAAAAGGTTAGCGCTAATGCACCGAAACTCAGAAAAATACCAGTACCTCTATGCGTAATTGATAAAACTGAAGTCAATTGAGGTTTATATACTTGTAAATGCGGCGACAGTGGCCGTTTCACTGATTTCATGAATAATATCCTCTATTCTTATTCGTCACAGTCAGAGAACTGACTAACTTTTTAATTTTGGGTTTATTTAGTTCTGGATATCTAAAAATCAATACAGCGACCTTTTTTCTCCCAGTCACCATATCGTGTTGGCTCAAGACCTTTTGGCCCGCCAATTTCTTTTTGTTTTTTCTTGGGCTTGCCTTGCAATGAATTTTTATTCCCTTTCTTGTTTTTTTTATCTAAATCATTCACCATTTTTTTTCAACTCTAGTTAGTTTTCTGGAATTTAAGTTAAATCTACTTTTTAATTAACGCCAAGAAAGAATAATACAGGCCGGTATTATATGTTGTGTTTTGCAACATATTGATATTTTTTTTAAACCTTTGATTTAAATGAAATTATTTTTTAGTGCTATGCTTATTTTCTTTAATAAAGCGTATTAAAATTTCGCCAAATTAAGTGTTATTTAGATAGTTCTTCTAGTATTTCATGTATTTCATGTGGGGATGTAATTATTCCATCAGCTCCCCATTTTTTTGGATCGTCATTTTCATTAATATAACCATATAGGGCTACTACAGTTTTAGTACCAGCTTTATTTCCAGCTTCAATATCTCGTTTAGCATCACCTACAAAAACAGTTAAAGCTGGATCTGATTGAATTTGTTGGCAAGCATGAATAATTGGTGCTGGATGTGGTTTAGTGTGTTCAAGCGTATCTCCACAAACAATACATGCTGCACGTTTATCAAGTGATAATGCTTTTAACAAAGGAATTGTTAATGCAGAAGATTTATTTGTGACAATTCCCCATGTTTTTTTTGTATTCTCAAGCTCACTCAATACCTCTTCAATACCATCAAATAACTTTGTTTTATTTGCAATATTTTCTGAATAAATTCTTAAGAAATTTTCACGTATTTCTTCATAATCCGAATGACCTTCTTCAATATCAAATCCAACTTTTATCATCGCGCTTGCACCCAAGGAGACAGCAGGCCTTATAACTTTATTTGGTAATTCTGGTAAATTGCGAGATAGTCGTACTGCGTTTAGAGCCCCAGCTAGATCAGGGGCAGTGTCGGCTAATGTGCCATCTAAATCAAATAGAATACTTTCAATCATCTGCAATTACATCAAGTATATAATTAACATCCGGCGCACCTGCGAGGGAGCAAGTCTTAAGTAATGGATTATATTTAATAGCAGATAAATCATTTGCTGTGAGATTAAATTGATTACACCATTTGATTAATTCAGAAGGCCTAATAAATTTTTCATATTGATGCGTGCCTTTTGGTAAAAGATTTAATAGGTATTCTCCAGCGAGTATAGCTAACATATAAGATTTTAAATTACGGTTGATTGTAGAAAAAATAATATGACCACCCGGTTTTATCATCATATGCGATGCCTCAATAATCGATTTTGGATCTGGGACATGTTCTAAAAGCTCCATACATGTTATTAAATCAAATTTATTTGTAATTTTTTTGGATAACTCCTCTGCATTTGTTACGAGGTAGTTGATTTCTAAATTATTTTTTGATGCATGTTGAGATGCAATAGCTATATTTTCCTCACTTGCATCAATTCCGGTGGTGTATGCTCCTTGCCTTGCTATTGATTCAGTTAAAATACCACCGCCACAACCAATGTCTAGGACATGCAGTCCTTTTAAATTAATTTTATTAGTTATAAATTTCAATCTAGTTGAATTTATGTGGTGTAGTGTTTTGAAGTCTCCACTTTGATCCCACCAACTATTTGCTCTTGATGAGAATTTTTTTAATTCATTTATATCAATGTTTTTTAGCTCTGTCATAAAATCAACTAGTTGTATTAAGAGGTTTAAAAAAATATTAACATCAGTTAATAAAGAACTACATAATAGGTATAACTTCTTTTATGTTATAAGGAATTGGCTAATAAATCGACTTATATATTGGCTTAGTTTTTTGTTGCATCAATTTAAAAGTCTGAGAATATAAAAAATTAGTTTAATTTTACAAATTTATTGAAAAGCAAGAGTACCGATAATCAAAATAATAACAATGATACATAAGACACAAATTGCAATAGCAAGCGGTCTTTTATTCTGTAAATTTATTATTACTCTAGTTTTCTTTCTTGATTTTTTTACAGGAGCACTAGGTTTTGTATATTTATTTTTTTCTAAAACGACATTACCTGAAACTATTTCTTGGATCAGTTTTGATCTCATTTCACGATATTCGCGTTCACCTATTTCTCCAGCTGAGTAATCTTTAGTTAATTGAGATAAAGATTTATTATCCACAAGTTTATCCTTTTTTTATTATCCTACGTTTTCACGAATTAATCGAAATCCTGTTGCTTCGTCTCCTTCTCCTTTATGAGCTCTTTCTAAAGTAATAGCGCATTTTGAATGCGCATCGGTGTATGCACCACCTCTTACAAGTAATTTTCCCTCATCTGTTACCCATTCCTGAACATTACCAATATAGTTTTTTAACCCCCAGCCATTTGACTTGCCAGATTTAACACTCACAATACCAGTACCCTTAATTAATTTTTGGTTTACTGATACGCGACAATTAAAATCTTTTTTAGGTTGTTTTCCTTCAGCATTTGCAGCATATTCCCACTCAGATTTTGTTGGTATACGATATTTTTTTCCTGTTCTTTCAGACAACCAAGATGCGTAATCTTTTGCCTCTTGAAGACTGATATTTCTGATTGGATCGTTTCTTTTGTCTTTATCTTTAACTGGTTTGCATGTACCGCTAAGGATGCAGTATTTGCTCCAGTCGCTAACTGAAATTTCATACTTTGCAATAGCAAAAGGTTTTTCATATGTCTCGCCGTTTGGTATGACTACCATTAATGGCCCACGCGCTGATCTATGTATCATATCGAAACAAATTGCCTTTGCTCGCTTTCCATAGCCCGCCAATCTTTTTGTGCATTCCGAATCACTTTCAACAGGTTTCCAGTTTGCTCTTGTTGCTCCACCAGTACTTGAGATTGCATCAATTGATTGCTCCCTTGCTCTAATTTTAGGTTTTGGCTTGGGTTTAACTTTAGCAATTAATTGATTTAGTTGATTTTCAGCTTGAATATATTCAGGACTATCATTCCAAAAATCTTTAGCACGACTGAGCAAACTTTTTGCAACTATCAACCTTTCATATTGTTCGCCTGCTGATTCTTTATCTTGCTGATATATCTTATATATATTTTCAGCTTCTTTTTTCTTATCATCGAGTAATCGAGCAAAGCTAATAAATTGTGGGTGCGTTCCAAATTTTTCAGCGCCAGTTTCTTTTAATTTAGTCGCCTCAGTCAGTTTACCAGCAACAATTGCAGCATTTGCTGTCGATAGACCATCCCATGGCTTCAATTTGAGTTCATTTTTTAGGCTAGCTAAAACACTACTCGCGGGGAAAAGACCTGCAGCGGTT
>CETM01028833.1_pt1 | contig 10922 bp, 9 predicted proteins | sample 361451 | NCBI WGS metagenome assembly CETM01 (sample SAMEA2622690, study PRJEB7988) | marine metagenome | isolation source: saline water (ENVO:00002010), including
TCCCGAAATGGCGGAAACTTTAGACACATCCGAAGAAGAAAAAGTCGCCCCTGTCAGTCAAGAGCCTCGTGTCGTTGAAGAGACAGTAGTTGAAAAACAGGATCCCGAGATGGCGGAAACTTTAGACACATCAGAAGAAGAAACTGCCCCTGTTGTTGAGAAAGCAATGACGGAGATCTTAGAGGATGATAGGAGTTCTTCTTCAAAAATTTATATACCTATTGTTATCGTTTCACTGCTCCTTTTGTTTTCCGTTGGATTTATTAGGAGAAAAAAATCTTTTAATCAAGCGACCGACCGGTAGTACTTTCAACATTTTCAGGAAGGCTTCCTTCATAATCGTCTCCTGTCGAGTTCGTGCCAGTTGGTTCGAACATCAAAATGGAAGCTCCATCTGACGAAGGTTTGTGAAATACGCCTCTTGGGACAACATAGGTGTCTCCTTCTGACATATGCACAACTTTTTCTGCACTCCCTTCTCGCATTGCTATATCGAAATGACCTTTCAACACTAGGAAAAATTCATCTGTTTCTTCGTGCACATGCCATACATGTTCACCTTTGACATGAGCAATTCGCACGTCATAATCATTTATTTTTGTTACGATTCGCGGACTCCATGTATCACTAAACGATTCAAGAGCTGTATTAAGGTTCACGGGTTTTTGTATCATGCTTTAATTCTATTTCTTAAATGTTTTCTGGTTAGGGTCAAGTAATGAATCATTTATCTGAGGAAACAAGCCCTTATTTACGTCAGCATGCTGATAATCCGGTCGAATGGTTTCCGTGGCGGGAAGATGCTTTTGAACAAGCTAGAGAACGTAACGTTCCCGTTCTTTTATCAGTTGGTTATTCAGCGTGCCATTGGTGTCACGTGATGGCTCATGAATCTTTCGAGAATCCCGAAATAGCAGCTTTAATGAACGAAAATTTTGTGAATATCAAAGTCGACCGCGAAGAAAGACCTGATGTTGATGCTATTTACATGACAGCAGTTACTTCATTAACTGGGCGTGGAGGTTGGCCTATGACTGTTTTCTGTGATCATGAGGGTAGACCTTTTCATGGCGGAACTTATTGGCCTGATAAACCTCGTGGAGGAATGCCTTCTTTTCCTCAAGTACTCGAAGCTGTCAACGAGGCATGGGAGACAAAGAAGTCTGATATTGACCAAATGGCCACCGAATTGACTTCCCGTATAGAACAGTTGTCTCAAATTCCTCCGGATTCATCACCACCTTCTTCTGACGTTTTAACGCAAGCTGTTTCAAATATGATTTCCCATCATGACCGAGTTCATGGGGGTTTTGGAAATCCACCTAAATTTCCTCAAGCTATGAACCTTGATTTTCTCATAAGACGCATGGCTAAAGAGGAGAACGCTTCTATTGAAGCTGTTGTTACCTTCACTCTTGCAAGCATGGCTTCTGGGGGAATTTACGATCACCTAGGTGGAGGTTTCTCCCGTTACTCGGTTGATGAACGGTGGCTGGTTCCTCACTTCGAGAAGATGCTCTACGACAACGCTATGCTCGCCAGAGTTTATCTGCATGCATGGAAATTAAATTCGGATCCCAGATGGCTTCAAGTAGCGGAAGAAACTATTGAATACGTTTTGAGAGATTTATGTGACCCTTTGGGAGGTTTCTATTCAGCTGAAGATGCTGATTCTGAAGGTGTGGAGGGGAAGTTTTATGTTTGGGATAAGAAAGATCTAGAAGAAATATGTGGTGACTATGCCGATGAGGTGATCGAATGGTACGGAGCGACCAGTGGTGGCAACTTCGAAGGTTCCAACATTCTCTACAGGCATAAGATTGGCGATCTAATTAGACCATCTAACGTAGAGGAGTCAAGAAGAGCCCTTTTTGAGAAACGCAAGGAACGTATCCGCCCTGGTCTTGATAACAAAGTTCTCACGGAATGGAACGGGCTTATGCTCGCAACTCTGTCCGAGGCGGCTGTCGCAACTGGTCGAGATGACTGGTTGGAAGCTGCGAGATTGAACGGCGATTTTCTGTTGAAAAATTTGAGAGATGAAAATGGCCGATGGTTGCGAGCATGGCAGCCTGAAGCTGGCAGCCAACATCTTGCTTACGCGGCTGACTATGCGGCTGTCATTGATGGTTTAACACGTCTTGGTGAGGCGACAGGTGAGAGGCGTTGGACAGAGATGGCTACAGAAACCGCCTCTGCTTTAATTAATTTGTTTGAGGACCAAGAAAACGGTGGATTTTTTACTACAGGCAATGATGCCGACCCTCTCATCACGCGAATGAAAGACGTTTTTGATAATGCTATTCCTTCCGCTAATAGTCTCGCTGCTGTGGCACTATTTCGTCTAGGAGCTTTGACAGGCCAGTCGAGTTTCGTTGAATCAGCGGAAAGAGTTTTGCAACTTGTTTCCAAACAGGTTGCGCAGCATCCGACTGGTTTCGGTCATCTGCTCGGAGCTCTTGACATTTATCACAACGGTTCAACTGAGGTTTTGATTACCGGAAACCGATCCGATCTTGTAGAGGTTGTCAACTCTTCTTTGTTGCCGAATGTCGTTTTAGCTTGGGGAGAAAGTTTTTCAGGCCCACTATGGGAAAATCGTACAGGTGATCAGGCTTGGGTTTGTAGAAACTTTGAATGTGAATTACCAATCACTTCAACCGAAGATCTTGAGAAAAGTCTTAAAAGCTAATTACTTTTTCTTACTCTAAAGAACGCTGGGACGGCTCCAATGTGAAGAGCTCGGGTCTGCTCTAGTCGTTCGAATTGCTGGTCTCCATTTCCTCTTGAAGAACGAAGCGTTAGCCATACAACAGATGCAAGGCATATAGCTCCACCTACGAGAGTTTCGGTTCTAGGAGTTTCGTCTACCCAAATCCACACCCATAAAGGGGCCGCGACTATTTCCGAGATTAAAAGTAAAGAAATATCTGCCGAAGGCACGAAACGATGTGCGTAATTCCAAAACGGTGTGAAGGCGCCAATCAGAATGCCTCCTCCTATGAATCCCATGAGTATGTCATTTCCAGACATTTCCAAACCAGGGCCAAATCCTGCTACCAAACCTGCGACTAATGCTGAGGCTGTGCCTCCAACTACTGTTGGCACCCCAGGATCTCTTGCCGGTGAGCTTCTAACAAGTACCGTGTAGCCGCCCAAAGCTATGGAAAGAATAATGGAAAGTATTATTCCGACCGTGTCGCCACTCTCTAAGCCCCCTCCTACCATCACTCCGACACCTATAAGAGAAACGAACATAGCGATACCCGTATCGCGTGTAAGAGACTCCTTTAAAAAAACTCGGGCGAAAAGAGCAGCGTAAAAAGGGCTGGTTGATTGTACGAGCAGTACGAATGCTGCCGTCACCCGGCTTAAAGCAACGATGTAAAGAGTGAATAGAGCTCCCATTACTAACCCAGCGATGACTTGAGCGCTTCCAGCTTCCATTACCGACTTTATTGGGTTCCTGCCCATCCCGAGAATTATGACTATTGAAACTAGAGCGGCAGAAGCACCTCTGATGAAAAGATACTGCCAGGCATCGGCTTCTTCTAGGTATCGGAATGTCAACGCTCCGAAACTAAACGCAATTCCACAAGCCATGATCACAATTGATCCTTGAAAGCGACTTAGTTTGACAGCCATAACAGAACAATCCTAAATTTTTTTCTCTAACAGTTGTCGGATCAACTCGTAAAAAGATCTTTGGCGCAGTCGTCTCAAGCCTTTCACATAATCTAAGGTTTTCAAATGTCTTCACCTGAACTACTCGAGAGTGTGAAATTATCTGATGGGCGTTCTCTGTCTTTCGCTCGTTTTGGAGACCCTTCAGGTAAACCTGTCTTCTATTTTCACGGCTTTCCCGGCAGTCGACTCGAACCGCAATCAAATCATGATGCATTTCTTAAAGCTGGCATTCAACTTCTGGCTTTAGACCGGCCTGGAATCGGTCATTCAACAAGAAAAAATAAGCGCAAACTTTTGGATTGGCCTGATGATGTTGTTGAAATTGCGAAAATTCTAAAACTAGAAAAATTCTCGATTCTTGGAGTGTCGGGAGGTGGACCGTACGCCTTGGCGTGTGCCAGAGCGATTCCCGGCTACTTGAATAAAGTCACTGTCGCTTGTGGTCTAGGCCCCATAGATGCTCCTAATGCGACATCCGGGATGATGCTCTCGAACCGTGTGCTGTTTCGTTATGGAAAATTTTTTCCTCCGGTACTGCATTTGTCGACTTTTCTTATGGTTAGGCAACTTTCCTCAAAACCCGCGAAAGGGTTGAAGAAATTTGTCGAAGGACTTCCAGAACCTGATCGTCTAGTTCTCTCTAAGACAGATGCTCAAGATTTCGTTGCAGCAAGTGCAGTCGAAGGAGTACGTCAAGGCAGTGGTCCCTTGCTTGAAGAAATAGGTATTTACTCCAGATCTTGGGGTTTCAAACTTGAGGACCTCAATGTTCCGGTGAGTCTTTTTCAAGGCGAAGTCGATATTGATGTACCCGCATCAATGGCTCGCCATCAAGCGAGTTTAATTCCAGATTGTGAAATAAATTTGTATCCAGATGACGGACATTTTTCACTACTCGTAAACCATATAGACGAGATAATTGCCTCTTTATAAGTCGAAAGGAAACCATGTCAAACAGAGTTACCGGTCCAGGGGTTACAGCAGCTGAAAGTACTCCTTCTTGGGAACCTCGTGCTACACCACCATCTGGTGCTCCAAATGTAGTTGTCGTAGTTTTAGACGACACAGGTTTTTCCCATCTTGGATGTTTCGGCTCTGACATTGAAACGCCTAATATCGACCGTCTCGCTGCTGGTGGTTTGCGTTACACCAACTTTCATACCACTGCTCTTTGCTCACCGACGCGTGCCTGTCTTTTGAGTGGACGCAACCATCATTCGGTAGGTATGAGATGGCTTTCAAATCTCGATACAGGGTTTTCCAACTGCCGAGGTGTCATAAGCAAGTCAGCAGCTACTCTTCCTGAAGTCCTAAGAGAAAACGGTTACGGCACTTTTGCTGTCGGTAAATGGCACTTGGCAAATCTTGAAGACTGCTCACCTGCGGGACCTTTCGACCATTGGCCGCTCCAAAGAGGTTTTAACAGATTTCATGGTTTTCTTGGAGGGGCGACTGATCAATTCTCACCTGAATTGGTAATTGATAACCATGCCGTAGACCCTCCTAGTGAAGACGACTACCACCTTTCAAAGGATATGGTCACTCAAGCAATTTCGATGATTAGCGCCCAGCAGTCGTCTTCACCTGGTGAACGTTTTTTTTGTTACGTAGCCTTTGGGGCTACGCACTCCCCTCATCAGGCGCCAAGTTCATATATAGATAAATACAAGGGGAAGTATGACGAAGGTTGGGATGTCATAAGACAAAAATGGTACGAGAAGCAACTGGATTTGGGAGTAATTCCTTCTGAAGCTGAACTTTCTCCACGAAATCGTGGTGTTGAACCTTGGGAGGAATTAAGTGAAGAACAAAAAGCTCTCTACGCGAAAATGCAGGAAGTTTTCGCAGCTTTTCTTGATCACACTGATGATCAGGTTGGCCGTCTGATCGAATTCTTAGAAACACAGGATCTTTTAGATGACACTCTTATTGTTTTTCTTTCAGATAATGGCGCCAGTCAGGAAGGTGGTAAACACGGCACCACTAACGAGCTTGCTTATTTCAACCTGATGCCTCTACAAGTTGATGACATGATTAAACACTTAGATGAGATAGGCGGTCCGAATTACTACAACAATTACCCGTGGGGCTGGTCACAAGTGGGCAACACTCCCCTGCGTTTCTACAAGCAGAACACTTATGAAGGTGGGATACGAGATCCTCTTATCATGCATTGGCCTAATGGAATAGACGACGCTGGTGGAATACGTGACCAGTACCACCATGTAATAGATTTGATGCCAACGATTCTCGACATAGTTGGTGTTGAGTCTCCGGAAAATTTTCAAGGTGTTGATCAACAACCTGTAGAGGGAACAAGTATGCGCTACACGTTTCCTGCAAATGCAGTTGATACACCAACCACTCGACCTAAACAGTATTACGAGATGATGGGTCATCGTGCTATCTGGTCGGACGGATGGAAAGCAGTGACTATGCACCGTAAAGGTGTTCCTTTTGAGGATGAGGAGTGGGCTTTATATGACACTTCAAAGGATTTTTCTGAATGTCATGACCTGTCGGCTAGCGAACCGGAAAAGCTTAAAGAAATGATTGATCTTTGGTGGGATGAAGCTGAGAGTTTCAACGTTCTTCCACTTGATGACCGTGGTAATGAATTGTTTTTTATGAGGCGTGAGGACAGGCTTCCCCTGTCTAAACCTCAACGATTTTTGAAAAATACTCCTCATCTTGAGCGCTTTAAAATACCGGATGTTAGGAACCGTTCATTTGAAATAGGTGCAAAAGTGGCTCTCGATAGAGATTCTGAAGGAGTCCTAGTTGCTAGTGGCGGCAGAACCGGCGGAATTGTTTTATATGTTGCCAATAGTCATCTGGTATTCGAGTACAACTTTATGGGTTCGTCCACAATTGTCTCTTCTGAGAGGAAACTCGATACCGGAGAATGCGAACTTGGTGTCTCATACCGCAAAACTGCTGAAAATCATGGAACTGCCTCTCTTTATATTGAAAACAAAGATAATCGTGACTATTTGGGAGAGATCGAGATAGACACTTTGCCTTATAGGCAAACAATGTATGGAATGGATGTTGGTAAAGATTTGGGACCGACAGTCTCTGATAAATACGTTGGTCCTTTCACTTTTACTGGCAATCTTGAGTGGATTGAGTTTCGTTTAGAAAATGATCGTGATGATCTTGAAGCTGCTTCTGCAGTTGAAGCAAAAAATGCTTTAGCTGACCAGTAGGTCTCAACGTAGAGAAGGATTATCAAAGCAACTAACGGCCTTAATGAAAGCTGCCTCTACCCCTTCGATTTCTGCATCTTTACTTTGAAGAAGTTCTTTCAAAGTGGTTTTACCTCCAAGCATGCGAGCCCAATCGCTGATCTTGATAACTAATGTGGCTTCGCTCTTCTTGCCGTCAGTTGGAACTGCGATACCGTTGCGTATATGAAGACCTGCAGTTGAATCGTCATCGAAACGCCAACCGATACGAATATCGAGTTGATTTGAAAGTTCTGGATCTAATAAAAGTCTTAGTGCATGAACGAAAGACTCCGTTGGTTGACTCAAAACCTGACGTTCGCTGAAGCGATGTTTACGGAATCGACTTAGATCTAACTTTCCTTCAAGTTCAAGAGCTCTGGTCAAACACCAGTTGCGAACATTTGTTGAAGTTGTTCTTTGTCCAATTTTTCTCAATATGGAAGCGAGTCGGTTGCGATCTTCAGTTTCTCCACCATCGCTTCGACCGTTTTCATTTATTTCTATTCGAATCAACCATGTTGCTAATTCGAGCGCCCAGCGTAAATCATCTTCTTCTAATGCTTTTGTTATCTCTTCACGAACTTTTTCTATTCCCCCAAAACCAGCTATAAGTTTTTCGGCTCGTTTAGATGCTGGTAAGGGAAATAGTGCGGATTCGTCGCCGTCGAACCACCCTCTTAAGCCGTTGTGTATTTGCCGGACATGATGTTCTACTAGACCGTAGAACTGTTGCGTAAAGTAACGGTTTTCATATTTTTTAGGCAATTGAACCAATTCTGTTATTTCACTGAGGGTTAATCCTTTGTTGATTCCTCGAACGGTTTGGTCCCACATGAACTGAATTGAGTCTCGGTATTGAGTCAGGTCGTCTAAAATTTGTTGCGATCCGCTTAAGGGTGGGCCATGAACTCCGACTAGATGTTCGGCTTCCAGGCCTATCATCTGCTCTATTCCTTCGATCAGTATGCGCGGGTCCCGGTACTCTTCACCTCTGATGGCAAAGACGTTGAAAAGTGTCGGCCATAGAAGGTTGTTTATGCAAACTTTTATTTCTGGGAACCATATCGTGATCGAATCATTGGCGTCGGAAGGTGCTGGAGTCATCTCAACTTCTAAACCGCCGATTGTCGCGCGTGTGGGTTCATTAAATGTGTGAGTGGGGGCAATGAAACCAGGAGTCCATGGAGAGTGTTCTTCTAGCCGGAAATATTGCCCTAACGCCGAGTTGACGATTCCATCTTGGCCTTCTTTTGGAAGCAGTAAGCCGAATTGATGAATGAGTCCTCGAGTTGCGGCGGTACTTACATCAATACCTATGCGGCGTAAATTGTTCTCAATCTCGCTGTGACCCCAAATTGGTGGTTGTTCAGATTCTTTTTCCCACAAAGCTGATGTTCCGTGCACATAATGAAAGTGCGTGTATATAACCGCTGCAACTGGCGCATCGGTGTATTCACGAACTGCTTTCAGGGAGGCGATCATTTCTTCTTGTGATTCTCCCGTGTCGATCACTATGAGCCCCTCCGGTCCTTCTACGAAATTCTGATTTGAAAGTCCGTTACCTACCTGACTCCACACCCCTTGTCTTACTTCGTATAGTTTTCGCTTCAGTCTTTCGGTGTGTTCAATTGTTTTATGGTGGGCTTTTTGATCTAAAGGACCTTCTGAAGTGTCCTCCTGACTACCGATGCTTGCTGGGAATGGGTTTGGTTGTTTTTTCACTAAATTCTTTTCTTATTTACGCGATTACATTCTTACTACTAACATTCATACATGGGTAAAGCGAGCCATTCAGATGTAGTAGCTACTGAAGATCCTGCAGCGAAGCTGGCTGGTCTCAGATACAAATTCTCTGACTTTGATGGAGTTGAGGTTGGGCCGTTAGGCCACCTAGCTGAAGAGCGTTCACGTTTAAGTGGACTTAAATGGAAGAACTTTGATGCTTCGATGGTTGGAGCGACAGTTGGTGCCGAAATTGATGGGGTTGATATTCCCAGTGGTCTTTCAGAAGAAGTATTGGATGAACTTCATCAGGCTCTTATCGAATACAAAGTTATTTTTTTGCGGGATCAGGAAATTACATCCGCACAACAGGTGTCTTTTGCTGAAAGTTTCGGCGAGTTAGAAATACACCCTTTTATTCCTTCCAATACGGAACATCCGAAACTTGTGAGGTTCGAAAAAGGCGCTGATGTTGGAGGCTATGAGAACAGTTGGCATCATGACGTGACATGGCGTGAAGCTCCTTCGAAAATAGCTGTACTTAGAGCCATCAGTGTGCCGGCTACCGGTGGTGACACGATGTTTTCTGACATGTGTGCGGCTTACGAAGGTCTCGATGATTCCGTGAAATCAGAAATTAAAAATTTAGTTGCTGTACATGATTATTCTTATTCTTTTGGCTCTCAGGTACCAGAAGAGAAACGCGAAGAAATAAGAGAAAAATATCCCATTGTTGAACATCCTGTTGTTGGCACACACCCAGACTCAGGAAAGAAATACCTTTTTGTTAACAGAATTTTTGTTAACCACTTCAAAGGCTTAACTCGAGAAAAAAGCCTTCCTTTGATTGATTTACTTTCCCATCAGGCAGAGTTCCCTGAATACCAGTGTCGTTTCAGATGGAGCGACAATTCGATCGCTGTGTGGGACAACCGGCTGGTTCAGCACTACGCGTTAAGCGACTATTGGCCTGACGTAAGAATTATGGAACGAGCAAGCGTTATGGGTGAACCCCCGAAACCATAATTCCAAAATTTTTACTTTCAATCTTGGGGTGACAAGTGTGAGGGTTTCATAGGTTTAACTAGGATCGGGGCTAGAGCTTCAAGCATTCCACTTTCTATTCGCCAAGCAATGTACTGCTCATAGTTTTCACGTGTTGCCCATTTTTCCCATAGATAAACCCTGTCAGGGTCATCTTGATCCACATAGGTCTCTACACTTTCGCATCCTTCGAAAGCTCTAGTTTCGCTTAACGATTCCAACAAACCTGGTAGAAGGAGTTCTCCCATTCCTTCATTGCAGTGGAACTCTGCCATAACTGTGTGCGGCATTTGTTTTCCTTTCTTCTAGTGATCATGTTATTTCTTTAAGTTTCGCTCAGGAGAGCGATTATGTCACTTCATTTCCAAAGTTCTATTGTTAAGGAAGTGACAATTTAGGAAAACGTGAAAACAGACCTGATCAGCGGACATCTCGGAGCAGAAATTACTGGCATTAATCTCGCTGAACCTACCCCACTGCAAATTGATTACATAAATAAAGCTTGGCTTGATCACAAAGTCCTTGTCTTCCGGAATCAGAACATCAGTAGAGAACAACACATCGAATTTGGAAAAAGCTTTGGCGATTTAGAAACTCACCCATTTGCACCTAGCCCAGATGGTTACCCAGAAATTGTTAAAATAATATCGAACGACAAAGTTCAGTACGCTGCTTCTAATTGGCACTCAGATGTAACTTGGCGTCAAGACCCTTCAATGGGGTCGATACTCCGTGGTCGTGTTATACCCGCTGTTGGTGGGGATACGTCTTTTGCGAATACTGCTGAGGCTTATAATCGGCTTGATCCTGATGTTAAAAACCGTGTTGACTCTCTTTACGCGATACACGATTTCACTCGAACGTTCGGGCAGCGAATGAGCGATGAGGAGAGGAAGAAGAAGCAAGAAGAGTTTCCTTCTGCGCGACATCCAGTAATCCGAACACATCCTGTAACAGGTGAGAGAGGCATTTACACAAACCGACCTTTTGTCTCGCATATAGAAGGGATCGAGGAGAAAGAAAGCCGGCATTTACTGAACGTTCTCGAGCGAGCAATACTTGACCCCTCGATACAGTGTCGAATCAAGTGGGAAGTTGACACGATCGTGATGTGGGATAACAGAATTGTTCAGCATCATGCTTCGAATGATTTCTATCCACAAGAAAGGCATGTTGAACGAGTAACGATAATCGGCGACACGCCATTTTAAACTTTTTGCTTTAGAAAAAAATCTTTTA
>CETM01182625.1_pt1 | contig 10906 bp, 9 predicted proteins | sample 361451 | NCBI WGS metagenome assembly CETM01 (sample SAMEA2622690, study PRJEB7988) | marine metagenome | isolation source: saline water (ENVO:00002010), including
TCGCGACACGACTTCATACATCATATCGCCTATCAGTATTAACAATAAGATACCAGCGATCACGGCCAAGGCCATAGACAACCGATCAATTACTTTAAGAAAGAACTGCATAATAACAGGGCGAGGGCCGGATAACACTCCCGGCCCTCGACATATTTAGGCATCAATTATGGCGATAGGTGCCATATTTCTTCCAGCGGTCGTAAAAGCCCCAGTATGATTCGGAAACACGGGCCATCCAGTCATTACCCTTTGCCGATTGAGCATTTGCTTGTTCTTCTGACCATTCTCGGCCAAGGTCCCGAATTTTCGCCTGAGCCTCGGGGGTAAGGTAAACCCATTCATTTTTGCCCTTGCTCATCTTTTCCATAGCGCCAATATCATCCAACCCAACCTGCATTGCAGTGCGGAACCCAGCGTAAAGCCCCGCCGCCCGGATTTGCTCCTGTAACCGCTTCGGAAGGGTCTTCCATGTTGCCTCGCTGAATACTGCTTCATTCATGTGCGAAGGGGAATGGATACCCGGCAGAATTATGTACTTCGCAATCTTGTGAAATCCGAGTTTGATGTTGGTAGAGGGAGTTACAAACTCCGTGCCATCAATCACACGACGTTCCAGCGCAGTGTAAATATCGGCTGGCGGCAACACCGTGGGCGATGCCCCCACGCGTTTGAGAATGTCCGCCCACGCGGCCGCAGTCCGAATTTTCATACCTTTAAGGTCAGCAATGGTTTGAATTTTCCTATGAGAATGAAGAAAAATTTCTGTTGACCCAAAACCAGTAGCTATAGGAACCAGCTTTTGAGTTTTACTCCTCATTTCCGTTAGCAAATCAGTGCCGTCTCCCGAAATCAGCCAGTGCATAAATTCTTCCATCGGCATGCCGCCAACCATTCCGGCGAAGATGCCATTTGCCGGATCAGCGTTAACAGCAAAACCGGGATAGCAATAGCAGATATCCGCTGTACCCTTCTGAACTGCTGCCCATCCGTCGAACGGTCCCGCAAGCACGCCAACGCTGTAGCCTTTGATTTTTACTTGCCCGTTAGTCATCAAATCGACAGCATTAATGAAACGACCCATATAATTGTTCCAGAACCCACCCTTTGCAGGAACAAACGACGTGAGCTTGAAATTATATTTCTGTGCTTGGAGCGGCGTTGTTGCAAAAACTCCCAGCATTGCCGTCACTGTCGCGGCCCTACAAATTGTTCTAAAGTTTATCATTATTCTTCTCCCTGATTAATTTTACAGTACACCCTCCCGTGTACCTCAAAACCACGCACTTCTGACGCGACCGAACTAATCCCGATTGTTCTCTGGGAAAATAAAAGTGTAGCGAAAACCGTTTAATGCAAACTACAGAAAAACAATCTTAAAAAATCTTATAGAGGACAACGGATGTTAACAAGTCGTATGGGAGGTATATCGAAAATTTATCTTATCGGCTTACTAACGTAATACCCAAACGATAGGTTTAAGTATCGCCCGTTATCTAATTTCGAACAGAAATTCGGGTTTTACACGGCACTATTCATCGCCTCTGGACACCGCTTCTTCACCCGTTCATTCTTTTTTTAAGTTTCTGGGAGAGCACTAATATGGCGAAGTTACTAACAGACGAACAATTGAAGCGTGCGCGAAAAGATGGGTGCGTTTTCCCCATCCGTATTATGTCTCCCCGCGATACCGCCGATGTCAGAGCGACATATGAATCTCTGGAGGCACGGCAGGGAAATGATGTACCGGAATTACTCTCTGTTAAACCGCATATCCTGTTTAAGTGGCTGTTCGCACTTGGCACAACCCCCACACTTCTTGACGCTATTGAAGATTTATTGGGACCTAACATAATGCTGACTACCTGTGCGATCTGGCCCAAGGATGCATACGATCCGCGTTTTGTAACCTGGCATCAGGATTCGGCTTATTTTGGGTATGATCCTATGGAAGTGTGGAGCGCTTGGATTGCGATTACCGATAGTCATGCTGATAACGGTTGCCTGAAATATTTGCCAGGTAGCCATAATGATCCAGAGATGAACCATCAAGAGACATATGATCCTAAGAACATGCTGTCACGTGGACAAAAAATTTCGTCTGATCAGTTTGATGAGTCCGGGGCTATCGATGTAGAATTGGAGCCTGGCGAGTGTACCCTGCACCACTTTCGCCTTGCACATTCATCTGAGCCCAATTCTAGCGACCGACGCCGCGTAGGGATCTTATTCGTATTTTGCCCAACACACGTAAAGCCTACCAACCAACTTAATACTGCTATTCTAGTCCGGGGTAAGGACCATTATGGGTATTGGAAACGCGATCCAATGCCCGAACATGATCTCAACCCGGCTAACCTCGAGTACTACAACGATTTCTGGAATTACTATGTTGATCCTGAAAACGTGGCCGAAATGGAACGATTGACACTGTCCAATGACTGACCTTCGCACTTACCTAAACGAAATTGATAATGCGATATTTCGGCCCGACCAGCCCATCGCAGTTCAACAAGAAATCACGGCACTACAGCATGTAATGGCGGCGAAAAATACCAATCCGGCAATCTTCGTACGACAACCGAAATTACCGGACGGCACCATTTCTGAAATCCCCGTGCTCACCAACCTCTTCGCTAGTCGCAAACTGTCAGCAAAGTCGCTCGGAATTGAGGATCACCGAAACTCGGCTAAGGCGATGGCGGAACTTACCTCGCGAGCCATCGATCCGGTTACAGTTAATCCCGGCTCTGCTCCAGTACGTGAAGTTGTTGACGAGGGCGATACGGCCAATCTTCAAGCATTACCAGCCCTTCGCCAACATGAGGGAGATTCGGGGCATTACATCACATGCGGCCATGTTGTGACCTTTGATCCAGACAGTGGGATCGATAATATGGGTATTCAGCGGCTATGGGTGCGTGGCAAAAGATTAATGGGCTGCTATATGCTAGAAACCTCGCACAACATGATCAATCTGCGGAAGTTTTGGGAAAAGGGCGAGGCTTGCCCGGTAGCCATCTGGATTGGCCATCATCCGGCGATTGAGATGGGGGCACAGTCGAAATTACGCTATCCAGAAAGCCACTGGGGGGTTGCCGGAGGCGCTGTGGGCAAGCCTTTGCGCTTAGTACCATCAGTAACTCATGGCGAAAAAATCATGGTGCCAGCAGATGCAGAGATAGTTGTGGAGGGCAATCTACCGCCGAACCGAATAGAGGCGGAGGGTCCCTTCGCAGAGTTTTCTGGTTATCAGGGTCCGCAAATTCCTAATCCAGTGATCGAAGTAACGTGCATAACACGACGAAAGGACGCTATTTACCACGATTGCGGATCGGGATTACCCGATCATCTTGTTCCTGACAATATGGGTATGGAGGGATATGTATATTCGCTTGCTCGACAAGTATCACCGTCACTGATCAACGTCCACGTTCCGGTATCGGGCCGCCGGTTCCATGCCTATTTGCAGTTTGAGAATCCGCGCCCTGGAGAGGTGCGAGATGCTATGATGGCTGCAATTGCCTTTAGGCGCCTGAAAGCAGTATTTGCTTTCGATGAAGATATTGAGATTTTTGATGATCGTCAGATAATGTGGGCACTTGCGACCCGCGTACAGTGGCATCGAGATGTGATGAAAATCAACGGCCTTACGCTGGCTCCGCTTGATCCCTCTGCACCGTCCTCGGTTAATACGATTACAAAGGCCGCGATCGACGCTACTCTACCGGCCGCCACTCGACCCGGGTACCCTAAACCGGTAGCGCCACGCAACAGGGTGTCGGACGAGGCGCTCGCCGCGGCGAGGTCCGTACTAAAAGGCATTGACATGTCTGATTGGCCCAACTGAGATCCTCAATGACCGATTCACCCTACGAAAAATTCGGTAATTCGAATTGGGCACAATGTCCGAAATGCGAACACTGGTTTCACATAGCGCCAGACTTGTTAAAGATGAAAGACGTGGACCTGATCTGCCCCGGGTGCGGCCATCCGTTTGCGTCATCTAAGGCCAAGGAAATCCTCGAAATCTAAAGAAGTAATTATGAATAACAGCGACAAAACACGAGCCAATACAGCTCAGAAATTCACATATGATGACCTACGTGACTGGATAGAACAGGCAGATCGGCTCGGCGAACTTAAGCGTGTCGATGGCGCCAGCTGGGAGAAAGATATCGGGCTCGCCTCGGAGGTTGTAATCCGGCAAGACAACGGTCCCGCAGTTTTGTTCGACAAAATACCCGGATGTCCAGACGGGTTCCGCGTTCTAATTAACGTCTTCGGCGGAGTACGTCGCAATATGACTTTGGGATTCCCTGATAACCTCAACAAACAAGAGCTTTCTGACGGCTGTTTCGACGCCTTCGTAAAGGAGCGAAAATCTATACCGCATATATTGGTGGACGATGGTCCGGTATTCGAAAACATCATTACCGGCGACGATATAGATCTAATGAAATTCCCGGCGCCGATGTGGCACCCGGAAGATGGTGGACGTTATATAGGTACAGGCACCTATACTGTCACCCGGGATCCAGAGGATGGGTGGATGAACTGCGGTGCTTACCGGGCCATGGTGCATGACAAGAAGTCGGTCGGCTGTTTTATGGTGACCGGCAAGCATGGCTATGTACATCGAAATAAATACTGGGCCAAAGGTGAACCTTGCCCAGTGATAATGGTCATTGGCGGCGAGCCGGTTGCGTTCTTCAATGGCGGAGCGGAAGCGCCCTATGGAACTTTTGAGCTGGATATAGTCGGAGGTATTCGCGGCAAGGCGGTAGAGTGTGTGTCTGGTAATATTACCGGCTTGCCTTTTCCAGCTAATGCAGAAATTGTCCTTGAAGGCTACTTGCACGAGGGCAAAGTCAAAAACGAAGGTCCCTTTGGGGAGTGGACGGGCTACTATGCCAGCGGCGAACACCCGGAACCAGTACTGGAAGTCGAGACGGTCTATCACCGCAATGATCCGATCATTTTAGGTGTTCCCCCGATGGGCCAAGGATCAGACGAGATGGCGCGATACCGAGCGGTGTTGCGGTCGGCCATGCTGAAACAAAACCTGGCAGAGGCGGGCGTACCGGATGTCACCGGTGTATGGTGCCATGAAATCGGCGCCTCACGTCTATTCCATGGGGTGTCTATCAAGCAACGTTACCCCGGACATTCGAAACAGGCTGGCCACATAGCCGCCCAGTGCCAGGCTTCCAACTACGCTAACCGTTTTGTCGTCGTTGTGGATGAGGATATAGACGTAACTAATCTTGAACAGCTTATCTGGGCAATGTGTACCCGCTGCGATCCAGCGACAACGATCGACATCGTAAAAGGAGCTTGGACATCGCCTGCTGACCCACGGCTAACACCCGAACAAAAAGCATGCGGCGACATTACCAATAGCCGCGCAATCATCGATGCGTGTAAGCCCTTCCACTGGAAAGATGAGTTCCCGACCGTGAATGCCCCATCGTCAGACGTGTTGGATGACGCGCGGGAGAAGTTTGGTTACCTTTTGGATTGAGCCCCACTTTTAATCAATTCCATTTCCAGCGAAAGCCGTCCGGATAGCGGCCAGAATCTATATCAGATACTGTCCTCCAAAGTTTAAAAGGAATTACTGGTCATGCAAGATACGTGGCGTACACCAATGATTGTTCTTACCTGCGGTACGATCATTCTATTCATAAGCTTCGGCGCTCGGAACATATTCGGGATTCTACTCGATCCAATGACGGGATCAGCCGGAGTGAGCGTGAGTGATTTTTCGTTCGCGATCGGGCTACAGGCAGTCATCTGGGGTTTTACCACACCAATTACCGCATCTTTGGCCGAGCGCTTCGGAACAGGCAGGATGATCGCGTTAGGCGGGGCACTATATGCCTGTGGCCTCATACTGATGTCGCTAGTTCAAACCCCTATTCATATGAATATGACGGCTGGGCTGATGTTGGGCCTCGGACTCAGCGCAACGGGCTTTCCAATCATCCTCGCTGCAATCACCAAGCGGGTCGACGAGAAGCGTCGCAGTTTGTTTCTTGGTATTGGGAGTGCCGCTGGATCCTCCGGCCAACTTGCACTAGTGCCGATGGGACAGTTTTTCATCAGTGGATACGGTTGGGCCGTCACTGCCATCATCTTCGGCTGTCTAGTCGCCTTAATCGTCCCACTAGCCGCGGCTATGAAGGATGAAACACGCGGCTCCGCCAATCTCGGCACCGCACCGACACAGAAACTAACCGAAGCAGTAAACGAAGCGATTACCCATCGAGGCTTTCTACTTCTTACCGCAGGATATTTCGTCTGTGGTTACCAAGTAATGTTTCTCGGTACGCACTTGCCGAATTTTCTTAGCGAAGCCGGTCAGGACCCTTGGGTAGGCGCGACTGCACTATCATTGATCGGATTGTTCAACATCCTCGGTACGCTGTTCTGGGGTGCGATGGGCGGAAAATTGCGGATGAAGTATCTGCTTACCTCTATTTACTTGCTGCGTTCGCTGGTGTTAACAATCTTTATCCTCGTACCGGTCACACCCTTAAGCACTTACTTATTTTCGGCGGCCATTGGGTTGCTTTGGCTAGCTACAGTACCTCTAACCTCCGGCTTAGTAGCTCGCATATTCGGCCTAAAGTACATGGCAACATTGACAGGGATTGTGTTCTTTAGTCACCAACTCGGTAGTTTCGTTGGAGCATGGCTCGGAGGCGTTTTTTTCGAGAACACAGGTTCCTACGATACGATTTGGTGGATTGGTGTTATTCTCGGTGTCATCGCCGCAGCTCTGCACTTGCCGATAGACGATAAACCAGTCGAGCGGGTGCAACCAGCAAATGCTTAAGACAGCTTTCCCAGCGTTAATTTCTTGCCTCGGCTATACTTCTTCGATGATGCTGGAGAAAAGGTATCCTACTTAACTCCTGTAGAATGGATTAGACCGCTCCCCTTCAAACAGGCATAAACGTACGATGAGCCTACCTGTATCTTCGCCCAACTGGCGTACACCCTTTGTCATACTGTTAGCCGGGACGGCTATTGTCTTTCTGTCCCTCGGTGCCCGGATGACGTTCGGTCTTTGGATGCCAGACGCTTCTAATGACCTATTCGGCGGGCAGATCGAAATTCTCTCGCTGTCCATCGCACTGCAGTCTCTTTTCTGGGGTATAGGCACGCCAATCGCAGGGAATATTGCCGATAAATATGGGACCGGACGGGTAATTGCCGCAGCGGGGCTGATTTATACCGCCGGCCTGTTGCTAATGACTGTTTCAAGCACGCCAATAATGGCGCATCTATCTATTGGCGTCTTTACTGGTTTCGCAATGTCAGGCGCAATGTTTCCAATTATTCTATCTGCGATCAGTCGAGCCGTTGCTCCGGAAAAGCGCGATTTCTATCTTGGGGTCGCTAGTGCAGGTGGATCTTCCGGGCAGGTCATAATGATCCCGCTGGGGCAGTTCTTTATCGATAGTCAGGGTTGGGTGATGTCCTTGTATATGATGTCGATAATGACCTTACTGATCGTACCATTAGCCTTTGTCATGGTACGAAAAAATGTTGGCGAGATCACGGCGACTGCACTCCCGTCGCAAGGTACATACGAGGCGATTCGAGAGGCATTTAGCCATAGGGGTTATGTTCTTCTGATGAGCGGCTATTTCGTGTGTGGGCTCCAAACCATGTTTATAGGTACTCACTTTCCGAATATGTTGCGAAACCTTGACGTGGATATAACCCTCGCGGCGATGTCACTGTCCTTAATTGGGGCATTCAATATTATCGGTACATTTGCTTGGGGTGCTGCGGGCGGCAAGTTCCGACAGAAATTTCTTCTCTGTTGGCTATATAGCCTACGTTCCGTAATCATGGTGTTTTTCATTATTCTCCCGCCAACTTCCATTAACGTGATTGTTTTCTCTGCGGCCATGGGACTACTTTGGCTAGGTACTGTGCCGCTAACGGGTTCAATTGTCGCGCGGGTATTTGGGCTTCGTTATATGGGCATGCTATTCGGGTTCACCTTCGTGGCGCATCAGATTGGTAGCTTTATAGGTATCTACGCCGCAGGCTACTTTTTTGATCTGTTTGGAAATTATAATGCCGTTTGGTGGGCTGCCATCATAATGGGTTTCGTTGCGTCGCTGATGAATTACCCAATAAACGATAAGCCGATTCATCGGGAGGCAGCAACAGAAATTTCCTGAAAGGCGTTCTCTGCAAAGGCATCATTTACGGGGTCGATCTTAATATGAAGACGAACTAGGGCCCGTGTCAGCCTGATTAATCAGCAGACGATATCTGCTACCTCGATCTTCGGATCTGTTACTTAGGAAAACTTTAGGTCATTAAAGGCAATTTATAATTCATCATTCGCTACCGTGATATTATTATCTGGACGATAACACGGGTGTGAATGGTTTTCCGATTGAGAGAACTTATCTACCGCTCTCAGTAATAGCCACCCCCCGCACCTATAGGATTAGCAACCCACCACCTGCTCTAATCGCTTTTCAGTGAGAAGACTATCTGAATAGAACCTGAACGACATGTCACTATTGAGAGAATTCCGGGCACTGAGAGGTAACTAATTTCTCCTTTGACAATTTTGGCTAATTAATGAAATTTAAAAATACATACGATCCAAAGAAAAAATATCATTTTTAAAACAAGTGATAACAATCAGCCCGGACGAGTATAAGGATGGTTGCATTAACGGGAAATTAATCGTGGATCAGTTCGGAAAATCCTTTGATGCTATCCCCGAGTTTTTTTGACTATCATTAGCACTATTTTTTTATCATTTTGAGAAATGACGTAATCAATGAGGCTACAAAAATGAAATCGGCCCAATGCTACATTGGACGAACACCGCTTAAAAATCCGGTGATCTGTGGATCAGGAGAGCATGTGATGACAGAGGCGGGACTTCGGCTTGCGCTAAAAACAGGGGTCGGAGGAGTGGTCGCAAAATCGGTAAACGAAACCATGGCTGCTAGGGATCAGCTCGACCGGACTGATTACGCGCTACTAGACGGCCAGTGGAATCGCCTTCCTTGGGATTTTTCGGCACCACATCACGCTACACTGGCCTGTCGATCCGGCCTGCAGAAGATGGATTTCGATTCTTGGCTCGATATTATAGCTCGCCTCGATGACCACGCCGCGAATTCGGGACAGTATGTCATTGGGAGTATCATCCTCGCCGACCTTGAGGCTTCCTTAGTTATGGCGAGACGGATGGAAGCAGCCGGTGTACGCATCCTAGAGTTTAATATCGGTACGCCATATGGTGACGAAGCATCAGGTGTAGTGACAACGGAACGCGTCACTTCCCGAGTCACAGAAATCGTGAAGGCCGTATGCGATACAGTCGATATTCCGGTTTGGGCCAAGATAACTGGCCAGAGCGAAAACGTCGCCGCACTCGCGCAAGCTGCGCGAGAAGGTGGTGCCGACGCCGTTGTATTGATGGGTCGGTTCCTTGGGATGATACCTGAACTGGATACCCAGGCTCCACTTCTAGAGACTAACCTCGGCACTGGAGGAGGGTGGGCACTACCAATTACATGCTACTGGCTGGCAAAGACGCGTAAGACGTTAGGCGCTGAAGTACCGCTTGTTGGAATGAACGGTGCAAGAAGCGGTCACGATGTATTGCGTATGCTGCTAGCGGGTGCTCACGCTGTAGAAATTTCAAGTGCTGTCTTCACCAACGGCTTCGGTGTGCTTTCAGAGGCTATAGAGACAGTCGAAAAGTACCTATCTGACCGCAGTCAGGCTCCAGCGGATATAACGGGTCGAGCTGCAGACCAATTACGGCCGTTCGCGGACCTGCCACAACGACCAGGATACTGGGAACAGTTCGTGCCACCGGGCGCAGTTTAATCTAATCCAGAAGACCCTACTTTTACCCTTCCGCTAATCTACTCATCTTGAAACGATATCGTCGGAGTATTGGCTAGTGAAGCCATCACAAATACCACAACTACGTTTATTAGACTGGTTGGGAAATTCACCCGATAGAGATAATATTGACAATCTCTTCAGAAAAAATCGGAATTTTTAATGGATCCCGTTATTCAGAGTTTGCTCGCTGGCTTTCCTGTTTTGCTACTGCATTTTTCCGTAGCTATTGCAATGCTCGTGGTTGGTATCGTGATTTATCACTACGTAACCCCATACCACGAGTTACAGCTGGTACGCAGTGGAAATATCGCGGCAGCAATATCGATATCGGGAGCAATAGCGGGTATGTCTATCCCGCTTGCGATCTGTATGGCTACCAGCGTCAGTGTATGGGATATCGTCATCTGGGGCTTTGTAGCACTGATGATTCAGTTGCTGGCCTATAGGATAGGCGACTTTCTTGTGAGAGACCTCCCTAGACGCATCGAGAATGGAGAAGTTGGAGCCGCAGTACTAGTGGTGGGTATCAAGCTCTCGGTTGCATTCATTAACGCCGCGGCTATCGCCGGATAGATAGTGCGAAGTATTTTGGGATCCGTTAGATCTCGTAGCAGGAACAACCCATGAAGCTACGAGACTATATCGCGATTGGTGTCCTCATTGTAACGGCAATTCTCAGCGGAGCTATCAAAGATACCGATAACTTGGAGAGGGAATCTCCGCGCCGTCCAGATCCACGCCAGTTTGGACCCGCCTCCGAGAATACACCAATTTCAGTATTACGTCTCAAACCCGAAAACCTACTCCCAGATGAATCTCCCCTCGATCCACGTATAGTTGTCAAAATTGAAAAGAAAAAGAGCACATCCACCGGTACAGCTTTCTCTATAGACGATTCAGGTGTCTGGATTACTGCCCATCATGTCACCTCGGGTTGCGATATGCTGGGGCTTCAGAATTCGAACAGCCAACTAGTTCGCGTCCACAATGTAACGGAGCG
>CETM01148157.1_pt1 | contig 10888 bp, 7 predicted proteins | sample 361451 | NCBI WGS metagenome assembly CETM01 (sample SAMEA2622690, study PRJEB7988) | marine metagenome | isolation source: saline water (ENVO:00002010), including
CGCGAGCGAGTCCATTCGATGGTCTCCCAAATGGACGACGAAGGATTCGGCTCCTGTACCAATTATGGCGAATGTGAGGCAGCCTGCCCTAAGAGCATTAGCACTGATCATATTGCGACACTCAATCGAGAATTTATTAAGTCTAAAATCGGGTCTACAACCTAGTTGCAACACGCGTTTGTCCATTTCGTATAGTTGTTAACTGACTACTCCTGTTGTCGTTTTGATGACGTTTGTTTTTCGTTTGGCGTCGCGTAATACCTATTTTTATTACTTATGCCAGGATGGCATGAAAATCGCATCACATTCATAGTATCCAAGCCCCTCTGCAGCAAAGCGAAAGCAATGACTATGAAAGCGATTATAAAGACCATATTCCTACTGACCCTTGCTTTAACTGGTACGGGTTTAGATGCGGACCAACCCAACGATCCTCAGCTTGATCGGCTTATCAACAATGCCCAAATCACGGTACAGCGAAAGGCCATTCAATTCGCTGGCAAACAGATGTTCAATAATGCGAATGACTGGCAGCGATGGGCAAATCAGGTCAATTCAATGCAACCCCAGCAACTAAACGGGTTGCTTAACATACTCAATGCCCCTCAACGTCAAATGTTATTTCAGCAACAGCAATGGGTGAGTCAGTGGGTCCGACAACAGTGGCTACAACAACATTTCTGGATGCAACAAAATGCATTTGCCAATCTCCCGTTTGGCATGATGCCCTGGGGATTCAATCAGCCTCGCGTCTATTACGCTCCTGTAGTCCAGTGGTTTCGACAGGGTGTGCAATTCAACGCCAATGCCGTTGTAAGTCCAGACAGGCGTCATGTTCGTATGAATTTGAATCCAATATTCTCTTCCATTGGCCCAATACACAACTACAACATGCGTAACGGCAACTACTATCGGCCCAATGCTTATCGGCAGCCATATGGTTATAACAATACGCATCACAGCCGTGTCCAACGCGCGAACTACATGCCTGCACCACAACAAAACCCACGCAAATTGCCCGACTGGTATTTAAAGAACCGCAACAACCCTTGAATTGCTGCGATTTCGATGGCGCGTCCAGCATTCTGATTAATAGGTTTGGTAAGATAGGAGAAGCCTTTACTATCACCTATTCAACACGAAAGCATGCTCACTAAGATGTCTCGTCTCTTTACCCTTTTACTCATCGTCTTTTTTAATATCAGCCTTGCCGCAGCAAACCATCCTGTACGATGGCAAATCAGCGAAGGGCTCCAAAATCCCGAAAGCTCGTACTACGATGCCGAGTCCGGGTTTATTTTTCTATCGCACGTAAATGGTCCCGGTGCGGAAGAAGACGGCAATGGATTCATTTCTAAAATTACTCTCAAAGGCGAGGTTGTCTCGGAAAAATGGTTCGATGGCCTCAATGCTCCCAAGGGCCTTCGCAGCTATCAGGACACACTATGGATCTCAGACATTAACACAGTCGTAGGCGTGAGTATCTCCTCGGGCAAGGAAGTAGCACGACATGTTATTGAAGACGCCGGCTTTCTGAATGACCTGGCAACAGGCCCCGATGGAACAGTCTACGTTTCAGACATGGTAAATAGCCGTGTTTACCAAATCGCCAATTCAAAAGTATCCATCTTCGCTGAGGGAGAGCATCTGGAACATCCAAACGGCCTCCTGGTAGTTGGAGATCGACTTTATTGCGGGGGTTGGGGAACGGGATTTGATCCATCCAACTTTACCACCAAAGAACTGGGGCGATTCTTCTACGTCGACATCAAAACCAAGAGAAAACACCTGGTTACCGAAAAGCCTACAGGGCATCTTGATGGCATCGAAGTCGACGGCAAGGGCGGTTTTTATCTAACCGATTGGATCGCCGGTACCGTCCTACATATCACAAAGGACGGGGCCGTAACTGAGATCATGAAATATGAGACCGGTTCCGCTGACCTGGCATACCTACCTCACAAAAGGCTGTTGATCCTACCACACATGAAAGACAATACACTTACAGCCTTTAAGGTCGTCCCTACGAAATAAAAGCGACGTGATTACAACCAACAACACTTGGGGCGATGTTTACATATGCTTTATGAAACGTCGGCCCAGGTCTTTTTCTGCAAACAACAACGTGACAAATAGCGTGGGCAACAAAACCCAAACACCCCACAACATCCCGCTATTAGCAAATACTTTCAACGACATCTCTGCCAACAATTCGCCGGTAGCGACTATCCGTACCCCATCCTCATCGACCTTGTCGCCATTGTAAAGCGCGAGCGCGTTGGCAACCCAAATGACACAGGTACAGATTATTAAAATACCCTGACATCCCAATGCGGCCCCCATCCCAAAACGCACGACTTTAAACCCCTGTTCGGAATTGTAATTCGCCACCATCAGGATCGCTCCCACCAATCCACCTAACGTGCCAAGCACGATTACTGCTAACAAGATGGTTAACACGTAGGCCAGGAAGTCCTGTGTGCCATTAAGAGCGCCATTGGTGCTTTCGCCTAAAAATTCGAGAAATTTGGATCTGTTTGATGCACGGTCTACAAAGTCTATCACGAAAAGCACGAACGGAATAAGTGTTACGCATGCCGCACCAACACTAATCCATGTTAAAGGCGATTTGGGATAGTCGATTTGCGGTTTCTCATCATCCAGTAAGTGAGAGGGAATATTCACGGCGGTTCCTTGATATCTGCTGTTCTTCTAGCCGAAGTCTGTTAACTGATTTGTTGGGTTCTAGTATATAATATCAATTTGAATTCCCAACACCTTACTGAAGAGATGATGGATAACACGTCACATCCGGCATCCGCCGTTAGATTCGCACTCGGTCTTCTAATCACTAGTTTGTCGACAACACCCTTTGCTCACGCCGACGAACCTATCTCCTTCAATCGTGACATTCGGCCGATCCTTACCAATCATTGCTATCAATGCCACGGACCTGATCAGGAACATCGGGAAGCTGACCTTCGTTTTGATGAGCCACTCAGTGCATTCGCCCAGCGCGACGGATCAGCCGCCATTGTACCCATGGATCCCTCTAAAAGCGTTCTCATGCATCGCATCCTTGAAAAGGATGATAGCCTGAGGATGCCTCCTCCCGACCTCAAAAAGGACTTGAATCAAACTCAAATCGACTTGCTGGAGCGTTGGATTTCTGAAGGTGCAAACTATGAAGACCACTGGGCTTTTATTACTCCAAATCGCCCAGCCATACCCAACAATGATTCCACGTGGACACAAAACCCAATCGATGAGTTTGTTTTGTCAAAGATGAGGAAATTGGGATTGTCCCCCAATTCCGCAGCTGGAAAAGAAATACTGCTCCGTCGTATAACTCTGGATCTTACCGGCGTGCCACCTACGATTGCCGAGATCGATAGCTTTTTGAGTGACCAGCGACCCGACGCCTATGAAGCGGTAGTACTACGTCTTCTCAATTCCCCTAGATTCGGAGAGCGGATGGCCGTCGACTGGATGGATGCAGCGCGATACGGGGATTCAAGTGTCTTTCACGCGGATGGCCCACGCGATATGTGGGCCTGGCGAGACTGGGTCATCAGAGCCTTTAATTCAAATAAGTCCTACAAAGCCTTCACCATGGAGCAAATAGCCGGCGATCTGTTGCCAGAACCAACAGTCGATCAACTCGTCGCGTCAGGTTTTAACCGGAATCACGGTACTACCGATGAGGGTGGAGCAATCGCTGAAGAATACCGTGTCGAATATATCGTTGACCGAATAAAAACCACATCCACCGTCTGGCTTGGCCTGACGCTGGAATGTGCACAATGCCACGACCACAAATATGACCCGTTCAGCCAGGAAGAATACTATCAACTGTTTGCATACTTTAATCAGGCATCTGATCGTGGGATGCAAACCCGACGAGGTAACGAACCACCGGTTGTCCAGGTTCCCAATCTCAAAAATCTGGCAAAACTACCTCAGGCTAACACGCAACTGGAGGGACACAAATCCGACGTAGAACAGTACCGTATTTCCGCCGAAGATGCATACAACGACTGGCTAACCACGGTCGAGGAAGAAGCAAAGCAGGGCCCCCAACTACCAGAAGGAAGGCAATTCTTCATTGATTTCACCGAACAGGAAGGAACGTCCGTTGCAGCGAACAACCAACCTGCATCAATTGGGAGTTTTAAAGGGACGCCTCAGTGGATTTCGGACGATTCAGGCACTGCGGTTCAATTGGACGGAAAAAGCTTCGTCGAATACGCAAAAGACTTAGCAAATTACGAAGGCACAGAGGCATTTTCCTTCGGAGCATTTATCAAGCCGACCAAAAATCTCTCGGGCGCGATTCTAAGTCGCATGAAAGATAGTAACAACTTCAAAGGGTATGACTTCCTGCTTTCAGGTGGCAAAATTGAAGTCCACATCATCAGTCAATGGCCCGCGAATGCGATCAAAGTAACCAGTAAAGACTCAGTGATCGCGGATAAACTCCAACACGTCATGCTGACCTACGACGGATCGCGGAAAGCTTCAGGAATAGCGCTTTACATTGATGGCAAAGCACAGGAACTCACTATTCAACAGGACAGTTTGAAGGATACGATCAAGGCCGATACCCATTTTAAGGTCGGAAGTCGCGACAATTCACTCTTCTTTCAAGGATTGATCTATTCAATTTCAGGATACGCCAGGCAACTCGGTCCCGAAGAAGTCAAGCTGGATGCTGGACAGGATGCGATTACACCGATCCTTGTCAAAGCATCGGAAGACCGGACTGCCGAAGAAATTAAAGTCCTCAAGGAGCGATATTTTGCCCAGGATAAACAGTTCCAGGCTCTGACAAAACGAGTTCAGGCAAAGCAACAGGAAATCGACGATCTAAACAAACCGCTAACGAGCGTAATGGTCATGGGCGATGTTCAGCAAATGAGAACAACGTATATTCTTGATCGTGGTAACTATGCTACTCCTCGCAAAGACAAAGAAATACTTCCTAGTATCCCGGCAACCTTAGACTTAGGCCAAACCGACCTACCACTCAACCGACTTGGCCTTGCACAGTGGCTAACTGATTCTCAACATCCCTTAACGAGCCGCGTGACGGTAAATCGAATATGGCAAATGTTTTTCGGTCACGGCATCGTAAAAACCATAGGAGATTTTGGATCTCAGGGCGAAATGCCAACCCATCCGGATCTATTGGATTGGCTTGCCGTCGATTTTGTTGAATCCGACTGGAATGTTAAGCGTTTAATTTATCTCATCGCCACCTCCGCGACCTACCAACAATCGTCATATGCTTCTAACCATGCACTTTCTATTGATCCTGCAAACCGTTATTACTCACGGGGACCACGATTTCGGCTACAGGCAGAATTCATAAGGGACACGGCGTTGGCTGCAGGAGGCCTGCTATTAAATGACATTGGTGGCCCCGGCGTCAAACCCTATCAGCCTGCTGGATTATGGAATGAGGTTAGCCTGAGCGGTAACGTGAGATTCAAACAGGATGAAGGGGCTAATAATTATCGTCGTAGCATGTACACCTATTGGAAACGGTCTGCACCAGCACCTGCCATGACCATCTTCGACGTTCCAACTCGAGAAAAATGTGTTGTCCAACGGCCCCGAACAAACACGCCACTTCAGGCACTAGTAACGCTTAACGATCCGCAATACCTCGAAGCGGCCCGAGGCCTGGGCAACCGAATGTTACAACACAGCGAAGATGTACCGCAGCAATTGGCGTATGGCTATCGGCTGGCTACGGGACGAACACCGACCCCACAGACATTGCAAATCCTCAATGACTATTTAGACTCAGAAATCACTCGTTTTAGAGATGACCAGGAGGCTGCACGTAAATTTCTGTCACTCAAGGATGACACCCCCACGCTTACTACTGAACAAATCCAACAGGCGGCATACACCCTGTTATCGAATCTCTTGCTCAATCTCGATGCCACCATCACGCGGGGATAATGAAACACTATGAACAACATACAAGAATCATTGCAGCTCAATCTTACCCGTCGACACTTGCTACAGAATGCCAGCAAAAGCATCGGTGCTGCGGCTCTGGCGACCTTAAGCGGAGCCGGCATCCAATCAGTGTCTGCTGCTGATCCCAAACTCAGGACTCATTACGAACCCCGGGCCAAGCATGTAATATACCTCTTCTTTTCCGGCGGACCGTCACACATTGACATGTTTGACTACAAGCCTGAAATGCAGAAGTTCCACGGCGAAGAACTACCGGATTCAATACGTAATGGTCAACGCTTAACAGGCATGACTAGTGGCCAAAAGTCTTTCCCATGCGTAGCGCCTATGTTCAAATTCAAACGACAAGGCGAACACGGCACGTACGTGAATGAAATCCTACCTCATATCGGCAGTATCGCCGATGAAATCACCATCGTTAAATCCATCCACACTGAAGCCATCAACCACGATCCCGCCATCACTTATATTAATACTGGTGTGCAGCAACCAGGCAAACCAAGCCTCGGTGCCTGGCTAAGCTATGGACTGGGCAATCCCAATGACAACTTACCAGCTTATGTGGTGATGATTTCAAAAGGACGCGGGCAAAGTCAGGCCCTATATTCCAGACTTTGGGGCGCCGGTTTTTTACCTTCCCGTCACCAAGGAGTTAACTTCCGTTCCGGAAAGGACCCAGTTCTATTTCTCTCCAACCCGGACGGCGTCACAGGAAACTCACGCCGTAAGATGCTCGATGCCTTAAACCAAATTAATTCTCAGGAGTTTGATGAGTTTCAGGACCCCGAAACACAGGCTCGGATTGCTCAATACGAAATGGCATTCCGAATGCAAACCTCTGTACCAGATTTAATGGATGTATCCGATGAAACTGAAGATACATTCGCGTTATATGGCAAGAGTGCGAAGACTCCCGGAACGTTCGCGGCCAATTGTCTACTTGCCCGTCGAATGGTCGAGCGTGGTGTACGTACTATCCAGCTATTTCATCGCGGATGGGATCAGCACGGCAGCCTGCCCCGACTCTTCAAACTACAATGTGAAGACATCGACCAACCCGCTGCCGCATTAGTCAGGGACCTAAAGCGACGAGGACTGCTTGACGAAACCCTGGTCGTCTGTGGCGGTGAGTTTGGAAGAACTATCTATTCACAAGGAGCCTTATCCAAAGACAATCACGGACGCGATCACCATGGACGCTGCTTTACGACCTGGCTCGCCGGCGCCGGAATCCGTAAAGGATTTGAATACGGTAAGACAGACGAATACAGCTATAACATCGTCGAAAACCCTGTCCATATTCGCGACTTAAATGCGACCATCCTCGACCAACTCGGCATCGATCACAATCGTCTCACATTCCGTCACCAGGGATTGGACCAATCCTTGACAGGCGTTGAGCCGGCACGTGTTGTCAAAGAACTCCTCGGTTAACTATCAACGGTATGACGGTTTGATCGCCACCCCAAATCCGGGACCATCGTTCAAGGTTACGCCGGATTGCTGTACAACAGGCATTCCATCTAAACAAGTAAACCAGGACCGAGCGGACTCGGCCAGAGGTGAATTCCGATCCAACGCAGCAATCGCCGGTAAAGAATATGGTTCCCCGCCCCGATGAGGAACGACGCGGATCCCTGCTCGCTTCGCAATGTTGTAAATTTCTATGAGGCTTGTTAATCCTCCACACCAGTTGATATCTGGCTGAAACACGTTGACAGCTTTGGCATTTGCAAGCGTATCAAAGCCCTCAGCAAGGTATTCATGTTCGCCACCGGCTATGGGGATGGAGGAATTGGCACTTAGATAAGCGTATTCGTCCAACTGGTCAGGACGTACAGGTTCTTCGATCCAGTCAACTGAGGCGTCGCTAATCTCATCTGCAATTCGTAATGTAGTCTCAACATCCCATCTACCAAAGGCATCGAGCATAATGGCTTTGTCTGCACCTAATCGTTTGCGGGTCGCGCGTACTAAATCACCGATAACACATGGTTCCGGACGATCGCCGAATCGTTCCACGTGCAGTTTCACCGCTTTTTTGCCCGATTCAATTGCCTGTGCCGCTTCTTCATCGTCAAACACAGTTTGATACATCGGAAGTACCGCCGGAGCTGGCAAGTCGGTCAGTAGCTCATACACAGACTTATTCATTGTTTTTGCATAAGCATCCCAAATGGCTAAATCGACCCCCGAAATTGCCATTGGGACAATGCCTTTACGTCCATAGAAACTTGTATGGTCGCACATCGCTTTATGAAATCCGTTGGGAGTCTCGTATTCACCAACGAGAACGCATTCACTCAGCACGGTGTCGATAACATGAATACCAGCCTTGCCTCCGCCCCCCACGCCGACGCCGACTGTACCATCCGTAGTTTCCACTTCAACCAGGATTTGCCCCAAACTCATACGCCAATCGCCAGGCGCATTCTTAAAACCTGGCTGCCAGGCGGTCATACTTTTAATTTTCATCGTGGAGTCCGATATTTCACGGGAGCTAAATACTTCTGATTTCTATGGATGCCCATAGACTCACGTTATTCTACAATAGTATTAACTTGATATTGTTTAGCCGAGGACACTATGACTGACGCAGAAAATACTTCCTGGATCATCGACACCACCGATGAAAACTTCCAAACCGATGCGATCGAAGCATCCAATGATTGCCTTGTCCTCGTGGACTTTTGGGCTTCCTGGTGCCAACCGTGTCGTATGCTAACACCGAACCTCGAACAGGCCGTAGGCCGATTTGAAGGCACTGTTCGACTAGTTAAAGTTAATACTGAGGTTGCGCCCGAAACAGCCCAACAATATCAAGTAGCAAGTATTCCCACCGTTTACGCTTTGCTGGATGGCCAAACAGTTGACTATTTCCAGGGGGTTATCGAAACAGACGAGATCGAGAATTGGATTAAACAACTACTTCGCCATCGGGAATTATTAGCCGTGGACGCCATGACGGAGTCTGACCCACAAGCGGCAGTCCTTCGTTGGAATGCTCTGCTGTCAGACGACCCCGACAATCCTGTACTGCAAATCGGAAAAGCACGCAGCTTAAGTCTCGCCGGCGACAATACCGCCGCCGCAGGAATTATCGAATCGTTGGAAGAGAGAGGTTTTCTTGAACCTGAGGCTGAAAAGGTGAAGGCCATGATCTCGCTAGCTTCCAATAACGATACTAATCAACTTGACCGGTTAAGAACTCGTCTCGCTGAATCCCCCAATGACCTCAAATTGAAGCTGGATTTTGCGGAGGCTTTAGCGGCTGCCGGAAATTACGAAGAAGCCTTTCAGACCGCTCTAGACGTCTATTCAGCCGACAAAGCGGGAATAGGTGCTCATGCCCACAAATTCCTTCTGACAGCGTTCAAAGCCTTGCCTGATGACGACGACCTCGTGCATCAATACAGACGTAAACTGGCGATGCTAATGTATTAATTTGCTTATTATTTGCGCCCTGTCTATTCTTAAATGGCATCTTAAAATAGTAAGAATAGGGTGTTTGGCGCAATTACTGGAAGTAGATATATATGGCACACGCACTTAACACGTTATTTGAACTCATTTCAGAGGCAAATAGTTCAGATAAGCGTCCAGATCGCGAAATACGGAATCTAGTCCGTAGCACCGGGAAAACAGCCTACACCGGATCGCTCCAGATTGAAAATGCCTCTAAAACGATTGCTTATGCCAAAACTCGAAGTTTACGTGATGGAGTGACAGTCGTCACTACTATCCCAGAGACCACGCTTACGCTCGAAGTGCAGCTGGAATCCGGACAGCCAACCTCCATTGGCGAATCGATTGAAGTCACCTTGGTTCTAAATAAATATGATGGATATTCCAATACAATTTATGCACATCAGGTCTCCCCTGAGGCCGTAAGTGACACGTCACCTGTGGGTAGCCCGATAGGCCACACCGCCGATCAATCCCCGGCACCCGCTACCGCATCGGATGATCCCCTCGCAAAGTTTCAACAAGAGGCACTGGCTCTTCTTAACTCGGACGAAACCGACGTCATATCGGACACGTCCAATGAGGAGGATCAGCTTGACGAACTTCAACGACAGGCTGCGGCTCAACTTGCAGAATTGACCGGTAACGTCAATGATCAAATCACTACAGGCTCGGATACTGTAATTAAGGAAGTTGCGGAAACGCCTTCCGAAGCCTCTTCAGTTACCGTGACGTCGAACGAAGCTGAGTCAGCAAAACCCCAGTCTGTCGAAAACCCTTCAGTGGCAGAACAATCCGTTACAGCGAAACCCGAAGTCGAAGAAGCGCCTACAACGTCCTCTCCCTCACCTACCGCTGAAACACAAACCGACAGTCTTGACGACAACACAGACAAAGCCAAAGACGAAAGCCAAACAGAACCAGCAGCAGAGGAACAAGTGCAGCAAGAACCATGGGGCTCTCTTGATGGGGATGCACCTGCGGACTCCGAAGCAACTCTTAACGAACTGCTCGATGATGCTCTGAGTGAAAAGGATGAACCCATTACGCACCAATTACTGGCTTCTATCGTCTCAATGCAAACGGGGCTGCCTTTTGAAACGGTCAAGTCGATTCAACATGCAATGTGGCTACGTCTTTCCACTCCTAATACTTTTGGGGACGGCAAAGCGACATACACGTTTCCGCTACTAGGGCGTTTCACGGTGCGAAAGCATGAGGACAAATTCAATCTCGACTTTGCCTCTTCTGACCTTGGCAAAATTGCTAATGCAACGATCAATACTGACGTTGATTATGACACGGCTAAAAAAGGTCTGGAAACCAACTCCGGTCCACAGATTGCGCGTCACGCACTCGCACTGGCATTAGGTACAGCTTCAGTCCTTGGCGTCCCTAAAACACATGCCTACCTGACCGTCTATCGCAGTAT
>CETM01045843.1_pt1 | contig 10880 bp, 14 predicted proteins | sample 361451 | NCBI WGS metagenome assembly CETM01 (sample SAMEA2622690, study PRJEB7988) | marine metagenome | isolation source: saline water (ENVO:00002010), including
CCTGATACGTCAGAGCCAACGAGTACCTTACCCTCTGGAACCGTGAACAACTCTCGACACTCTTTGCCGAAAGGCACACGGCAGCTAGGTATCTGAGCCATGTTGGGGTTCCGGTGTGTAGCTCTGCCTGTTACAGCACCATTAACCAGAACCCTGCCATGTATGCGGTTATCTCCTTTCACATTCGATAACCAAGCCTGCCGACCTTCACTCAAAGCTGCGATACGTTTGGCTACAAGAAAGTAATCAGCCAGCTTCTTGGCTTCGGGGTAGTTCAACGACTGAAGTATGGTCTCATCGATCTTCGGTTGACCGTTTGGCGTATGCTCCTTCGGCTTCCAACGATACTTGTGCTTCAGTCTGTTTGCTATGTGGTGACGAGACTGCGGGTTGAAGGTCACTGTCGTTACCTTCTCCGTCATCTCCCCCTTCACGTACCCGTACTTTGAGTTTGTTGCCTTCGGCATGAACGGTGTACGTACTTCGTATGGCGGGAATATCTCTTGGAGTTCTTTCTCCAGTTTCTCTCGCTGTTCTTCGAGAGATGTTGCGAGATTCCATGCCTTGTCTTTGTCGAACAGAAAACCGTGATGCTCTTGCGCGGAGCATATTCGATGCACGGCGTGTTCGAGCGCGATACTTTTTTTTGAGAACTTCTTAGAAGCTAAGTAATCGTGGAGTGCGTGAGTGACATGCACATCTTGCACGGCATACTCCAGCATCTCTTCGGTGAGAATATCCCACGGTCCTTCAAAGTCTCCTTTCAATTTATCAAGCCGAAGACCCCATGCCTTGAGGCTATGGGAACCGTTGAGCCGGGGAGGTAAATCTTTCTTGTCGAAGTCTCGACGCGATATGTCTGGAGCTACTAGCCTAGCCCACACCAAGGTATCTAATACCGAAGCTGACTTCGGTTTAAAGTCAGGTTCAAACTTCTGTATGACAGGTATGTCGAAGTCGATAATGTTGTGACCGATAATCTCATCGGCTTCCAACAGAACAGGCAGAGCGTCACGCCAGTTAGATGTATAGGTCGTGATGTTGTCGTCTGCTTTATCGATGTCCTTGGTAATCAAACAGTGAATGACATCAGGGTCGAGACCGTTTGTTTCAATATCAAAGACAAGCCTAATGGACTGTCTCCAAAACTAACTCGATGTTGTCTACCTCTTCATGATAGACGGCTAGGTCATTCAAGAGGTCTTCGACAACATCTTTCGTTTCGCTATCGAATAGATGGATTTCGATAATGTCTGTTGGATTATCGATAGCATCTTGCACCGCAGCGAACACGGTGTGGTATGCGTCTCTTACTTCAGCAGTGAAGTCGGACGCTTTGATGTCTGCATCAAAAATCATTTGATGTTTCTCCTTCTTCTTCATAACTACATTCTCGTAACTGTGTCGTGGATGGATCGAATTGAATACGACAAGCCACACCTGTATCTCCGCTGAAGCGGTTCTTCAGGACACGTACAACACTGATGTTCTGTTCATCGGATAGGTCTCGTTCGATGCCCAGTACGCTGTCTGATAACTGGCTAATGGAATGACTGCCTCTCAAGGCAGAGAGACTTAACTCCATTCCGTTTTCGTATCCTTTATTGCCGTCAGGTCTTCGGAGGTGTGAGACGAGAATTAAACCAATGTTCGTCTCCTCAACCAGAGATCGAAGAGTGGTCATAGTCTGGTCAATCAGCCGCCGCTCATCGCCATCAGCAAACGCTGACGACATGATGGACAGGTGATCGAGGACAACCCAATGCACATCGCAGGCTTTCGCCATGAACCTGATACGATTGATTAGGTTCTGACTGTCGATACTACCGAAGTGGTCGTAGCAGTAGAGACCTTTGAGTTCATGATAGACCTGCATTCGCTCTGTCTGCTCATCGTCCGACAAGTCAGACCAGTCACGGGTGTCCGTATGGATTGCTTTGCCCAGCCGCAGAGACATCAGTCCCTCGACTGTGCGCTGCACACTCTCTTCGAGGGCTATGTATCCAACCTTCTCTCCATCTCTCAGAAGAGTGTCGGTCACTTGCCGACAGAATTGAGACTTACCCACACCCGTACCAGCACAGACAGTTACGAGTTCGCCTCGACGCAAGCCATGCGTCTTATCTGTCAGGCCATCGAAGGGGTAGGGCTTGCTCTCTTTATTCTTCGGTCGCCTGATGTATTCCAGAAGACCAGCGTGATCGACAATACCGTCAGGGTGATAGGGTCGAGCACCCCATAAGGCATCGACTAGCTCACTCTCTTTATTGCCTTGCAGCATGTCGCTCGCGTCCTTACTTGGCAGCGTTACGATGTACGCCTTGCCGGGTGTAAAAAGTTGAGCAACCTTCTTGGCTTTCTCTTTGCCAAGCTCATCGTTATCGAAGCAGATGTTAATCCGCTCGAACTTCTCTAACCATTCCAAGCTACGCTTACATGATTTCTCTGCGTTAGCTATGCCATTAGGAATGGAGACGACTGCATATTTGTTATGACCGAATACCTGACTGATGGTCAGTGCATCGATCTCACCTTCTGTGACAGTCACCATCTTCCCGCCTTCTCTCCACAGCCACTGTCCGTAGAGTTCTGTTTGTTGCGGGTATCCTTTCCAAGAAAACTTCTTGTCGGGTGTCCGTAGTTTTTGAGCGACCAGATTCTTCTGATCGTCAAAGTAGTTTGCTATATGGACGGTCTTCTCTCCGTCCTTACCAATCTCGTAATTAAACAAGCTCGCGGTATCTGATGTGATACGTCGAGAGTTTAACGGTTTAGACTTTCCTCTAATCATTTCTGTTTTGATCTCTCCTTGAGGTTGGTCAGGGTGTTCGTAGTATTTGCATCCAAAACAAAAGCCGTGACCGTCAGAGTAGCGAGCGAGATTATCTTTGCTGCCACAATGCGGACACGGCTCATGCTGAAGGAACTCGGAGTCTGGTCTATATTCTGTTTTCATCTCTCCATTTCTGTACGTCGAAGCACGGGCAGTCCTTCTTCGATAGCTCGTTGTGTCCAACGATCTCGACGCCGGGGTACTGCTCGACTAAATCTTCGAGGAGTTCACGGAGAATATCCCACTGGATATCGGTGTAGTTGTCGGCGCTCTTACCATTTGGATCGAGACCTCCAGCCAGAGCTACACCAATCGACGTAGAGTTATGACCGTAGGCATGTGCGCCTACCTCTTCGATATCTCTACCTGTTTCAATTTCTCCGTCTCTGTTGATTAAGAAGTGATAACCAATCGTTCTGAAACCACGCTGGATATGCCACTTCTTAACGATGTCAGCATTCACTTCTTGATCGGCTCTCGTTGCCGTACAGTGAATGACAATCTTTTCAGTTTCTTTTCTTAATTGCATCCTTGATTAAATCGCTTAATGAATTGAGATCGGCATACTTGAAGCCGTGCTTCTCACACCACATGGCGTAAGTTGTTTTAGATTTTTTTGATATGCGGGTATTCGGATTCGAGAATAGAAACCGGATGTCGAGACCACCGTCTTCGGGTGAACCGTAGTGCTTACGGATCATCAGGTGTTTGGCTCGATCAGAACTATCGAACCTACCTTTAACCTCGACGTATACATTTCCGATTTGAAAGTCAGGTTTATACTTGTGGAGCTTCGCTGGCTTGAGATATTCAATCCAGTGCGGCTCATACGAAAAGGTGACTCCCAAGTTTTGCAACCCAAGAGCCACCTTTTCTTCCAAACCTGACCGAAAGGTCAGACCAAACAGCGTACTAAAAGTCTTCTTCGCTGTCCATCTCGTCTGTCGTTTCTTCTGATTCCGAAACCGACTCCTTCGATACGTCTTCGTCTCGACGGACGTATCCTTCTTCTTCGGTTTCAAAGCCAAAGCCTTCCATGCCGTTAGCACCACCACTCACAAGATCGAGAACTTGAATCGCCCTCAGTCTCATGGATATCCCTGCACCTATCGGTGCGACGTAGGGGTTAAGCCAACTCGACACTCGAAGTTTAGAACCTGACCAAACCTCTATGTTTTCCATTGGCGTACCCTGACTGTCGTAGAGGGGTATGCGTGGCTTGGCTTTAGCCTTCGACTTAAACTTAAACTGTACGGCACCAGTCGGATTGCCGTCATCGTCTTCTTCGTCTTGGTAGGGACGAGGTGCTTCCTTTACTTTCTTCTTACCTTCGCTCTTTAGATCAGACACAAGCTCATCGATCTGATCCTCGATGGTTTCGATAAAAGGTTTGGCATCCTCTTTATCTAAGACGAGAGTTACAGAGAACTCACCGTCTGCATCCCACTTATAATTAGGTTTCGTAATCCAGCACCATTTAGCAACGCCTGCTGGTGAGGTGTATTGTAATCCTCTTTTCAAAATAGGTTCTCCGAATAGGTAATTCCGAAGCTAACTTCGGTTTTATGAGAAGAAGTGATCTGACTTCAGAACACTTTCGATATTAAAATCCCCTCGCTTCGGTACGTCTGGTAAACGATCATGAAACTTAGAAGAAAGAAGGGGTTTAAGATGGTCCCTAATTGCCTGTAGGTGATCGGTGTCACGATACAGTTCGACAAACGCCTCACGGGTACACTGACTGAGTATCGGAGTATCAACGGCAGTGGTTCCGTAGCTGTCGTGGATCATACAGAACGCCTGCACACCCTGATCCATCGCCTTGTTCATCGTCATGTACATGGCACTGGCATCAAGTGAGTGAATGAAGTTCGCAGCGATACCGTTGACCATCGCATGACGGTCATAGCGGTACTTCGTAGACACATTCAAGGAAAGTCGAATCGAGTCACCAAGCAGGCGCATCTTCACCCGACTAGGCTTCATGTCGTGGTAAGCCTGTCGAACGTACATGCCTGTCGGTGTGATCCAAGAGATCGGTATGCCGTGTTGAAGACAGACACTGGTCAGGTCTTGCAGGTATTTCATACCCACCATAGCACTTCCGACAGTCTGCTTGATCGATGCCCATATCTCATTCGTCAACCAGATGGCTTGCTTGAAATATTTTCCACCAAAAGGCTCGGGGATTCCTTGGTCGAGACGATCAGCAATCCACTCATCGATACCATCTGTCATCGAGAATCGCTTGGCACCGTAGGATAGCGTCATCGTTGGCGTCTTTGCCAAGGCACGATCCAATCCGTAGTCCAACCAGCCTTGCGCTATCTCTTTACCTTCGAGGTCAAGCTCAACGATACGCTTCAGTCGATCTATGAGAATGTCGAGCGCCGCTACGTAGGCATCTCCCGGTTTGTCGCCGGGTGCTAGGTTCACCAACTCTGCGGCAACGGGATCGAGCAGGTTCGCTGCCCAGTGTTGTATCGAATTGCATGTCCCGTCACGCATGACCGGGAGTGTCGTATAGAATGCGCTGCCGTCACGCTTCCATCCTAGCCACTCCTTACAGAAGGCGAGGGCTGTGAAAGATTTCTTCCCAGCCTCACACCAGAACCTGTTATCGAACGGGTTGTCGCCTGCCTTACAGATTTCTTCGGAGTGCTGCTCGATCCACTCAACACGTTCATCGAGTGTGCCTTTGTCCTCTCCAAAGAGTGAAGCGCCGTAGATAGCAAGCTCTCTGGCACCCTCGTCGGTCATCGCCTTGCCTTCTGCGTCACCAAACCTCAACAGACTACGACCAAGGTCAGCGCCTTGCGGCTGAAGGTACGATGTCATTGGATATGCCCGGCCTCGAAAGTCACAGGTGTAGACAAAGTACATTTCGTCGTGGTGACAGAATTGTTGCGCGACCCTCAACGTATCGCCAACAAGGCGACGATGGCTTTTGCTTCTCGCCTTCTTGGTTCGAGCTTTCACCGCTTCATGCTTCCACAGCTTCCGCGCTTCAGCGTTGGTCTCAATGTCGTGTGGCTTCGGTGGTAAGATCACTTCGCCTTGCGCTGGCAATCGACCAAGAGTGCTTTCATTATCCCAAAGTTCTTGCACGACCTTGAGCATGTCCGCATCGACACGCCATCGAGTGTCTTGCAGAGCGTTGATCGGTCGAAGCATATCGGACAGATCGAAATTGCTCAGTTCATGTAGATACTCAGTAGAGCGTGCCTTTATGAGCGCAGGTTGTTTGATGTTTGGTGTAATGTACCCACCCGTCATGTTTTTCGACGGGTCTCGATCAGGCATCACACCACCCCAAGGACGAGGACGCACCACCATCGGCAGGTACTCGGGTTCGTTGAGACCTTGGAGGAAATCTTTGTGACTGATCCACTTCACTGCCTGTTCCGACAGTTCGATACACCACTGCTTCTTCTTCTGTGTATCCTTGCGGTAAATCTCGATCAGATCGGTATGGTCATGGATAGCCTCAAGCATACGAACGCCGACCATCGCTTTCTGTTTCTGTGTCCAAAGCCTCAAGTCTATGCCGTGTGTTGTAGCTGACTGAAATAACTTTCGACGCTTGTAGCGGTAGCCGAAACTCCGCGAGAACACATCAGCGTATGTGATTTTGTAGAGTTGCGGGTTCGCTTCCTCAAAGATACGCGCCTTGATTTCATCTTCGATCTTGCGACCAACATCAGACGCAACTTTAGTTAAACTCGTAGACTTGAAGGTTGAGTTCAGCATAGCTGACAAAGCTATACCCGCTGTGACATCTGGTTCGATCATCTGAAGCAGTTTAATTGCCTCGACCTTTCGACCAGCTTTGCCGTTCTCCATGATGTCTGTGGTCTGTTCACGTATCGAAGCGGCAATCGTATCGATGTAGTGAGCAACCATTGCACGACCTGATTTGGTCATGCTCATGTTCTCTGATTCTTTGAGTTGTTTGTTGCGCGACTTCACTCTCTCGATGCCGCGCTGTCTCGATTGCTTTTCGAGAGCAATCTGTTCGTTAAATTTTGTTCCTAAATCCAACGGTATATCCTCTGTAATGTGTCAGAGGATGGTAGCGAAGGTGTATTCGACACAGATGTTGGTATTGATAAGGTAGGTAGATCACTCTAGCGGTGGTGTATTAGGCATACAGCGGATTTGCAGTCCTCCGCATAGCCACTCTGCCACCGGACCTTCGTTTAATATCAATAACTTAGCTGTGTTTCATACACCTTCGACAACCACCCAGTGGATGTGCGGAGGAAACTAATCCTCTACCACAAAACTCTCAAGCATATTCACACCATCTCGAATATCTCTTGAGGACATCTTAGCGTAACGCTCTGTCACTTTGATAGAGCTATGGCCTAGCCACTTCTTAATCTTAGCTAGTTCAAGCCCTCTCTGTACCAAGCGTGACGCTGTTGTGTGACGAGTAACATAGGGCGTGATCGATTTGTCACCGTCGAACACATCCCGTCTCGCTTTCTTCCACCAGTAGTAGACATGATCGTATCGCAAACCTTCAAAGAGTGTTGGCTGATTCGACCTGCGTTGTACTAACTCAACGCATCGCTTCGTCAGAGGTATCACCCTCGACTTGGCATTCTTGGTGAAGAAAGATTTGTTATTGTCACCATCTTGATCGTGTTCATCGAAGAGACAGGCTACCGTCAGATCACCAGCGGCAACGTGTTCAGGTCTTGCTACCTCCTGTTCTCCAAACCTCAAGCCTGTATCGAGGGCAAAGCGGGTGTGATCTACGAGATCGTCCCTGCCGTTGTCCTCAAAGTAGCCCAACAGCTTACGCTCCTCGTCAGGGAACAGCCACCGTAGCCTACCTTCAGGCTCTTTGAGATGTACCCACTCAGGTTTGTCTGCCATTGATACACGATCTGCTACCGAAGCTGCCTTCCACATTCGAGCAACCGCAGACATACGTCTGTTGATGGAGGAGTCTTTCAGCCCCTCTTCACGCATTGACTGCTGATACCTAGTTATGTCTGTAGCTCTGATAGCATTCAGGGGAGTAAAGCTGCCAAAAAATTCAACGGCAAACTCTCCCTTTCTCTTCAGTCTTTCCCCGTCCTTGCAGTGAGACCAGAACATATCGTAAGCAAGATCGAGCGCGTTCTTGATTGTGCAGTTATTCTGGTTCTCTCCATCGAACGGCTCATCACCCGATTTAGAGAGTTGTAACTGCCTTGCAATACGCTCGGCCTCCGCATGGCTAGACGCTATGCGCCGTGCCTCTTTGCGGTTGCCATTGATACGTGGACTAACCACTCGAACTTCGTACTTGCCATTGGCTAGTTGTTTTATACTCAATCGCTGTCTCCTTCTTGTATCAAGTCCTGTATCATCTGCTTATAACGCTCTCCTTTCTGCGTTAGCTGGACGAACTTGTGCTTCCTGTCCATTGGGTCTTCTTCAGTATCTACAAGTTCAAAGCCCGGTTCTCCTCTCCGGTGTATCCGACCTAATGCCGCACAGTTTCTTGACACACTAGCTTGTGAGATGTTTGCCATCTTTCTAATCGATGCCATGCGGCACGGACCAAACTCGCAGACAAGAAGAAACACGAGGATAGTCTGAGCTTGCATTCTCTCATCGAGAGTCTGCATAAGCTGTATTATCTTCAGAAGTTTCTTCATTTCTCTCCTTTAAACCGAAGGTAACTTCGGAATTAATTTATGCTGCCACCGAATCCGAAACTTTCGGAAGTAAATAGCCAGTGCTGCGCCGCCTTTTGATAGGTCGAATCAGTCAAGAATTGATAGGAATCAGGTTCAGCCTTCCATTCTCTCAGTATAGTGCTGAACCGCCTATTCACTTGCGACGACAAGTAGTTTCTGATGTAACTCAAACGAGGATGGAGTTTTGAAACGTCCACTCCCTCTTTCGAGAAATTTAGATCCGCTTCAACTCTTCGCTGTAAGCAGGGCAGGATAGCGTCGTGACTATGAGTCTTGTACGTTGTGTTCTCATACTCAACCAGCATTTCCTCAAGACATTCAAGATTATGCTTGTAGGATTCCCAACAAGTTATTCGTCTGTGATTCTCAAGAATGCTAAACACTAACTCTTGGGTCACACTCTCCTCTTGTAGACCCATTCTCGTTAGCTCATTTCTTGGCTTTAAATTGAGAGAATTATACCTCTTATGACACAGAGGGTTTAGATTTTCATGTGTCATTCTCGCTACGATACGACAGATACCACGATCCATCGCATAGATATCCATCAGTTCTATCGTCTCCATTTTTATCTATCCTCTCTAGGTATAATCATTTGAGAGCAGGAACCACCCTGCATCCTCACAAGTTTGTCGTGACTGTATCCATTGTCACGCAATAGATCATATGCTTCTTGCTTGGACATTCCACCAAGAACCACGGCACCCGCATCGTTAAGATGCAGGGTGCGCGTAGCTATCTTGATTTGATGTCGCAATGCCACATCGTTAGGCATTCACGTTCTCCTCAAGTAACAGTTGAGTTGGTGCATCGATATGCTCAACAGTTAAAGGTCTCGATGCCACGTAACCTTTAACTGCGTACTTGATTAACAGGTTGGCAACTGCGTGCTGTTCTAGCTGCCGCCGATCTGCAATCTCACCGATATAATTGTCGGTGTCCTCGTCAACGGTGATGTAGTACTTGAACCGTTTACTCATTGGTCTCTCCTTATTTGGCTAAGATGTGATGAAACAAATAGCGCCGGGATGTTGCCACTCGAAATACCCACCATTTTCCACCGCCCATTTTTCTAATGATGGGTGGATGTAGGGATATCCGCAGTCGTAATAGTTCGCGAAGCCATCCCCATATTCCGCGCTTATCAAAAATCGACCTTCACTATCGATAAACGCATGTGGACGGACCATAACGTCGGACCATTTCCCATTTCGATATTCATTAATTTCTATTTGTGGGAGTGAATTAATGAGGGTCTCGTAAAATTCTTGATTGCTCATCATTCTCTCCTACTGAAAGCTGCCGCTGTCTCGAAGGTCATCGAACACAGCATCAGGGATGGGTTGGTTAGGGCGTGCCGCAAAGACTGAGACATCATTGTCCCGACAGTAATCGACACGCTCTCGAAGGGAGCATCTCTCCCAGTAATCGAGGATGGCATCCCACTGCCGTTCGCTATACGTATCGTCATCTAGGCAAGGGTAGTCAGCTAATGCACAGAGGTACTCCGCTGCCTGTTCGAGGATGTCTGGATGTGCGTCTTGCCGCACGATGATGTACTCAACCCAGCCGACTGCCCAATGGTTAGCGCGGAAGTCGTACACCTTGTCACGTTGCTTCCGTATGTTTGCCAATACAGACAGGGTACGGAATATCTCCGTGTAGTTGGTGTCATCCATGATGCTACTGTCCCGGTGCCTAGCGTAGATCACGTAGTCACCGACAGGATCGGCATCCTCATCGAATGCTGCGTAATCGTCAGGTCTCTCCCAGATATGTTTGTCTAGGATTTCAAGCACACGCTCCGGTGATAAGGTACTCATGACGAGACCTCGAACGTGCCGTCTTTGTGAAGTATAGCTTTCTTCACGCATTCACCATCGAGATAGAAGCGGTACTCTCTCGTACCGTCAGCAAGTTTGCGGTGTGTTGTGCAGTGGTTGAGGAAGTGGTGCGAGTTACTAGCAGAGGTGCCGACACGCACCTCAACATCGCCTGTTTCCCGTACTCCGTAGCTCTTGTCACTCTTGTAAGTACAAGCCGTGACTCTATTCCATATAGGCCATGAACCCATTGTTACTCTCCTGTCAGGTTTGGAATTAAAACCGAAGTCACCTTCGGAATTAGTGTTAGGCTGTATTAGTTCAGCCAAGTAAATATTATAGCAGCAAGGATCGAACCCGCAATAGGTCCGACGATGAACACGGTACATGCATCGAGAACAGATGCTGCCCCCGTGCGTATGAGATGGATGGTGCAAGTGCCATGCACTATAGCCATCAGCAACATGCAGGTTGCGTGTAATACTGCCCAGTCCATTAGTCTTTCTCCGGGTTGTGTATGCCTAGTCT
>CETM01039414.1_pt1 | contig 10872 bp, 12 predicted proteins | sample 361451 | NCBI WGS metagenome assembly CETM01 (sample SAMEA2622690, study PRJEB7988) | marine metagenome | isolation source: saline water (ENVO:00002010), including
ACGACACTGCTAATCACGATGTTGCTTGGAACGCCAACAATTAGTCTAATGGGTGGTATTGGAGCAGCATTAGTCCTTGGCTCTCGGCTTTCCGGAGTGCTAATCTCGCTTATAATATTGCCTTTGATAATTCCTATACTAATCTTCTCTGTTGCAGCAATCAATGCAAGCGGTGAGGGTATCGATACTTCTTCGGCAGTCAGTTTACTCGGCGCTTTGTTGATCATATCATCGGTTTTCTGTCCATGGGCGGCAGCGGCAACGCTGCGCCATTTAACTAACTAAGATTGAGAAATGCATAAATTTGCAAATCCAGCCCGATTTACAAAACTAGCCACCAAGGTTCTGCCTTGGACGTCCTCATTTGCGGCAGTCTGCTTTCTGTTTGGACTTTACTTTGGCATTTTTGACTCGCCCGCGGATTATCAGCAAGGCGAAGCAGTAAGAATTATGTATGTTCATGTACCGGCTGCTTGGATGTCGCTATTTACTTATTCTCTTATGGCCGCAGCTAGCGCGAGCTTTCTTATATGGAAACATTCGTTAGCTGATATAGCAGCACGATCATTAGCACCAATAGGAGCAGCATTTACCGCCGTCACGTTAATAACTGGTGCTCTGTGGGGACAACCAATGTGGGGAACGTGGTGGGTATGGGATGCGCGTTTAACGTCAGTTCTTGTCCTATTCTTTTTATACCTCGGATATATGGTTTTGGTAAACGCATTCGATGATCCCGAAAAAGGCTCGAAAGCGGCTGCCGTACTAGCCTTGATAGGTTTCGTAAATGTCCCAATAATAAAATTTTCTGTGGATTGGTGGAATACTCTGCATCAACCTGCGAGTTTATCTCGCCTTGACGCCCCAGCAATAGATATATCTATGCTCGCACCATTATTATTGATGGCTCTGGGGTTCAAACTGTTTCTAATTTCGATTTTAATCGTAAAAATGCGGACTATCTTGATTGAAAAAAGAATTCAGGCAAAACAGTTATTGAAAAGCGGCTGATTGCCGCATTGTCCCACTATCGACGCGATACTCTTGGCACATGCCTTTTAGTGATTTATATCTATTAATGTCTGTTTGGGGAATTTAACAAAATACGAACGATAAAATGGATATATACGGTCAGTTTATATGGACAGCTTACGGCGCGACAGCAATATTGTTAGTCACGCTCTTAGCTTACTCACTATTTCGTTATCGCATCGCACAGCGCCAACTGGATGAACTCGTTAAAAATGACCGAGAACAGGGCAAAAAAACTTTTAAGGTCGAAAAAGACTCATGACACCAACGCGCCGGCGGTTAACATTTATAGGATTAGGTTTTTTATCCCTGCTCGTGGCCTCAGCACTCGCTCTAACTGCGTTTGAGGATACCCTCGTTTTTTTTTACAGCCCAAGTGACATAAAAGAAAAGTCCATAAATACGGATAAACAAATTCGGATTGGTGGACTCGTCAAAAATGGATCATTGAAAAAATCTGAAGACGGAATAACGGTTCGCTTTGAAGTTACGGACTTAAACTATTCTATCCCTGCAGTCTACAGAGGTCCCTTACCCGATCTGTTTAGGGAAAATCAGGGTGTTGTAGCCGAAGGGCATCTCTCTAAAGGTATATTCCGCGCTAAAACTATCTTGGCAAAGCACGACGAAAATTACATGCCAAAAGAAGTCGCTGACTCTTTAAAAAAAGCCGGAAAATGGAAGGGAGAAAGTAAAAATTGATAGCTGAACTCGGCCACTTTGCACTTATCCTCGCTTTCGTTATGGCACTCGTTCAAACAACTGTGCCATTAATAGGTGCCCAAAAATCGAATACAGTTTTGATGGAGATAGGCAAACCTTCAGCGATAGCCCAATTTTTTACCATACTACTTGCCTTTTGTGCTTTAACAAATGCCTACATCACGTCAGATTTCTCAGTTGTCAATGTGGCAGAAAATTCGCATTCACTTAAACCTTTGCTCTATAAAATTAGCGGCGTCTGGGGTAATCACGAAGGGTCAATGGTCCTTTGGGTTTTAATTCTAGCTCTGTTTGGACTCATGGTAGCTATCTATGGCAAGAATTTACCACCTACGCTTCGAGCAAGGGTACTTGGTATCCAAGGGTCAATTGGTGTTGCTTTTCTCGCATTTATCATAATCACTTCAAATCCCTTTCTGCGTTTAGATCCTGCTCCCTTAGACGGTCGCGACTTAAACCCCTTGTTACAGGACCCGGGCTTGGCATTTCATCCGCCAATGCTCTATCTGGGCTATGTTGGTTTTTCAATAACCTTTTCTTTTGCAATTGCAGCACTGATTGAGGGAAATATCGGTCCAGCATGGGCACGCTGGGTCCGCCCATGGGCTCTATTAGCTTGGACATCACTAACAGCAGGTATCACACTAGGAAGTTGGTGGGCTTACTACGAATTAGGATGGGGGGGATGGTGGTATTGGGACCCCGTAGAAAATGCTAGCTTTATGCCTTGGTTGGTAGGCACTGCTTTCCTACACTCAGCCATAGTAGTCGAAAAAAGGGATGCATTGAGGAGCTGGACCATTCTTTTAGCGATTCTTGCATTCACGCTAAGCCTCATGGGTACATTTTTAGTTCGGTCTGGCGTTCTAACAAGCGTTCATGCTTTTGCTGTCGACCCGGAAAGAGGCCTTTTTATCCTTGCCATTCTAGGTTTTTTCGTAGGGGGAGCATTTATTCTATTTGCTATTCGTGCGCCAAAAATGGCGTTAGGAGGTTTTTTTCAGCCCATTAGCAGAGAGGGTGGACTTGTAATGAATAACCTCCTGCTCTCCGTTGCTACAGCCACGGTATTTCTAGGTACCCTCTACCCACTTTTTCTAGATGCAGCAACAGGACAAAAAGTTTCTGTTGGTCCGCCGTTTTTTAATGCCACATTTATACCAATTATGATCCCACTTTTACTACTGATGGCTATCGGGCCAATGCTAAGTTGGAAACAAGGTGATCTAGCATCTGCGATGTCAAGATTATGGATTGCCGCAATATGCTCCGGTGGTCTTGGAATCTTGTTCTGGCTCCTAAATAGTGACAAACCTTTCACGCCAATAATTGGTTTCGCTATTGCGGGGTGGTTAGGTGGCGGTGCTCTAAAGGAACTCGCAGACCGACTCCTATTATTTAAAATACCTTTCCGTAACTCACTTTTGCGTGCCAAAGGTCTTCCAAAATCAGCATATGGTATGACCCTCGCTCATCTAGGGATAGCCATTTTCGTTTGTGGTGCCTCTGCTGATAGCGCTTGGAGGTCAGAGGTGGTATTTAATGCCAAAGAAAAGGACCAAACGCAAATCGCAGGCTTCAACTTAAAGCTTCAAAAAGTAGATCGCTTAAAGGGCCCAAATTATGAAACTGAACGAGCACATATTCTTGTTACAAAAGATTCCAAGACAGTAGCAAACCTGTATCCCGAAAGAAGATTTTATCCGGTTCAGCAAATGCTTACCACAGAGGCCACAATCTACAGTACCGTGATGGCCGATTTATATGCAACAATAGGAGAAGGTGACAAACGAAATGGCTGGGTGCTCCGTATTTGGTATAATCCACTTATTCCTTGGATTTGGTTAGGTTGTTTGCTTATGGTACTTGGTGGGTTTATTTCACTTACTGACAGGCGACTTCGCATAGGAGCACCAGAAAAGAGGAAAGGAAATTATAAAACGCCCAAGCTTGGCACCGAGCATGGCTAAGACTCTCTTTATTCTACCCTTCCTCATTTTTTTTGGCGTAATTACTTACTTTGCAATTCCTATAGTAAAAAAAAGTGACCCAAAACTGTTACCATCGGCATTAGTTGATAGAGATGTCCCCCAGAACAAATTGCCACCATTATCCAAAAGCAAAAGAGGTTTTGATCACGAGGATCTGATGGGAGGCGAGACTCTCGTAAATTTTTTCTCGTCATGGTGTGGACCATGCCGAGTTGAACACGATCTTTTAATGAAGATATCAAAAGAAAAAACTGTTAGGCTCTTCGGTATAAATTATAAAGACCAAACCCAAGCTGCAATAAATTGGCTAAACCAGCTTGGTGATCCATTTGAGAGGATCGTTGCTGACAAAGATGGTCGTGCCGCTATCGATTGGGGGGTTTATGGCGTTCCAGAGACGTATCTGATTGATAAACAGGGTAAGGTTCGTTATCGGCATGTGGGCCCTTTAACAGAAAGGATACTCGAGGAAAAATTGATGCCGATTATTCAATTACTGCGAAATAATAAAGATGACTAGAGTAAGAGCACTTATTTTAGTTTTGTTTAGTTACCTAATCTATATTCAACCGACTATGGCATTACAGCCAAATGAACGGCTTGCTGATCCATTGCTTGAAGAACGCGCTCGCATGTTGAGCCAAAACATTAGGTGCTTAGTCTGCCAAAACCAATCTATAGACGATAGTAATGCAACTTTAGCCAAAGATCTAAGAGTTCTCGTACGCGAAAAACTTACTGCGGGCGCCACTAACGATGAAATTTTTGATTTTCTAGTGGACAGATATGGTGACTTTATTTTGCTCAATCCACCATTCAAACCCACAACCTATGTATTGTGGTATGGACCACTTATATTTTTGATATTTGGTATATTAATGGTTGTGCTTATTATGAAAAGGAGTAACCGTCGGTCATTTGAAAAACCACTAAGCCAAGAAGAGCAGGCAAGTCTTTCAAAACTTTTAGAACAGAAAGATAAAACCTAATTATGTTTTGGGGAATTGCGGGCTTTTTAACATTAATATGCGTAATTTTAATCATCTGGCCTCTTCTCAGGCAAAGAGAGGTTTTGGAAACTAACGTTGATTACAACTTGAAAGTATATAAGGATCAACTCTCCGAAGTTGATAAGGACTTTCAACTTGGACGCGTCGACTCTACAGAGTTAGACGCAATAAAAACGGAAATCCAACGCAGAATGTTAACAGAGAATGTTGTAGCTAATCAACAAAACCAGCCCAAAAAATTAGCGCCAACGACATATATTATCTTTACGCTAGTTGCTTCTTTTTTAGTACCTTCCGCCGCCATTGGAATTTATGCCAACTTTGGATCGCCGGGACACCCAGATATCCCTTTATCAGAACGAGTAGACCTGCCAACTCCAAAGATAGCAGCAAAAACAACCGTCCAGAAAAAAAAGCCAAATGAGGAGCACGCCGGCATAGATGATATGATCACTAATCTGCAAGCGAAACTTGAAGTTTATCCTAATGACCTTCAAAACTGGGAGCTGCTGGGGCGAAGCCTATTGATAAGAAAGCAATATGAGGAAGCATCTACTTCACTGAGGCAAGCTGTATCCATATTCCCAAGCAATCTAGAACTTCGGGCAACATACGCTGAAGCACTTGTCCTAGCAGCCCAAGGGCGCATTTCACGAGAGGCACTGAAGCAATTCAAGCTAGTATCAAAGAGTATCCCGAAAGACCCAAGAGTACGTTATTATCTAGGGCTAGCTGACTATCAGCAGGAAAAAATTGAACCAGCACTTCGAACATGGACTACTCTCCTCAACGAAACACCCCAAAATGCGCCGTGGCGCAAAATGTTAATATCACGCATCGACCGAGCGTCTAAAGACTTAGGGATTAAAACGAGCGAGCCTAAGCAGAAACTTGCTGCAAATCAAAAACCCAAAACACCCAGTCGAAACGCTGCAAAGCCATCCATATTGAAGGAAGGCTTTCAAGGTCCTACACAGGAAGATATTCGTGCTGCTCGAACCTTATCTAAAAACGATCGTCAAGAAATGATAAACAACATGGTCGAGGGTTTAGCTGCAAAACTAAAAGATAACCCTAACGACCTCAACGGTTGGCTTCGTTTAAGTCGATCCTATAAAGTATTGGGTAAGCTTGAGAAATCTAGAGAAGCATTAAAAACGGCAGCAAATCTTGCACCAACAAGAATAGATCTCCAGTTAGAATTAGCGCGAGTACTTCTCCCAGAAGGATCAGCAAACGCTAACGCCACTGCTGAATTCAAAGTTGTTGTGGAGAGGATACTTTTACAAGCACCGGAGCATCCGGAAGCCCTCTACTTTGGAGGGTTGCTGGCCAAAACCGAGGGCGATAGTTCTGCAGCTAAAAAGCTTTGGGGCAAACTCCTAAAAAAAATGGGCCCGAACGCGCCTGCTAGAAGTATAATCAAGAACCAACTAAAAGAATTAAAATAGTCATCGAGCTACTTACCCAAAGTACTTCCTTCAGCTTTCGTAGCCGAATATTATATTTTTTGGAAACCATTTTTAAGTTTTATTTCAGAGGGGCAGTCTATTGTGACAATTCAAGATTCATCGACAAAGAGCTAAGACAGTGCATTTCAAGAATGTCACCCTCATAATTTTAATTTGCTTGTCCTTTTACCTCCCAGGCTTATTCACAATACCAGCCTTGGACCGGGACGAAGCTCGTTTCGCTCAAGCCAGCAAACAGATGCTAGAGAGCGGTAATTTTGTAGATATACGTTTTCAAGAAGAGCCACGATACAAAAAACCTGCTGGTACCTATTGGCTCCAGGCGGGCAGCGTTAATCTGCTATCGCCTTCCAAACTAAAAGAAATCTGGTTATACCGAATTCCATCCTTGCTAGCTGCTATAGTTGCCGTTATTGGAACGTACTTCTTAGCTAATGTTTTTTTGCATCCGCCAGGTGGAACAATTGCTGCAATAATACTCTCATCAACACCTCTTTTAATTGGCGAGGCCCATATGGCCAAGAGTGATGCATTGCTTTTAGCGACTGTGGTCATTGCACAATTCGGTCTAATAAGAACCTACAAAAACCATGTAAGTTGGCTAAATTGGTTATTTTTGTGGGGGGGTATTGGACTTGGAGTTATGATCAAGGGTCCAATCACCCCTTTAGTGATTTTTTTAACTGTGTTAGTCGTTTCCATTATCGATCGAGAAATAAAATGGGTTTTAAAGCTAAGGCCACTCTTAGGTTTTTCTCTCGTAGCATGCATTTGCCTACCGTGGATAATTTCAATCCAGATACAGTCTTCTGGTGAATTTTTACAATCCTCTGTAGGGCAAGATCTGCTACCAAAATTACTGAGCGGCGTTGAATCCCATGGCCTACCTCCTGGCTATTACTTATTACTTGCGCTAATTACGCTTTGGCCAAGTTCTCTATTTATATATCCAGCATTGAAATTTGCCATTAATTCAAGGAAAACAAACACCATAAAGTTTCTTTTTGCTTGGGTTATTCCAACATGGGTGATGCTCGAAATCATCCCCACGAAGCTTCCACACTACGTGCTACCGCTCTACCCCGCAATTGCAATTATAATTTCTTATTGGATGACACATGTCACAAAAGAAGAAGGTCATAAATCAACTTTCTCTTTAAACACCATAGAAGTGACAATCATCGGAGTCATTTGGTTTGTCGTTGGTCTCAGCTTTCTACTCGTTTCTAATCTTTTACAACAAACCAAGTTACTAACACCCGAACTTGTTGCAACCCCAGAATTAATATTCACAAAATTCAGCGGAATAGATTTTTTGGTTTTAAATTTTGCTGCCATTATTAATAGCTTGATGTTTGTTTTTCTCTTGTTCGTTGCTTATGCATTATTCTTGTTTCGGAAATATGTCCTCTCACTCTCAGCCTCGGTAGCTTTAGCAGGACTCTTCTTTATTCCCGTACTTCAATGGTCAATTCCGGATTTAAAGTGGTTTTTTCCATCTAAGCAAGTTGCTCAAATTGTAGAGGAACATAGCGGAGGTAAGTATCCTCTAGTCGCTATAGGATACCACGAGCCAAGTCTGGTTTTTTATGCTGGTAGTAGCACTGCTTTAGTCAACCCAGAAGAAGGCGTAAAAGCCCTTTTAAACAACCCTTATTCATATGCAGTTGTGACCAGGGGAAATTTAGAGGAATTTCTAGACCACTTATCAAATAAAAACGTTTCTATTGAAAAGATAGAAGAAATAAAATCATTTAACTACTCTAAAGGCCGGACTATCAATCTCCTTATTTTTTTCTGCTCTTCCATAACGTCAAAATGATGTAGCCGATCATGTCAAACAATGAATTTAAAATTGAAAAGTTTTTGCAGATCATTAGACACCAACCTCTGGGCCTAACACTCTTTTTTGTAATCGTATTTACAATTTTTATTGGTTTTTTTTTCGAACGAAATCTAGCGCTTTTGATAGCCCAGTATCAGACCTATTTGTTCATTGATACATTTCGGATTATTACTGTAATCGGTGATGCTACGTGGTGGCTCGTGATTTTCGTCATAGGTCTATCTGTATCCTTATTGGGACCCAAACTGCCACTCCTAGAAAAGCACAATAAGAAATTTAAACGCTGCAAGTCGATATTTTTGTATCTTATACTATCGTGTATAGTCTCAGGTTTTTTGCATCATGTATTGAAGATAATAGTAGGGCGCTATAGGCCTCGTTATTTGTTTTCCGAGGATCTATATGGTTTTTCTCCACTCAACTTTGACATAGCAATGAATTCGTTTCCATCTGGACATTCACAAACAATTTTTTCTATTTGTGTTGCACTCTCGATAATATACCCAAGGCATTTAATATTGTTTTTACTATTAGCTATTATAGTCGGCATAAGCAGGATTATGATCCTGGCACATTTTCCTAGTGATGTAATCTTTGGGGCATATCTAGGTATAGTTACAGCGATATTATTAAACAGATACTATTTTCATGTTCTATTATCCGGACAAAAGTAATAGAAAGTTTCTACAACTTATTCGATTAAGTGATTATTGCTAGCAAGGCGAAAAAGATAGAATTAACCAGCAGGTTTTAGGGCTATTAAAATGAATATAGGATCGTCCATTTCAGTTGTGGTGCCAGTGTTTAATGAAGAGGAGAATATATATCCGTTAACACGAGAGATTGGCTCCGCATTGAGAGGAATTTGCAACTATGAAATAATATTTATAAACGACTGTAGTGCAGATGATACCGCCCTCACATTAACGAAACTTAAAAATGAAATATCGGAAATTCGTGTAATCCATCACTTGCAACGCGCCGGACAGAGTGCTGGACTCCGCACTGGAATTTTAGCTGCCAAAAACAACATAATAGTTACCTTAGATGGTGACGGCCAGAATGATCCCGCTGATATCCCGAGTCTTTTGAAAAAATATGAACAAAGCCACGATTCCCATTTTTCAATGGTTACAGGACATAGGGTAACAAGAAAAGACTCCTGGGCGAAACGCTATGCATCAAAAATCGCAAATACTATACGCGCTCACCTATTGAAAGATGACAATCCAGACACGGGATGTGGTTTGAAGTTATTTGATAAAAATTTATTTCTTCGATTGCCATATTTCGATCATATTCATCGTTTTTTACCCGCGCTTGCAAAAAGAGAGGGCTGTAGGATCTTTGTTGTTCCAGTCAACCATAGGCATCGAAAGCACGGGGTTTCCAAATACGCAAACTTTCAAAGATTAGTTGTAGGTATTGTTGACCTTCTGGGAGTTATGTGGCTCATACGAAGGTACCCAAAAAATACGGATAGCAAGGAATAAAACTGTATGGAACTCTTATTAGATTGGTTTTTCCCAAATGGAATAAGAACTAATGAGGCTATTCTTCTTATAATCGGTTTTGTCGGGCAAGGTCTTTTTAGCGCAAGGTTTTTGATACAATGGGTAGTAAGCGAAAAAAAGCGCGAAAGTGTTATTCCACTGCCATTTTGGTATTTTAGTCTGCTTGGAGGAATTACGCTTTTTATCTACGCTTTCTCTAAAAAGGACCTCGTAATAATGGTTGGCCAAGGTACAGGGATATTGATCTACACTAGAAATCTTTATCTTATTCACAGGAAACGGAAACTAGATTTCAAACAACAAAGCGAAAATTAAATTTTTTTTGAATATGCAACCAAAACTGCAGACAAGGAAACAGTTCTTATTATGTTTGAGAATTTTGAGAAAAGAACTTTCGATATTCCTGATAATGGTTTTGGTGCTGCATCAATAAATACTCGTATCGGTGGGAAAGGCCCACCCCTGTTACTTATACATGGAAATCCTTTAACCCATGTCTCCTGGCATAAAGTTGTTCCTTTTCTTGAGAAACACTTCTCAATTATATGCGTTGATCTTAGGGGCTACGGCGACTCTATTGGCCCAGAAGATGGGGGACCGGAAAGTATAAATTATTCTTTTAGAGCTATGGCTATCGATTTAATAAAAGTAATGGAGTTATTAGGCCACCATACTTTCTACGTAGCTGGTCATGACCGAGGAGCTCGAACTGCACATCGCATGGCCCTAGATCACAAAGAAATGGTAAAAAAATGTGCACTAATCGATATTCTGCCTAGCCATTATATTTGGAACAACACGTCCGCAGAGTGGGCCGATTCCTCTTGGCATTGGCTATTTATGATTCAGCCTTATGATATGCCGGAAAGAATGATGGCAGCTGTGCCTCCAGAATACTTCATAGAAAAAAAGATCTCAAAGCCAGGGAAAGGCCTCAAACCATTTTCGCCCGAAGCTTTAAAGGAATACATTCGCTGCTTTAATTGGAAAACTATCCGCGGGTCATGCGAGGATTATCGAGCGTGCGCAACTTCAGATTTCACAATGGATACAAAGGACTTTCAAAACCATAATCATATAGATTGTCCGTCGTTAATTATATGGGGAGAAGACAGTCATACCGGAAAGGTTTATGGAGACCTACTTAAAATTTGGCGCAACTATGTATCGGCCGAACTAATTGGGGGGGGAATTGATTGTGGGCACTACGTTATAGAAGAGTGTCCAAAAGAAACTGCGGATTGGCTACTTAAGCACTTCACCGAATAGAAAAGCCACCATCAA
>CETM01028134.1_pt1 | contig 10844 bp, 12 predicted proteins | sample 361451 | NCBI WGS metagenome assembly CETM01 (sample SAMEA2622690, study PRJEB7988) | marine metagenome | isolation source: saline water (ENVO:00002010), including
AACATTTTGTCTGCCTCTGTTACTCATAAAGCCAGTCTCTTTCAGTTCTTTCATATTAGCATCAATAAACTCTTGACCAGTTTCTCCTCTTTTCCATTTTTCAAATAATTTTAAATCATTATTAAAATTTTTAGAAAATATATTTCCATTAATGCCTTCTTTTAAAAAAATCTTATTTTTAGCTTTTAGATATACATACCTAAAAAACTCTCTCCATAAAAGTTCAAAAATAAGCCAGTAAGTTGATGAATTTTTTTTAATCTCTTTTTCATATCTTTTCACCTCTTGATAAATCATTACAGGTGAAATACATCCAAGGCATAGAAAAGCTGAAAACTTAGAAGAGTATTCAGTTCCTATAAGGCCGTTTCTTGTTTCTTTGTATTTTTCTATATTTTTTGATTTCCAAAGATAATTTTTAAGCCTATTAAGACCGTTATTTTCACCTCCTACAAATGGATAAGAAGAATTTAGATTAGTATCTATCATCAAATGTTCTAATTGAATTGTAAAAGGGGAGAGGTAATCATTTTTTGATTGAATAGTAGGATCAAATTTTTCAACGTCTCTGATGACAACTAACTTTTCAACCTTCTTTCTAAAGTGAGTAAATACAAGAGGTAATTCTTCAATTTGATATGGTAATTTTTTTGATTCAAATAGATTTTGATCTTCAAATAAATTTAAATTGAAATCATTATCATAAAGTATTTTTTCCTCCCTTTCTTCATATGTACCAACCTCTTTTGTTGCATATACCGTTGAACTGTATTTTTTTAAGTCATCGAAGATTTCAAGAATATTGCCTTCAAGAATCATGAGCTTAATATTGATTTTATTCAGGTCTTTTTTTAAGTTTAATATGGATTCAATTAAAAATTTTTCTCTGAATTTACCAATCTTTTCAGTATCAGAATTAATTGGATTGAATACTTTATAATCCATTATATATACAAAAAGAAGCTCATCATTTTCTTTTATTGCACTATTTAATGAAGGGTTATCATGTATTCTTAAGTTTTTTCTAAACCAATATATTGCCTTTTTCATATTATAAATTATTTAAAAAACTTTTTGCAGTTATATTCAAATTATTTTTCTTATTCGTATCCATTTTATCGTAAGAATTTACAAGCATTCTCATTCTAGGATTTCTTATAAAAAACTCTTTTTGATTTTTAATAAAATTCCAAAATAGAGAATCCCATATTACACACCAATCTCCTTTTTTATAGTTACTCATTTTTAGAATGTAACTACTACCACTTATATATGGTTTTGTTGACATCAACCCCCCATCTGCGAATTGACTCATTCCATAAACATTTGGTACCATCACCCAATCATAAGAATCTATAAATAGTTCCATAAACCATTTATAAACCTCATCAGGATCAAATTCACATAAAAGCATGAAATTACCTAGAATCATAAGTCTTTCAATATGATGTGTATAAGCACTGTTTATCACTTTATTTATACTGTCATCAACTGGATCTATCCCTGTTTTACCATTGTAAAAAGATGATGGTATTTTTCTTTTGAAACCCCAATAGTTTTTTGTTCTTTCATAGCTTCCTTTGACTGTATAAATTCCTCTAATGAATTCTCTCCAACCAATTATTTGTCTGATAAACCCTTCACATGAATTGATAGGAATTTTATTTATTTTATAAAAATTTATTGTTTCATTAATTATATATTTTGGAGATAAGAGCCCTACATTAATCAATGGAGATAATAAACTATGGTTTAATATGGATTCATCTTTTAATATAGCATCTTCATACGGACCGAATTCTTTAAATCTTATTTTTAAAAACTCATGAAACCATTTTTTTGCAGATTTAAAATTATTAGGGTAAACAATTCTTGAGTTAATCGATCCTAAATTATTATTAAAATGGTTTGTCACATATCTGACAGCCTCAGTATGAATTTCATCTGTTTTAGGATACAAAATAATAGGTGTTTTTTTATTCTTAGGATATTTTTCTCTGTTTTCATTATCATAAGTCCATTTCCCACCAGCTGGATCGTTATTATCAATTAATATATTAAGTTTTTTTCTTTGATTTTTATAAAAGGATGTTTGAAAAAATTTTACTTTTTCATTTTTAAAAAATGTTTTTAAATCTTCCTTTGTATTGATAAATGATGGGTTGTCATAAAAAATAATTTTTATACTTCTTTTTTGACACTCTTTTTTTAATCTTTTTTCAATTAAATAATCATCTGGATCAATTGTATGAATAGTTTCTATTTCTTTTGAAAGGTTTCTAATAAAATTTTTTATTTCAGAACTTTTATCTTTAGATTCTATATATCTAACATTATAACCTATTTTGATAAGGTAATTTTCATAATGTTTCATAGATGATCTATGAAACATTAATTTTTGTTTATGGAAATTGAACTGTTTAAAAAATAAGTACTCCTCAATTAGATAAATTGGGAATTCTTTTTTCAAAAACTGATTGTTTTCATGAAGTTGGTTTGGTAGAATAATTGATATTTCTTTCATTTTTATTTCTCCTACATTTTTCTGAACAATATTTAACTTCCTTCCAGCAGTTTCTCCATTTTTTTCTATAAGAAAATGGTTTAAGGCAAACTATACATATTTTGAAGTCAAGTTTTTTTTTACCATTTTTTGGGTAATTCATTTCTTTTTGCATAAGGATACTTTGCTATTTTTTTTGTTGAGTAATAACTGTCAAGTCCAGATATACATACAGTATCTAATTCTTCAAATTTTAAAGACCCATCTTCTTCAATTAATTCATTTCTCGTTTTAATTTTTGTTACCCTACCAACTATTAAAATTGTATTATTAGAATTAATAGTAATCTCTTCTACCAATTTTAATCCAATCTTCACCTTGCTTTCTTTAACAAATGGAGCATAAAAATTATCGATATACATTTCTTCCAATGAACATTTTTCAAATTCTGATTCATCATCTTTAAATTTAGCAGAAGTGTAATGAGCTTTTTTTATATTTTCTTTCGATATATGATTTATAGTGAAATATTTTGTGTCTATAATATTTTTGTAGGTGTGTCTTGGTACGGTATTTGGTCTGGTTACAATACCGATAAGTGCGGGATTGGATCCAAGATGTATTACAGAAGAAAATATAGCTAAATTAGTTACTCCATTTTTTGATTTGGTACCAATCAAATTAGCTGGTTTGTAACCTGTAATGCTATTGATAAGATTTAATCTATAAATTTTATTTAATGTTTTTAAAGACTCTTCTGAGTAAGTCACAATTATATTTTTAATGTAGACATACCTGAATCAACCCTCATAATTTGACCAGTTATCTTATTACTTTCTTTTGATATCAAAAAATTTGCTGCAGCTGCTATATCATCAGGCTCACATATTTTTTTGAGCGGGTGATTGTTAGAAATATTTTCTTCTATTTTTTCATTTCTTAAGATATTTTTTGCCAACTCAGTTTTGGTAATAGTTGGAGCAATACAATTTACTCGTACTGTAGGCGCAAATTCGGCTGCTAAAGATTTTGTAATTCCTTCTATAGCAGCTTTTGCTGAAGATATTGAAGAGTGAAACGCCATACCCTTTATAACTGCTACAGTACTGAAAAGTACAATAGATGGATTTGATCCCTTTTTGAGTACATTTAAATACTTTTGTATTGATCTCACAGCACCCAAAACATTTACATCAAAATCATTTTTAAAATCTTCTTCTTTTAATTGAAGAAATGGTTTTAACGTAATAGACCCAGGACAATAAACCAAAGAATCTATAGAATCAATTTCTGGGAGCTCATCTTTAGTAATATCAGCTTGATACCCTTTATAATTTTCATTATCTATATCGTGGGAGCTTCTAGAAATATTTGTACAGTGATTACCAATACTTAATTGATGATTTAAAATACTATTTCCTATTCCTCTGCTTCCACCAATAATTAATATATTTCTCATTTTTTAAAAAATTTATCTAATTGTTTTCTTCTAAATTCAAAAATATTTTTTAATTGATACTTAACAATTTTACCACCAAAAAATCTACCAATAAAGCCAAGAGGAAGTTTGAATTTAACTACATCATAAGCCCAAAGGGATTTGTTTTTCTCTTCAAATTTGTGTTCATGTTCCCAGAAACTAAATGGACCTGAAATTTGTTTGTCTATAAATCCAAATGGTTTTTCAACATAAGTAATTTTTGTTGTCCAACCTACTCTGGTAAAAGGAAAAGGTGATACTCTATATTTTATTATTAAACCTTCATACATTGAGTTAAAATCAGATAGAATTTCAAAATTCATATGTTTTGGAGTGATCTTAAAAAGATTTTTTGGGTTCGAAAAAAATTGCCAACTCTTTGCTAAACTTGTATTAAGTTTTTGTTTTGATTTTAAATAGTAAAATCCAGATTTATATTTTATATTTATCATGAATCTTTATACTCTTTTTAAAAGATTTGGTTTACATTTTTTAAATTTTTTTTCTAATTAATTATATGATTTATGATTAGGACAGTTTTATTTTTAATGATTACACTTTTTGGTATAGTTTATCTTTCATTTTATTACGATATTTTTAATGTCACCTTTTCTTTAGAGCAAGAGGAAGCACTTTATGCGATGGTTAAGCTATATTTATTTTCTGTAGCATATTGTTTCATTGTAAGTGAGCTTGCCGTAAATTATAGTCAAGTTGATAAATTTTGGAGTACGATACCAATAGCTTATGTTTGGTATTTTGCTTATGCAAGTGGAATGAATGATAGACTTGTTTTGATGGCTATTCTTGTAACTATTTGGGGAGGTAGGCTGACATATAATTTTGCTAGAAAAGGAGGTTTTAGCATTTACTTTTGGAAGGGTGAAGAAGATTATAGATGGGTGGAGGTTCGTAAAAGTATGACTTTTCTTAAGGGAAGGTTTACCTGGGGATTATTCAATTTATTTTTTATTTGTTTTTATCAGCTTGGATTAATTTTTTTATTTACACTTCCTATTTTAGCTGCATGGCAAGGAATGGAACACCCATTGTATTGGGCTGATTATCTTGTTGCATCATTAATGTTATTATTTATTTTAGTTGAAACCATTGCAGATGAGCAGCAATATAGTTTTCAATCAGAAAAATATCGAAGAATAAATAATGGTGAAAAACTTGAAGGAGACTATAAACTTGGATTTAGAACTACTGGGTTATGGGCTATATCCAGACACCCTAATTTTGCTGCTGAACAACTCATTTGGATACTATTTTATTGTTTTAGTATATCAGCTACGGGTCTTTGGTTCAATTGGTCTGTAATAGGATCTATCCTGTTAGTCGTATTGTTTAAAAATAGTGCAGATTTTAGTGAGGGTATTAGCTCGCGAAAATACCCTATGTATAAAAAGTATATAGAAAATGTTCCAATGTTTTTACCGCTTTTTGGAGTAAATACAAAGTGGAAGGACTAAATATTATTTTCTAAATTCTTTATAAATCAAGCTGGGTTGAATGCTCTTATTTTTTTGATATTTATCACTTACATAGGTTTTGTAATCTCCATTTAAACTGTGATAATAAATTTGGCATATTTCGATTTCAGGATATATTTTAATTGGTTGAACACAAAAAATCTCTAAAGTCCAATAGCCTTCGAATCCAACGTCTCCAAATCCAGCAGTTATATGTACAAATAACCCAAGTCTACCAATAGAAGATCTTCCTTCAAGCATGGGAACAAGGTTTTGAGTTTTGGTATGCTCTTTTGTCCTTCCTAAGTAAAGTTTATTTGGCTTGAGGATTAAACCTTCATTTGGAATAATTAGACTTGAAGTTTTCAATTCTTTTTTCATATCAAAAACTTCATCTTCATAATACATTAATTCATTGTGAAGTTTTAAGTTATAACTATTGGGATTAAGTTGATTTTCATTAAAAGGATCAATATGAATATCACTACCTAATCTTTTTTTTATTTCTAGTCCAGATAATATCATTATTGTTATATTAATTTTTCAAGTAAAGCCTTGGTTGCAATTACACCTTCGTGTGGATTCAGATAATTTCCTTTGCCTCCAAATAGATTTAGCATAGCTCCTTCATATTCTATAGCAATATAACCTTCATACGAAGACTCTTTTATTATATTAATCATTTTTTCAAAGTCTGTATTAATATCATTTCCTTTCTCATCAAATTCATGAGATTTTGCACTAATGCCTTTTGCAAATGGGAGGAGTTCCTCTACACCTTCATATTTGTCATATTGTTGATCACAGGGTTTTGTTAAATTGGACAAATCCAATCGTTCTCTTTTCATGCAAAATCCATTATTTCCAAAATCAGGAAGAGTACCTACAAAATCACTATTTATCTCTTTGATAAGCTTAACTAACCATTTTGCATTTCCAGTTAATCCTCCATGATTTTCAACAATAGTACTTACACCATATGAAGAGCCATATTCTGCTAATATTGATATGCTTTCACCACTTGTTTTTAATATATCTTCTTCTGATCCAACATCAGATTTTAAATTTACTCGAATAGAATGGCAGTTTATTTTTGATGCAACTTCAATCCAGTGTTTATGATATTCAATAGCCTTAGTTCTTTCTTCTTTTTTTAAAGAAGCTAGACTAGGTCCTTGTTCCATAGTTTGGATGTTAATATCATCTACAAGTATAATAGTATTTGAAATCCCAAGATCTTTACTTTTTTGGTTAAGATCATCAAGGAAATTTTTATTTTTTTCTTGATTCATAAATGCTATAGACCAATATTCTGCACCGTTTAATCCGTATGTATTTTTTACAATTTCTGGAAAATCTATTATATTAAATTTTCCAGCCATTAATAATGGAGCAAAAGAATAAGCTTGTAGTGATATTTTAAGATTGGAACTTTTTATTTTTTCTATACATGAAGAGAAAATAAATGGAGATGGAATCGTAGAAGCAAGAGATAATCCGAAAGAATATTTTAAACTATTTTTTATAAATTTTCTTCTATGATTTTCCATTCTATTTGCTTTTATTAGATCTGATAAAATTATTACTTTTTTAACTTATATTACAACATAATTTAATCTGATTATGAAAAACAAATCTATAATTTTTACAAAAAGACCAAAGGACTTTCCTACAATTGAAAATTTTTCTGTTCAAGATGATACTGTTCCTGTTCTTAGTGATAATCAAATACTCCTCAAGGCAGTTTATGTATCGGTAGATCCATATTTAAGGGGAAGAATGAATAATGTAAAATCTTATATTCCACCTTTTGAAGTAGGGGAGCCTATGAAGTCTGCTATAGTTGCAGAGGTTATTGAATCAAAAAATAAAAACTATTCTGTTGGATCTCACTTATATGGCATGTTAGATTGGAAAATATTTCAAGTTACCGATGGGACTGGATTATTTCCTATCCCCAAAGATCTTGCCCCTCTTTCATCTTACCTTGGAGTGCTAGGAGTAACAGGCTTAACTGCATACTTTGGATTGTTAGAGATAGGTAAGCCTAAAGAAAACGAAACATTATTGGTTTCAGGAGCTGCTGGAGCTGTTGGTATTACTGTTTCACAAATAGGAAAAATAAAAGGATGCAGAGTAGTCGGTATAGCTGGTACAGATGAAAAAGTTGATAGGCTAAAAAATAAATTTGGATTAGATGCAGCAATAAATTATAAAAACAATAAAAATCTTTTAAATGAACTAAAAACTGCTTGTCCAAATGGAGTAGATGTTTATTTTGATAATGTTGGCGGAGAAGTATCTGATACAGTTTTTTACCTTACAAATAATTTCTGTAGGATCCCTGTATGTGGTGCCATATCTCAATACAATCAACCAACTCTTCCAGTTGGCCCAAGAAATAATCCTTTTATTATTAGTAGAAGAATAAAAATGCAAGGTTTTATTGTATTCGATTATTCAGATAAATATTTAGAAGCACAAATGCAGTTGGCAAGTTGGATGAAAGAAGGAAAAGTAACTTTAGAAGAAACCATTATAGAAGGATTTGAAAATATCCCAGATGCTTTTCTTGGATTATTTAATGGAAAAAATTTCGGAAAAATGATTGTTAAAATTTAAATTTGAATATTATGAAAAGAAAAATTAACGCAATATGGAAAGGAGATGGGGCTGATGGAACCGGTGTATTAACTGCACAAAGTGGGGCATTTAATAATATGCCTTATAGTTTTAAAACAAGATTTAAAAATGATGATGGTACTTTAGGAACGAATCCTGAAGAACTTATTGCTGCAGCCCATGCTGGATGTTTCAATATGAAATTGAGCTTTGTATTAAATGAGTCTGACTATAATCCAGAGGAATTAAATACAGATGCGGTTTTAACTTTTGAAGATGGAAAAGTAATTTCTATAGAATTAAATTTAAAAGCTAAAGTCCCTAATATAGATGAAGAAAAATTTCAAGAATTAGCAGTGGAGGCTAAAGAAAATTGTCCTATTTCTGGTGCATTAAACTGTGATATTATTTTAAAAGCTGCTTTAATTTAATTTTTTTTTTATTATTTTCGCAGCATGAAAAAGAAGTTTCTTTCTTTATTTTTATCAATTATTATATTACTTCCTACTATTATGGAAGTATCTGCACATTTATCAGATCATAATCATGAAATGTGTAATAAAGATGGAATCCATTTTCATGAAAACGAATTCGACTGTAGTACATGCTTAATAAATAAAATTAACTCTGAAGAGTACATAAACTTAACCCTTATATTATTTGAAACTGATGATATAATTGATAATTATAAGATTGATTTATATCATTTTTCTGGAAATTTTCACTTAAGTCCTTTATCTAGAGGGCCACCTGAAAATATATCATAATTCAATTATGAGGTTCTTTTGTAACCTGAGATTTTAATCTCAAATACAATCTTTTTTTTAAACTTAAATTTTTATACGATGAAATTACAATTAAAACAATACTATTTATTTACATTATTATTTTCTATGATTTTTCTTTACTCGTGTGAGGAAGATGATGCAGCACCGGCTGAAGAAAATGAAGAGGAAGTTATCACTGACATCAAGCTTATATTTACTAATAAAGCTGATGCTAATGATAAAGTTGAGGCTAAAGCAAAAGATCCTGATGGTGAAGGTACTAAGGAGCTAGAAGTTTCTGATGCAATTAGCTTAAAAGCCGCTACTTCATATACTCTTACTTTTGAGATTATGAATAATTTGGAAACTCCGGGAGAAGATATTGGAGAGGAAGTAAAAGAAGAAGGAGCTGAACACCAAATTTTCTTTTCTTTTACTGACGATGCTTTTTCAGATCCTGCAGGAAATGGAAATATTGATAATGCATCTGATAAGATAAATTATAAGGATACTGATTCCGCAGGAAATCCTATTGGATTAATTACTGAATGGACTACTGGTTCAAATGCTGTTGCAAATGGTGAATTTACTGTTAGATTGATGCATCAGCCAGATGTAAAAACTAGTACTTCTGGAGTAAATGATGGGGATACAGATTTTAATTTGAAATTTGTATTAAATATCCAGTAATTATTATTTAGAATACGTAAGTATATTATATTAATACCAGCATTAATAATTATTAATGCTGGTGTTTTTATTTTTAGTTTATCATATAAGCATCAAATAAGTATGCTTATTTATACATTATCTTAATGAAAATTTTCTTATTGATTACTTCTTTTATTATAATAAATAGTAATATTTATTCTCAGAATGACTGTTCTCTTTCTGTAAATGGAAAAGTTTTAGATAGTGAGACGAAGGAGCCTCTATCTAGTGTTTTGATTCAAATCGATAAATCTCAAAAGTCTGCTATAACAGATGAAGAAGGTAATTTTGTACTAGATAATTTGTGCTCTTATAATTTTAAATCAATTCTTACAAGAGTTGGTTATTATGATTCTATTTTTCAAATCAATAAAAAAAATGTAACGATATATTTATCTCAAGAAACTGTCGAGCTAAATTCTATTTTGATTGTTGATGATAAAGAAGAAAATGTAGGAATTAAAAGTATTTCACAAAGATCGATTAATATAAAAGATAAAAATATTGATCCAACCCAATCTCTTGCAAATCTGATTAGTAGTATTGATGGAGTAACATTCTCTTCAGTAGGATCTAACGTTGAGATTCCTGTTATTCATGGATTATATGGTAATAGAATATTAGTTTTAAATAATTATATCAAACATGGTTTTCAAAATTGGGGTAAGGATCATGCACCAGAAATTAATATATCCTCATCTGAAGTTGTAACTGTAATAAAAGGATCATCAGGGGTTCGGTTTGGACCAGAGGGCCTTGGGGGTGCTATAATAATTCAACCTAATTTAATAAAATTGAATAATCCGTTTTATCTAGACTTAGGTACTGGTTTTCAAAGTAATGGAAATGGTTATAATTTTAATTTTAAAACAGGTAAAGGGTATAAAAAATTGGGTTATTTTTTAATTGCAGATTATATTAAAATTGGTGATAGACATGCCCCATCATACTCCCTTACCAATTCGGGAAAAGAAGAAAAAGCATTAAACCTTGGGATTCACTACCATTTAAAGAATTTTGATATTAAAATGTATTATAGTTATTTAGATCAAAATTTAGCTTTATTAAGATCTTCTTTTTTACATAGTGGAGAGGCAATATCTAGGGCAATAAGTTCTGATGTCCCATTATTTATTAGACCTTTTTCATATAAAATTGATGAACCATATCAAGATGTGGCTCATCACTTTGCTAAAGCTAAAGTAGACTGGTGGTATAAAGAAGATGAAAAAATATCTCTAACATTTGGTGGACAATTAAATAAAAGAAAAGAATTTGATGTTAGA
>CETM01159966.1_pt1 | contig 10835 bp, 11 predicted proteins | sample 361451 | NCBI WGS metagenome assembly CETM01 (sample SAMEA2622690, study PRJEB7988) | marine metagenome | isolation source: saline water (ENVO:00002010), including
TGTTCAAATGCTCCGAAATGACCGCCCTTTGGCATTGTTGTCCAATGAGTGATGTTGTAACTCTCTTCGCACCAGCGACGTGGCGATCGAATGATCTCCTTTGGAAATGATGCAACGCCGGTGGGGAGTTCAACTTTTTCTCCTCCTCCAAAACTGCCGAAACTCTCCCAGTAAAGGCGGGCTGATGATGCCCCTGATGCTGTGAGCCAGTACAACATGACATTATCAAGCAATTCATCTCGGGTAAGAGTGTTCTCTGGGTGACCATCACAATCCATCCAACTCCAAAATTTTTCAATAATCCACGCCATCTGACCAACTGGTGAGTCTACGAGACCATAACCTAGTGTTTGGGGTCTGGTACTCTGCTGTTTTGAGTATCCTGAGTCCCATTCCTGATAATAGGTGAGGCCTTCTAACGCTGATTTTTCTTCATCGGTAGGGTCTTGTAATGATTCAGGTGTTGGGCGACCGATGGGCATGTTTATATGGATTGCATCACAGTGCCCGATATTGCGGCCAATCTGAGTAGTAACAGCTGCCCCCCAGTCACCTCCCTGTGCTCCATAGTTTTCGTATCCAAGTCGAACCATTAATTGGTCCCATGTCTCAGCAATTTTTTCAACTCCCCAACCTGATTGGGAAGGTTTCCCAGAGAACCCGTATCCGGGTAGTGAAGGACAAACTACATGAAACGCATCTTCAGCTTTTCCACCATGTTTCGTTGGATCTACGAGAGGTTGAATGACTTTGTGGAATTCAACGATTGACCCAGGCCAGCCATGCGTAATGATAAGCGGGTAAGCATCTGGATGAGGTGACTTCTGATGGATGAAATGGATATCAAGATCATCAATGTTCGTCTGGAAATGGTCAAAGGTATTGAGATACTGTTCACTTTTCCTCCAGTCATACTGGTTCGCCCAATAATCTGCGATTTCTCTTACGTACGTGAGAGGAATACCTTGGCTCCAATCATTTACGCATTCTTCTTCGGCCCATCGTGTGTTGTCGATTCTGTTCCGTAAATCAGTAAGTTGTGATTCGGGAGTATTAATTGTGAATGGTGTTATTTCAGACATTTCTTTCTCTCTGTAGAAGTTATTTAGGTTCGATTGGGTCGTAGTCCCATAGTTGGGTTTCTTCTTCGTCTCCGTATAGCAAATATGCTGGGCTGTGTTTTTCGATATTTCCTGTGAGTCCTCGGTACATGCCGAACCCGCATAGTTGTCTGAGTTGTGGGGAGAATGTTGCAACGATTTCAGGTGGAATTCCTAGATGCTGGTTTTCTTGCTGTCGAATAAACCCGGCACAATAGTTCATTGCAACGCCGATTCGGATTTGATCATCTGTTGTGTTTGCTCCCCCGCCGTGCCAAGTGCTTCCATGCCAGATTAGTACTGATCCTTTAGGCATCTCAGCGGGGATGCTTTCAATGTCGCTTTGGTCTCCGAAATAGTCTGGGTTTTGCCAAAGGTGGCTTCCTGGTACAACTCGAGTTGCTCCATTCTCTTCAGTGAAATCAGTGAGTGCCCACATTGAATTACAGACGGTAGCGACGTGTGGTTTTGTAAGTGGTTGTACTTGGTCATCCGCGTGAATGACTTGAGCTGTTTCTCCGGGGGCTAGTGATATTGATGCAAGTGATGAAACTAAGCATTCCTCACCGATTACCCCCTCTATGAGTTCAAGGACTTGGGGTTGAACGGGGATGTGTTGCCAGATCTCTCCGTAGGCAAGGAGGTTGTATGTTCTCGTTGTTTGGTTTCCTTCAAATCTGTTGTTGTCCGGAGTTCGTTGGAGTCGTATTTCTAGTCTCTTTATCTCATCAACAAGCTCATCTACAAAATTAAGATCAATGAGATTTTCAACAATCGTGTATCCGTTGTTCTGAAGTTCTTGATGATGTTGTGATAGGTCCATTTAGTTAATTTGCCCCACTGCGCTATTCGGAACAAATCTGATAACCAATCTTTGGTCATTAATCATTGCTTGATTAAATTCGTCCCAGTCAGGATGTTGTTTTTTCTGAACGGCAGTGAAGACCGAAGCTAATTCCTTGCACACCGGGTCTTCGGGTTGTTGCGCAGTCTGGGTGATTTCTGCAAATCCGTCAAATGAGATATATGACCATGTTTCCGGTGAAGTGACGTGCAGTACCGCTCTGTTATCTCTAAGAAGATTTTTAGTTTTTGCCCTTGTTGCTGTAGCGGAGATGCAGAATTTCCCTTCTAGAACTGCGTAGGCAATATCTGATGATTGTGCTCTTCCGTCTTTGCGCAATGTGATGAGAACACCGTGATGTGTGTTGCTTGCCCACGTAATAGATTTATCTAGATCCATCTTTTAATTAGAGCAGATTGTGACTATAGCTTCAATGAGCTTTGTTAGTTTCCATCTTGTCTAAGCGTTGCAAAATACGATCGCCGTCAATGCTCTTGAGAATATTTTCATGATTATCTTTTGGTCCATTCCATTTGAGCTCATTAACTGTTTCAAAAGTTGGGGCGTCGTAATCTATTGTTGCAATCAATTTGAATAGTAAGGCAAGTTCGTAGTCATTATTCAGAGTTTCAGATAGTTTCTGCGAGCTCCGCACTTGTATTGCCCATTCCATATGATCGTTAGGGATATTTTCAATATGATGGTAGTGAGAGAGTAAGGTAGCTGAAGACTTAGCACCCCAACCTTTAATTCCCGGGAAACCATCAGCGGTGTCGCCTACCAGACCCAGATAGTCTGGGATTGATTCAGGTGCCACACCAAATTTCTCAATAACTGTTTCGTAGGTTATTCGTTGTTCCTTTCGCCGATCGTATTGAATAATTTTCTCATCTTGAGTAAGGCACTGTCCTAGGTCTTTGTCTGGAGTGCATATGATTACTTGCTCAACATCTGGATTAAGTGTTGCTTTGCGGGCAGCAGCTCCGAGACCATCATCAGCTTCAAAGTCAATCATTGGGAAAATCATGAAGCCCAGTGAGTCTAAAACTTCTTCAAGTAAGTTGAACTGGCCAAGTATGACTGGATCAAGATCGGAACCATCTTTATAGCCGTCATAAAGTTCATTTCTGAAAGACGTAATCACATGATCAGTTGCTATACCGATATGAGTTGCGCCTTGGTTGACCATAGAGAGCATGCTGCTGGCAACGGCTCGTACGGCCCCAACTTCCTGACCTTTGCCATTAATATGAGAGGGAGCGCCAAAGAAGTGCCTAAAAAGTTCGTATGTACCGTCAATCAGATGTATTTGCATGCTTTTTTTTAGATTAAAAAGTTTAAGTTCTTTTATTCTTGCACAAGTTCAATCAATGTTCCGAAAGATCCCTTTGGATGCACAAATGCGACTGTTGTTCCTCGTGAGCCTGGACGTGGCGCTTTATCAATCGGTGTTGCTCCAGCTTTAATCATTTCGGCTAACGCTTCTCCGCAATCATCAACTCGATAACCAACATGATGGAGTCCTTCTCCCCTTTTGTTTAAAAATTTTGCAATTGGAGAATCTTCCGTCGTGGCTGATGTTAATTGAATATAGCTTTCAGCGACTTTTATCAACGCTTCCTCTACGCCGTCGCTTTCAACTATCTCTCTGTGGTGAACCTCTGCTCCGAAAGCATCTTTATAATATGAAATGGCTGATTCAAGGTCGTGAACTGCAATTGCGATGTGATCAATTTCGGTAAGTATCATTATTGCTCCAAAGTTCTTTTAACTGTTAGTGTAAATGCTTTCGTGGTTAGCTAGGTTTTATCTGTTGATTGGAGTTTAGATGGAAAATACAGTGTTGCTTTCAGGGGCTCGGACCCCTATAGGAAAATTATCCGGTTCTTTGTCAGGATTTAGTGCGGCTGCCTTGGGTGGAATTGCAATAACAGGAGCTTTAGAGCGTGCAAAAATTGCTCCAAATCAAGTTGATTATGTGATTATGGGGCAGGTTCTTCAGGCTGGTACTGGGCAAGTTACTGCTCGGCAGGCTGCGGTTGCCGCTGGAATACCGATGTCGACTCCTGCAATTACAATTAACAAAGTTTGTTTATCAGGCCTCAATGCGATTTACCTTGCTGCTCAGATGATTGAAGCTGGTGATGCTCAAGTGGTTGTGGCAGGGGGCATGGAATCAATGACAAATGCTCCGTACCTTATTCCTAAGGGACGCGGAGGGTATCGATATGGAAATTCTGAAATTTTAGATGTAATTCAGCATGATGGTCTGTTCTGTGCTCTTGAAAAGGAACTGATGGGCGAAGGAACTGAACGGTATGCAGCCTCTGCTTCTATTGATAGAGATGTTCAAGATGAGATTGCGGCTGATTCTCATGCACGTGCTGGTGCTGCAATTTCTGCTGGCACGTTAAGCGAAGAAATTGTTCCTGTATCAATTCCGCAACGTAAAGGAGACCCTATGTCATTTGAGGTTGATGAGGGCGTTAGATCAGGCACTGATTCTGCTGGTCTTGCAAAGCTTCGTCCAGCATTTGCTGAGAGTGGAAATATAACTGCGGGTAATGCGAGCCAAATTTCGGATGGTGGGTCAGCAATTATTGTCGTATCTAGAACTTTTGCAGAAAGTCACGGAGTTGATCCTTTGGCAAATCTTATTGCATATGGCCAAGTTGCGGGTCCTGATACAAGTCTGTTAACGCAGCCTTCTCGAGCTATCAATCAATCTCTAGATACTTCTGGAATGAGCTTAAGTGATATTGACCTATTTGAGATCAATGAGGCGTTTGCTGCTGTGTCTGCTGCGTCAATGAAGGATTTAGGTCTTTCAAATGAAGTCGTAAACGTGAATGGAGGAGCCATTGCCTTGGGTCACCCCATTGGTATGTCCGGGAATCGTTTAGCTTTAACTCTGGCTTATGAACTTCAACGACGAGGTGGAGGAATCGGCGCTGCTGCTCTTTGTGGCGGCGGCGGCCAGGGAGATGCACTTTTAATTAAAGTGTGAAATTATCTGTGTTCAGATAAGAGGATTTGGCTCTATTAATTTATGTCATTTGTATGACGTATTTTGAGCGTCAATACTTGATAAAAGCCAATTTTTTTGGTGATTTTGATCATATTTGACAATACAAATGCCGTAATGTAACATAAATGTAATCTTCGGGAGTAATTTCCCCAGATTTTTGGGAAATGCAGACAAACATTTACTTGTTTTTCCAGTGGATGTGGATAACTGCGTTTAAATTATAAAATTTCCCCTCCTCCGAAGGCGGCTGACGAACTCACCACTCGTCAGTCACCTCGGCTGTTTATTCATTGCCTGAAATGTTCCTTCGCCCTTCCAGAGCGCGCCCCAACGTCAATTCGTCAGCATATTCAAGGTCTCCACCGACTGGAAGTCCACTTGCTATGCGTGATACCTGTATACCGAGAGGCTCTATTAATTTAGCAAGATACATCGCCGTTGCTTCACCCTCGATATTCGGATTTGTGCATAAAATTACCTCCAGGACAGTGTTTCCTTTGAGGCGCTCTAGAAGTTCTCGAATCTTCAATTGTTCTGGGCCTATCCCGTCAATAGGATTAATTGCGCCCTGCAAAACATGGTAAAGACCCCTGTATTCACGAGTCCTTTCTAGAGCGACAATGTCACGAGGCTCCTCGACAACACAGACAAGACTGTTGTCTCGCTGCGAGTCAGAACATATCTCGCAAATTACTTCATCGCTCATATTGAAACATGTCTCACAGAATCGGACTTTCTGCTTTGCCAGTTGAATGGCGTCCGACAAACTAAGAGCATCTTGTTCAGGAATTTTTATTAAATGGAAGGCAATACGTTGAGCTGACTTTGGCCCCACCCCTGGTAGTTTTCCTAACTCATCTATTAATTTCTGGAGAGCCGGAGTATAAATATTCATTTAGAAGTCCGTTTCATAAAGGCTGCAGAACGCCGAGCCATTATGTCTCCTCATTGATTATCTTTGCACCAGGAAAGCTTTTAGAAATCATGGATAGCTCATCGCCCGCATCTTCAGGAGCATCCTCAAGAGAATGGACATCGAAAGCTTTGGTTTCTTCGTCAGAGCTGGTGACACTCTCTTTAACTGTTTCAGGTGTATTCGAAGAAGCTTGAAGGATAACCTCAACCTTCCACGCTTTTCCAGTGCGGTCTGTAAGAGCACTTACGACTTCATGCAGTCGCTCAATGCACTTTTGGCGATGTGTTTCATTTGGAGCTGCAAGAAATACAGTTCCGTCATTGATTTGTGTGATTGAAAGTTCTTTAAAGAGTGCCTTACTTAGGCCTTTGAGACTTTTCTTCGATGCATCCCACGCTACTTCAACCCTTTCATTTCCTTCCTCAGATAACTCGGCAGGAGCTTTATCTTCAATGATTGATTCTTCTGCTTCCTTACTTTTAGGATTTTCAGACACCGGACTAGATTGGGGAACTTCGGTTCTGGATTGATTAGATTCAACCTGAGTTCCAGACTCCAGTTGTTCTATTCGTTCAACCAATGCAGATAGTTCGGTGCTTAGAGTTGGGTGAGTTAACCGTATTAAGGCCACCTCAAGGTCAATGCTTGGGTCAAATGATTGTCGCATACCGATAAGAGCTGAGCCGATCGTTTCAATTGCACGAGTCAAAGTTGCAAGTTTTGTCTTTTCATTTAGTTCTCTAGCTTGACTCTTTTGATGATCTGACATGTGCGCCGTTGATGACCCTAAACCAAAAAGAAATGCATCGCGCAATCGGCTGATGAGTGCCTCCCCTATTACTCTGGGATCTCTACCCGATTGAATTGCATTGCTTAACCCACTGATAACGAGAGAAGGATCGCCATGAGCAACGCCTGAAAGTATTACCCCCACGTTGTCATCATCGTGTGGGATTCCACCTGCTGTTACAACCTGTTCTAACGCCGATAGCGTATCTCTGGCCGATCCACCACCGGTTCGTAAGACATAGTTAATCATTTCATCAGAGACTTCTAACTCTGCATCATCAGCGACCCAGCGAATATGCGTTTCTAGGTCATCTGCTGAGAGTAACTCAAATTCATAATGCTGCGTTCTGCTTCGAATTGTTGGAGCTACTTTATGCGGCTCAGTCGTAGCCAATATAAAAACAACATGACTAGGGGGTTCTTCAAGAGTTTTCAATAATGCGTTCTCAGCTCCAGTAGTAAGCATATGAACTTCGTCAAGAATATATATCTTTATTTTTCCCGGTGAGCCAAGCGCAACTTTAGATATGAGCTCTCTTACAGCCTCAACTCCATTGTTTGAGGCAGCATCAAGTTCTTGAAGATCATACGAAGTTCCATCTGTGAATGAATCACAAGAATCACATTTACAACATGGCTCGCCACCTTCTTGTAGGTCAATACAATTAAGCGCTTTACCTAAAATACGTGCGGTACTGGTTTTCCCTGTTCCACGAGGACCACTGAATAGATAGGCGTGCCCTACACGATTTTCCGTTATAGCGTTCTTAAGCGCAGTAACAATATGCTCTTGACCGACTAGCTCTTGAAATGTTTTCGAACGATATCTTCGGTATAAGGATTGATAAGCCATCGATCAGATACTAGTTCCCGTCTTGGACATGTGTGGAAGCAATATCAAATCTCTAATCTTTTTTATATAACTATCCGTTCTTGGAAGCGACGATTAGGTGATCTGCGGCACAACAATGGTTCCGCTGAGAGCTGCTGCCTTCCGACCCTGACTCGGTTCACGGGCACTGTTTGCACAGGACCCAATCGTCACATCCAAAAACGGATGTGTAACTATCGTACCTAATTAATAAAATAATGCGCAAGGAAACATAACTTTGCTTTAATGTCAGGAAGGTTGCAATGATAGTTTTCAAGACTACCCTAAGTAATCTCTTGAAATTTCAAGTGATTTTTAGGAGGAGTGCGAGAGCGGCCGAATCGGCACGCTTGGAAAGCGTGTGTGGGGAAACCCACCGTGGGTTCGAATCCCACCTCCTCCGCGCGTAAATTTTATTTTATAGAATCGTAAGCAGCTTCAAGAATGCCGAGACCACGTGTATCTCCAACGACTGTTTGCATCATTTTATTCATCATATAGCTAACAGTTAATCCATTATCAACATCATTGACGATTAACGATCCTCCCCAACCCCCCCAAAAGCATACTTTTCCATCTTGAGGTAAGAACGGAAACTCTTCATTGGGTAAACCGTAACCAATTCCAAACCGAAGAGGCATCAGTAAGACAAGATCAGGTCCATGTGATTGTTCATCAAAGATAAGATCTATCGTTTCTTGTTTTAATAACTTCACACCATTCATCTCGCCACCATTGCTTATAAGACCTTGAATCATTGCAACAGATCTTGCGTTTCCATGCCCGTTTGCTGCCGGAACTTCAGCAGATCTCCACCAATTTTCCCAAGCGGATTCATCGTCTGGGGTTGGATTCATGAAGGTTTTCATTGCGACTTTCCCACTTATTCGATATTTCCCTAGTGATTTTGTAAATTCCTTTATTTGATCACCGAACTCTTCTTTTGGGTAAATAACGTTCGATATACGATGAAATTCACTTTCATCTAGTCCAATATGAAAGTCAGCTCCTAGAGGATCTGCTATTTCTTCCTTGAAGAAACTACCGATTGACATTCCTGTAATTCTTCTGATCACTTCACCAACAAGGTGACCCTGATTGAGCATGTGGTAGCCGGAGGAGGTTCCGGGCTTCCACCATGGTTTTTGTCCTGCAAGAATTGCAGTTGACTTTTCCCAATCACATACCTCCCTCATCGAGATTTTCTTACCCCAACCTGAAAGTCCTGAGGTGTGGGACATTATGTGACGTACTTCAATATCTCCTTTTCCTTTTGCTTTGAATTCAGGCCAATAGTCTGCAACAGGTTTGTAGAAATCTAATTCTCCTCTATCAGCAAGAACAAGTGCGGATATGGCCATCATTGTTTTTGTTGTTGACCAGACATTGGTTATTGTGTCCTTCTCCCATTCCTGAGTTCTCTGTTCATCCGTATGCCCTGCCCAAATATCTACTACTAATTCCCCATTGTGAACAACAGCTGCTGAGGCGCCTATTTCTCCTGGGTCTGCAAAATTACGTTGCAGAGCCTCGGCAACTGCCGCAAATCTTTCGTTAACAACTCCATTAATTTGTGTCATTCCATTCCCCTTATTACACGAAGAATAGCCTTACTATTTGAGAAGTTTAAATCTCTGCTTAAGATTGCGTTATGCGATTTAGACCGACATCTTTAAATTCTCGAATTAATCTTGAAAAGAAACTACGTAGACAAGAATTGAAAGTAGCTCGCACTGCCGGCCTGATTAATGATGATTTGCGATCAAAATTAGAGAAAATTGAAGATCTAGAAGCTATCCGTAGATTGAAGGCTGCATATTGCGATGCGTGCGATGATGACCATAATGGGGACTCAGTTTCGGCCTTATTTACCAGAGGAGGCACTTGGCAGCAATTAGGTCAAACGGAACAGGCTGATTCAAGGGTCCATGTTGGGCGAAAAGAAATTGCAGATTTTATGTATGGGTTGCGGGACGCTGGCTTTATTGTTCGGTCAAGTCATATCGTAACGAATCCAGTTATTGAGATTTCTGGTACTTCAGCTTCAGGTAATTGGAAATTCTTGATGCTTTATACTCATGCAGACGGGACTTTTCATAGAATAATTGGTCGGTATGAAGACACCTACGTAAAAGTCAAAGGCGATTGGTACTTCGAGTCTCTGATAGCCATAGTAGAAGAAAACGGTATTTACCTGACTGAGAGCCCTAATGACCGATGAACAATTGATGTTGATAGCTATCGAGGAAGCAAAGTTAGCAGAGAGTCATGGTGATATACCTATCGGAGCTCTTGTGGTTTTAGAGGGAAATATCATATCCAGCAGTCACAATGAACGAGAATTACAAAATGATCCCACTGCTCATGCAGAAGTACTAGCTATTCAATACGCAGCTAAAAAATTAGGGACTTCCCGCCTTGATGGTGCGACTTTGATCTCGACGCTTGAACCCTGCCCAATGTGTGCTGGAGCAGCTTTAAGTGCAAGAATTAGCCGAGTTGTTTTTGGTGCTGAAGATCCCAAAGCTGGTTCATTGGGAAGTTTGTATCAATTGGGCAGCGACCCTCGTTTAAATCATGAATTCTCCGTTACGCCCAGGGTGTTACAAGAAGAATGCGGTGCTCTGATATCAAGGTTTTTCAGTTCTAAACGTGACTAATGACCACGAGAAATTTCTATTAAAGTGCGGTTTATTCTGAACTGTCAGGCAACATAATCTTGTGACTGATTTTGATATTATCGTGATTGGAGGCGGTCCTGCCGGCGCTGCTACTGCGATCCAAGCAGCACGAGGCGGTGCGAAAGTGGCTATATTTGAAAAAGCTTCTGAGGGTCGCGACAAAGTATGCGGCGATGGATTAACTCCCAGAGCCATAGCAGCTTTACAAGAGTTGGATATAAACCTCGATGGAGTTCACAAGATCACAGGACTAAGGATGATCGCGGGAAAAACGCGTAGAGAGCTCAAATGGCCTGGCGGTGGAAGTTTTCCGCCATATGGAGCAGTCTGGACACGCAAAGAACTAGATTCTCATCTCCTTGAAAGCGCAACACAGGCAGGAGCAAAGATCTTCTATGAAACAGAGGCTCTACCCGATTTGGATGGAGATACGGTAACCGGAGTTATCTCCGGATCAGATAAGTGGTCTGCTGAATTAGTGGTAGCAGCATCCGGCGCTCCTGGGAAAGTTGCGAGAATGCTTGGGACTGAAAGGAAAACAGATGAGCCCTATGGAATAGCCATTCGTACTTATGTTGAGAGCCCAAGACATGCAGATGAGTACCT
>CETM01189767.1_pt1 | contig 10816 bp, 11 predicted proteins | sample 361451 | NCBI WGS metagenome assembly CETM01 (sample SAMEA2622690, study PRJEB7988) | marine metagenome | isolation source: saline water (ENVO:00002010), including
ATCCTGGTGCTGGATCTAGTGAAGGCTTACTAGTAATACTTGCTATCGTTTTTTGGATTGGTTGGCATGTTTTAACCGCAAAGTCTGAAAGTGATGAACTTGATAGACTTTCAAGGAAAAGACACGGTCCAAATGATCATAAAAGCAATATTACCGACTGGTAATTTAAAATAAAATTTGGGCGCTACTTACATTGTGGCGCCCTTTTTTTACTCAAAATAATGTCAGAAAAAAATAATAATGAAGAATTAAGGCCAAGCAAAATGCGTGGAGTTGCGTTTCCAAAAGCAAAATATGGAGTCATTCTTGCAGTGATAATAATTATTGTAGTTAACATAATTTATTACAAGGAGACAATTTTTTCATTTTTTAAATAACTATGTTAACCTAATTTATGTCAAAAAATTTATTCAAAATAGCTAAGGACAAAAAAATTAAATATTTCTTAATTAGTTTTGTTGATTTATTTGGAGTATTAAGATCAAAATTAGTTCCTGCGCGCGCAATTAAAGAAATGCAAGAGACAGGTGCAGGATTTGCTGGATTTGCAGCCTGGTTGGATATGTCTCCTGCAGACTCTGATATGTTTGGTATTCCTGATCCTGATAGTTTAATTCAATTACCATGGAACAAAGAAGTTGGATGGTTAGCCTCAGATCTTTGGATGAATGGAAAACCAGTTGATGCATCACCAAGAGTTATGCTCAAAAAACAAATTAAAAGATTAGAAAAAAAAGGTTTGACAATGAAATCAGGTGTTGAATGCGAGTATTTTCTTATTTCACCAGATGGTAATTCAATAGCAGATCCAAGAGATACTCAATCAAAACCTTGTTACGATCAATCAGCTTTAATGAGAAGATATGATCTTATTAAAGAAATTTGTGATTGTATGATTGAAATGGGATGGGGTCCTTATCAAAACGATCATGAAGATGCCAATGGTCAATTTGAAATGAATTGGGACTATGATGATTGTTTAATTACTGCAGATAGACATGCTTTTTTTAAGTTTATGGTTAAAACAATTGCTGAAAAACATGGATTAAGAGCCACGTTTATGCCTAAACCTTTTGAAATTTTAACAGGTAATGGATGTCATGCACATATTTCAATATGGGATGGAAAAATAAATAAATTTTTAGATAAATCAAACGATTTAGGTTTAAGTAAAATGGCTTATAATTTTCTTGGAGGTGTTATTAAAAATGCATCTTCCTTATCAGCTTTCTTTAATCCAACTATAAATAGTTATCGAAGAATAAATGCTCCACCAACAAAATCTGGAGCATCATGGTCACCAAGTAGTATTTCTTTTACAGGCAATAATAGAACACATATGATAAGAATACCAGATCCTGGAAGATTTGAATTAAGACTAATGGATGGTTCAGCCAATCCTTATCTTTTACAAGCTAGTGTGTTGGCAGCAGGCTTAGATGGATTAAAAAATAAAATTGATCCTGGACAACCACTAAGTTGTAATATGTATGAGGATTATGAAAAATATCCTGAACTTCCAAAACTTCCAAATGAATTAGAGCAATCTCTCGATGAATTAAAAAATAATAAGGATATGAATGATGCTTTCGGTCAAGAAACAATTAACAGTTATATTAAACTTAGAAAATCTGAGATTGATGAATTCAAACAAAAAGAGAGTTTTGACAAAACTAAAGCTGTTACTAGGTGGGAACGAGATAATACGCTAGACTGTTAGTATATGACAATTTTATCTAACGGCAATTTGTGGAAACACAGTGAATTTATAAAAAATAAAAGTTTTTCTTTTGATAAAAATAAAATATTAAAGTCATTGTCTAAAAAAGAAATTGATGATGCTTATTCAAGTATTTCTTGTTGGGAAGGATACTCTCCAACGCCGTTAATTGAATTAAATAAGCTTTCAAAAGATTTAAATTTAAATAAAATTTTTTATAAAGATGAAAGCAAACGATTTGATCTTAAATCATTTAAAGCTTTAGGGGGAGCGTACGCGGTAGAAAAAGTTTCTAAGGGAAATAAAGATATTATTGTTGCAACTGCCACTGCAGGTAATCATGGTAGATCTGTTGCCTGGGGCGCTAGAAGACTTGGTTTGAAATGTAAGATTTTTATCAGTGAATTTGTTAGTAATGCAAGGGGAAAAGCAATGGCAGACCTCGGTGCTGATGTAATTAAGGTAAAAGGAAATTATGAAAAATCATTAATTGAATGCATTAAACAATCAACAGAAAATAACTGGCAAATTGTTCAGGATGTTGCTTGGAAAGATTATATGATTGTTCCAAAATATACGATGGCTGGTTATACAGTTATGATGAAAGAAGTAATTGATCAAATAAATCACAACAATATTTCACATATTATTTTACAAGCAGGTGTGGGGGGAATGGCAGGTGCGATGATAGCGGGCATTGCAAGATATATGAGAAATATACCTGAAACTATAGTTGTTGAACCTGATAGCGCAGCATGTGTTATGGAGAGTATAAAAACAGGAAAGATTGAAAAGATAGATATTAAAAGAGAAAGCTTGATGGGAGGAATGTCATGTGGGGAGGTATCATTAGTCCCATGGGAAATTTTAAAAAATTCAGTTAAATACTGTATTAGTTTACCAGATGATGACATTGCTAAAACTATGAGACTGCTCGGAAATGGAAACTTTAGTAATGAAAAAATAATTGCTGGTGAAAATTCTGCACCTGGAGTAATTAGTTTAATTGCAAGTTGTGAAGATGAAAAAATAAAACAAACAATGAAATTAAACAAAGAGTCAAACATCTTATTAATTGGTTGTGAGGGTGATACTGATGAAGAAATGTATCAAAAACTTATAAATCATAAATAATAATTAAATGAAAAAAAAATTAAAAAAAAAAGTTGATAATTTAGATTTTTATAAAATTTTTAAACCAGAACTAACCCCGAAAAGAATGATGGAATTAGGTGTATTTGGAGGAGCTTATTTTGGTTTAGATGTTAAAGAGTACCCAAAATCCTGGTTCAAAAATGTCAAATTAACTAAAACTTTTGATGTAAATCTTAATAGATTTAAAATTGTTTCTGGATTATCTAGAGAACACTGGATTGAAAAAGGATGGATTTTTAAGGAAGATCCATTGGGGTGGTTTCAATGGTATTGTCGGTTTACTAATGGAAGAAGAATACCGCATATTGATGAGACTCAAATAAAAAGATGGAAGAATTTCAGAAGACATGTTCTGGCTATTGAAAAAAATTGTGAAAAAGGTGACTTAGATTGTAGAAAAAGGCAAAGACAAGCGATTTTACAATGGGCTTATGATCCTCACAGATAAATTAATTTAGTTTCCAAAAAAATGGTGAATTACTGTTCTTTTTTGTGCATTAAGTCTGTGTTCGAAAAGATATATACCTTGCCACGTCCCTAAAAGTAATTCACCATCTTTAATGCTTAATGATATTTGATTATTAGTTAATGCTGATTTTATGTGAGCCGGCATATCATCTTTACCTTCAGAATTATGAATATACAATTTTTCATTCATCGGAGCTAGATTATTAAAATAATTTATCAAATCAATTTGGACATCTGGATCTGCATTTTCTTGTACAATTAATGATGCACTAGTATGTTGAATACTTAAATTAAGGATACCATCTTTAAAAGAATTCTTTTTAATCCACTCATCTGTTTGATCTGTAAATTCATATAATTTTTGACCATTGGTGTTTATTTGAAGATTGTAAAACTCTTGTTTCATTGACTATAATCCTTTGAAGTTAATTCATATAAGCGACTGATAGAACGTTTAAACTCTTTTTCCAATGATCTCGAGGAAGTTATTTGATCTAGACTCTCATTCGCAGTTACTGCTATCGGAATATCCTTATCATAAATAATATCTAACAATGTTATAAGTCTTAGTTGTTGATTTGAATTTACTTCATTAAATTGTGGTATATTTTCAATAATGATAAATTTGGAATTTTTTGCGATTTCTAAATAATCTTCAGCACTTAAATTTTGATTGCATAAATCTTGAAAATCAAATCTTGAAATCCCCTCATAGAATCTTTTTATTTCAATAGTTCTTCCTTTAATATTTAAATTCTTTGAAAGTTTTTTTTTATCTTTAGTAATCATTCTAAAGAATTTATTAATCTTAAAATTTGTTTCTTGATTCAATGGAAAAAAATATCTTTGTGTTCGATTTTCCTTTGACCTTCTATAATCATCTTCAATTTTAAGTTCATGTTCTATGGATCTTTCCTCCATAATTTTGATAAAAGGTTTAAATTGATCTCTTTGAAGCCCATCCTTATATAAATTTGATATCTTAATATTTGAAGTAAGAATAATTTTTATATTTTCTTTAAATATATTTTTAAATAATTTTCCTAAGATCATAGCGTCTACGATATTAGTTACTTGAAATTCATCAAAATAAATTAAAGAAGCTTTAGATTTTATATCTTTAACAAATAAATTTATTATATTTTCTTCTTTTTTACCCTTTCTTTTATGAACAAAATCGTGAAAACTAAGCATAAATTCGTTAAAATGAAGTCTTAATTTTTTTTCTTTTATGTGATTGTAAAAAAAATTCAAAATCATAGTTTTTCCTACTCCTACATCGCCATAAAGATAAAAACCTTTTTTTAAAAAATCTTTTGAAAAAAATTTAAAAAAAAAAGGTTTATAATTTTTTTTGTGATATTCTTTAAGTTTTTGTATTACTTGTAATTGATTTTTGTTAATTTCAAAGTTTTTAGAATTACAATAATTTATAAATCTATCTTCAATATTTTTTAGCATCAATTTTTTTTTTTAAAATCAATACCATATTCAGATCTTGGTCCTTTTCTTAACCCAAATGGACCAGGTATAAAAATAGTCATTGGTTTTGTCCCCTCTTTTAAATCTACTCTATGGTAAGAATTAGCAGATCTAAAACCAATGTATCCTGGATTTCTCCAAAATTTTCCTTTAGCTGTTGTTTCCCAGTAACCTCCTCTTAAAATAATAGTTATGTAAGGACATAAATGATTATGCACACCTTCACCATGATCATTAGATAACATTTCGTGTATTAGAATATTAAATGGGAACCATTTAGGTCTATTTCTAAATAAAACATAATATCTATTCATCCATGGTTTAGCTAAATCAAATCTTGGGTGCGAAGGACCTCTATCTAGAACAATTTTTTTTCGACCAACTAATGCGAGAAATTTTAAAAACATTAATTTAATTTTATTATAGCATCATTCTTGATTAAAAATAATTTTTCATTTTGTATAAATGGTTTGGAAATTTTTTCACTATCAATCTTTAAAGTTGAGATTATTTGTCCATCTTCAATATTGATTATCATTAATCTGCCATTATTTGTAGAAAGATAAATTTCTTTTAAACCCACCACAAAGCCTATTGGTTTTATTTGATCCCTTTTCTTTTTTTTAAAATTTCGAAAAATATCAGTCACTCTTATTATTTTGCCTGATTTTTTCTCCAATATTAATAAATAGCCCTCTAGAGAAATTGATACTATATAATCACTTATTATTGTTGAACGTAAGTTTGAATTAATTTTATTTTCCCAATTAAAACTACCCGTTTCAAGGTCAATTGAAAAAAACTGGTTATTATTATTTGAAAAGAACAAATTTTCTCCATCAGAAATTATATCAGAGTTTTTTAAAGAAAAAGATGACTCATACAACAATGAAGTTTGCGTTGGTAATTGCCAAATAAGCTCACCATTTTTAACATTCACAGCGCTGATATCTCCTAGTGAATTAATAAAATAAATAATATCATCTATTATAACCATTGATAACTTTTTTTGAGTTCTTATTAGAGAATTTTCAGTCTTTACGTTCCATAACTCATCTCCGTTTTCTATTGAAAAACATCTAAGAGTATTTGTAAGATCTATTACAAAAAATTTATTTTCATGTATTTTTATTTGTGAATTAAATGGAGCAAAATTATCTTTTGACCAAATCAAATTTCCTGTTTCAATGTCAAGCATGTAATAATGAGCAATATTGTCTGTTACAATTAAATATTTTTTATTATTTACAAATTGTAAAATTGGATTTAATTTCTTTTCAGACTTTGAATAATAGTTTTTTTTCCAAATCAATTTAGATTTATCATTAAACTTAAGTATTGACCCTTTTTTATCAAAAAAAATTATTGCATCATTATGAAAAGATATTTCTGGTTGATATTGATTAAAGTTTTCTATTTTTGAAAATCTATAGCTAGATTTTTTTTTTAAATTTCCATCAAAGTTTAATCTTCCATCATTATTTAATAAATTATTAACATTTGTATTGTTTGTTGTTTTTGATGTAAATTTTAAATTTAATTTTGAATTAAACTCTTTTTTTAATGCTTCCTCTTTTGGAAAAATTTCTTGAAATTCTAAACTTTTTTCCTGGACTAATTTTTTAGAATTTGACCAAAATTTTGAATTTTCATTAAATGAACAAGAATAAAATGAAATCGAAATTATAATTAAATAAAATAACCTAGTCACTTAAATCTCTGTTAAGTCTTTTTTGTGTTTCTTGTAAAATTTCTTGATTTACATTTGATATTGTTAATATCTGATTAAAAAATTCTTTTGATTTTTGTTTTTCATTTTTTGAAAAAAAGTATTCTGCTGCCAAATAAAGAGCATGCGATTTCCATACACTATTTGAATTGATTAAAGGTTTCAGTATTTCTAAAAGTTTATCTTCAGAAACGGTATCAGCATTATAAAGTCCTTTCTTATATATAATAAGATTTTTAATTTCTTCCTCTAAAGATGTTTTCTTTATTAAAACATCAAATAGATCATTCACTTCTCGCTTCTCAGAAATTAAATTATTTTCAATTATAAAGTATAATGATAAAGGTGAATATGTTGGGTGTCTTTTGTTGATAATTGTTTTTAATTTTTCTAATGTTTGTACTTTGTTTTGTTCAGAATATTCTATAATAGTTACATTATACAAATCTGAAATCTTATTATCCTCTTTTTTTTTAAATTCTCCATAAGCAAAAAAACTTATCAAAATTAGAACTATTAAACTTAAAAAGGTTATTATTTTTTTTTTATTACTAATAAAAAAATTTTTAATTTTTTCATTTCTTGTGTTAGAATTTATAACTGTTATTTCTTCATCCATAATTAAATCATATTTCTTAATACATATTGGAGTATTCCACCATTTTTATAATACTCTAATTCATTTTTTGTATCTATCCTACACAATGTTTCTATTTTTTTTATTTCACCTGATGCATATTTAATTTCAATCAAAACCTTATCTGATGGACTCAATCCTTTTTCAATTTCTTTAACACTAATTAATTCTGAACCGACTAATTTTAAGTTTTTTCTATTAATATTGTTAATAAATTGTAAGGGTAATATGCCCATACCAATTAAATTGGATCTATGAATTCTTTCAAAGCTTTCCGCTATTACGGCTTTAACACCAAGCAACTTAGTGCCTTTTGCTGCCCAGTCTCGTGAAGATCCTGTTCCATATTCTTTACCTCCTATTACAACAAGATCGGTACCTCTTTTTTTGTACTCAACCACTGCATCATAAATTGGCATAATCTTTTCCTCTGGATAAAGTTTTGTAAATCCTCCTTCAGTACCAGGAGCCATTTCATTTCTAATTCTTATATTTGCAAATGTACCCCTCATCATTACTTCGTGATTTCCTCTTCTTGAACCGTAAGAATTATAATCTTTTGGTAAAATTTGATTTTTCATAAAGTATTCACCAGTAGGACTTTCTTTTTGAATGTTGCCAGCTGGAGAAATATGATCAGTTGTTACCATGTCACCTAAAATCAACAAAGGTCTTGCATCATCAATTTTTTTAAATCCTTCTGGTTCGTCAGATAAATTTTCAAAAAAAGGAGGTTTCTTTACATATGTGGAATTCTCTTCCCAGTTATAAATACTACTTTTTACAGTTTTAATTTGTTGCCATTGTTTAGGTCCTTCTGAAACATTCGAATATCTTTTTACAAACATTTCCGCATTCAAAGAGGATTTCAAAGTTTCTTCAATTTCTTTATTGGTTGGCCAAATATCTTTCATAAAAATCTCTTTTCCATTTTCATCTTTTCCAAAAGAATCTTTATATAAATCAAAACCCATGTGACCTGCCAAAGCATATGCTACTACTAGTGGAGGCGATGCCAAATAATTTGCTTTTATATGGGGTGAAATTCTTCCTTCAAAATTTCTATTTCCAGACAAAACTGAAACTCCATAAATATTTTCTTTTTGCAAAGCTTCAACTATATTTTCTGCTAATGGTCCTGAATTTCCTATGCATGTCGTGCATCCATAACCAACAAGATTAAATCCAAGTTTGTCTAAATAGACATTTAATCCTGCTTTTTTTAAATAATCTGTCACTACTTGAGACCCTGGAGCCAAAGATGTTTTGACCCATGGCTTTACTTTAAGACCAAGTTCTACTGCTCTTTTTGCAAGCAAACCTGCAGCTATAAGTACATTAGGATTAGATGTGTTTGTACAAGAGGTAATTGCTGCAATTAAAATTGAGCCATCTTTTATTTCAAAATCTGTATTTGAAACTTTTGAAATTGAAAAATCTTTTTTGTTTGTATTTTCAATAAAACTTTTCTTAAAGTTTTGAGATGCATCAGTTAAGAATACTTTGTCTTGAGGTCTTTTAGGACCTGAAATTGTGGGAACTATAGTTGACATGTCTAGAGTTAAAGTATCAGTAAATTCAATATCATCAGTTGCCCACAAACCCTGTTCTTTCGCATATTTCTCAACAATATTTACAGTTGTTTGATCTCTTCCTGAAAATTTTAAATATTTTAATGTTTCGTCATCAATTGGAAAAAAACCACAAGTAGCACCGTACTCTGGAGCCATATTGGCAATTGTAGCACGATCTGCTAAAGTTAAATTCTTCAAACCTTTTCCATAAAATTCAACAAATTTTCCAACTACTCCTTTGTCTCTTAGCATTTTTACAACTGTCAAAACTAAATCAGTTGCTGTAGTGCCTTCTGGCATTTTATTTTTAATTTCAAAACCAATAACTTCAGGTATCAACATTGATATTGGTTGCCCAAGCATTCCTGCCTCCGCCTCTATCCCTCCTACTCCCCAACCTAAAACTGATAAACCATTTACCATTGTCGTATGGCTATCAGTTCCAACTAAAGTATCTGGAAAAAGATATGTTTCATTATCAAATTTTTCGTTCCAAACGACTTTTGATAAATATTCTAAATTTACTTGATGACAAATACCTGTTCCTGGAGGAACAATTCTAAAGTTATTAAAAGCTTGTTGTCCCCATTTTAAAAAAGAATATCTTTCACCATTTCTTTTAAATTCAATTTCAACATTTTTATCAAAAGAGTTTGGTTCTGCTGATTGATCCACTTGAACTGAGTGGTCTATAACTAAATCTACAGCAGATAAAGGATTAATCGTATTTGGATCTTTATTTTTTTCCTTAACTGCTTCTCTCATAGCAGCTAAATCTGCTACAGCTGGAATTCCTGTGTAATCTTGTAATAAAACTCTAGCAGGTCTATAAGCAATCTCTGTTTTAGATCTTTTTTCTTTTAACCACTGTTGAATTGCCTCAATTTGTTTTCTTGTAACTGATAAATCATCTTCATATCTAAGAAGATTTTCGAGTAGTACTTTGAGTGATTTTGGTAATTTTGAAATACCATCGAGGCCATTTTTTTCAGCTTTTGATAAAGAATAAATTTTATAGTTCTTATTATCAATTTTAATATTTGATAATGAGTTGTAAGAATTTTTAGTTCCTGGTTTCATATCTTATATATAAAATGTAATTATGCTCAAAAGAAGAAGCCCTGACATAACATAATTAAAGTATTTAATAAATTTCTCATTTGTCGCAAATTTTCTTAAGTATTTACCTACAAAAGTCCAAAAAGTAATACTAGATAATGAAACTATAAAGGCAAATAAAACTACTTGAATTGCATAAGGTAAATAATTTTCACCATATTCAACATATGTGGAAACAATAATAATTCCTATTAATACACCTTTAGGATTCAAAAATTGAAATATAAAGGTTTCTAAAAATGTAACTGGATTTTCGTTATTTTTATTATCATTAACTTTTGAAAAGCAAATTTTGTACGCCAAATAGATTAAAAATAAACTTCCAAGATATTTTAATGAAATTTGAATTATAGGATATATCTTAAAAATGTTTACCAATCCAATAGTTAATAAAAAAGTTAATGAGGTAAATCCAAAAGTAACACCAAAAATATGTGGTAGGGTTTTTTTAATTCCAAAGTTAAAACCTGAATATGAAGCTATTACATTATTTGGCCCAGGAGTATAAGCAGCTACAATCCAAAAAAGTGCCATAGATAAAAATTCTGGATGCATAGATTATGCTATTGGTAATCCATTTTCAGATTTTTGAGACGGATGAACCAAAATTACTTTACCTTCTTTATCAATCGATCCTAAAATTAAAACTTGAGAAACAATACCTGCAATATTTTTTTCTGCAAAATTACAAATACCTATTACTTGTTTTCCTTTTAAATTTTCTTCATTATAGTAATGAGTGATTTGTGCAGAGGATTGTTTTATCCCTATTTCTTTACCAAAATCTACTTCAACAACTAAAGAGGGTTTTCTAGCTTTCTCATTTTTTTTTACTGATATTACTGTTCCTATTCTAATATCTACTTTATCAAAAATGTCGTATGTTATTTGTTCTTTCATAAATGCAGTATTTATATTAATTATTAGTTATG
>CETM01165644.1_pt1 | contig 10809 bp, 2 predicted proteins | sample 361451 | NCBI WGS metagenome assembly CETM01 (sample SAMEA2622690, study PRJEB7988) | marine metagenome | isolation source: saline water (ENVO:00002010), including
GCAGCATATCCTTCTCGCTCAACTCGGCGCAATTCAATATCTTCTTCACCAATATCATATCCTGCAATTACCAAGTTGCCCGCTTCGATGCTAGCAAGCATCGCTTCGCTATCACCATCAGCAATTCCTTGCAGAACCGCTGGCAAATCTTGTCTGCACTTTGCACCTAATGACCTGCGGTTAGGAACGACTTCGATCTTTTGGAATCTGTCTAGGTCCTTTTCTAAGGAAATAGTTTCTACATTCAATTCCTCTGCGAGGATTTCATGGAAATCAGATAAGTCAGGCCCACTGACAATCCAGCCTTCTGCACATGGAAGTCTTTGCCTGCGGTCTGCATCTACTCTGATTCTTCGTCCAGTCTCTGCCAGTTCACGAACTAATGCCATAGTCTCAATAATTTCAGAATCAATGCCGCCAGCCTCAGGCCAATCCGCTAGGTGAACAGAAACTCCTTCCAAGTTGCGGTGAATAGCATCTGACATGAATGGTGAAACTGGCGCCATTAGACGAGAAACGGTCACAAGAACGGTGTGTAGTGTATGCTGGCAAGCAAGTTTGTCGTCGCTATCAGCTTCATCCCATAACCTTCTTCGTGATCTTCTTACATACCAATTTGAGACATCATTGACAACGAAATCTTCTATGTCTCTACAGGCTTTATGGAAGTCCCATTCTTCAAATTGTTTGGTCGATCCTTCGACAACTTCTGCAAGTCTTGACAAGACCCAATTATCGAGAGGGGTATTCTTACCCTTTGGAGATGATGCTGGGTCAAAACCATCGAGCGCAGCATAATCAGCATGGAATCTATGAATATTCCACAAAGTCAAGAACATTTTTCCATAGGTTTCTCTTACTCCATTAGGGTCAAACTTGAGTGGATTCCACGGTGCTCCTGCAGTTACCATGTACCATCGGGTCGCATCTGCTCCTTCTCGGTTGAAGTGGTCCCAAGGGTCAACGATGTTGCCTTTAGATTTCGACATTTTCTTGCCTTCTGCATCTAAAATCAAACCAAGAGAAAGACATCTTTTGTAACAGATTGAATCGAAAACAGTTGTACTGACCGCCAGTAGAGTGTAAAACCAACCTCTGGTTTGATCAACGCCTTCACAGATATAATCAATCGGGAAGTTGTTTTCGAACTTGCCTTCTTCTCCGAATGGATGATGCCATTGCGCGAATGAAGCACAACCAGAATCAAACCAACAATCCATGACGAAAGGTTCTCTTTTCATGTCTCCATTACATTGAGTACAAACAAGAATCGTGTCATCGACATATGGACGGTGTAAGTCTTCAGCAACAGGGCTACCCTGTTTGGCCATACTTGCCATTTCTTCTGTGGAACCAACACAATGCTGATGACCACATTCCTTACAAATCCAAACAGGTAGAGGAGTCCCCCAATATCTTTCACGGCTTATTGCCCAATCTTTGACATTGCGAAGCCATTCTCCGAATCTTCCTTCTCCTACCCAATCTGGTGCCCATTCAACTTGCGAGTTGAATTCAAGGAGCATTTCTTTGACAGCAGTCATTCGCACGAACCATGAGTCCATTGCATAGTAGAGAAGAGGGTGTCCTGTTCTCCAACAATGTGGGTAATCGTGAGCATACATTTTTTCTCTGTATAGCAGGTCAGAATCATGCAAAATTTGGATTACTGTTTCATCACAATCTTTGACATAACGTCCATCGAGTTGTGGGTGAGTTCCTGCAAGGAATGCCCCGTCCATTCCAACTGTGTGTTGGGCAGGCAATCCAACTTCCATCCCTAAGTTATAGTCATCTTCACCATACATTACTGCGGTGTGAACAACCCCTGTTCCATCGGTTGTAGTAACCCAGTCAGCACCGATTACAGTCCATGCGGTTTGCGAACCATTTCTGTCCACAGCGCCTGGGAAAAGTGGTTGATATGACCGTCCAATCAAATCGCTTCCGGGGAAGGTTTCAACCTCTTCACAATGATGTCGAATAACTTCCTTGAACAAATCTTTTGCGAGAATTAATTCTTCACCGATTTGAGCTCCACCATGGCCCTCCCAACCCTCAGGGTTTGATGTCACGCGTACGCGAACATATTCAACATCAGGGCCAACTGCAAGCCCGACATTTCCTGGTAAAGTCCACGGAGTAGTAGTCCATGCAAGGATGGATGCATCTGTGTCTTCAAGTTTGAATTTTACATAGACAGATGGCTCGTCTACCTCTTTGTATCCAAGAGCGACTTCGTGACTTGAATAAGAAGTTCCAGTTTGGGGGCAATATGGTAGAACCTTGTATCCACGATACAACAATCCCTTTTCGAACATTCTCTTGAGGGCCCACCAGCATGATTCAATGTATTCATTGTGAAGGGTAACGTATGGTTCGTCAAGATCACACCAATATGCCATTCTCTCGGTCATTTCTCTCCATGCTGCTTCATAGGTCCACACAGATTCTCGACATTCTTTGTTGAACTCCTCCATTCCGAATGCTTCAATCGCTTCATTACTCATCAAATCTAGACGTTTCTGAACTTCGATTTCAACCGGGAGTCCGTGAGTGTCCCAACCACCCTTTCTTTCGACGAAATTGCCCTGCATTGTTTTCCATCGGCAGACGAGGTCTTTGTATGTCCTTGCAACAACATGATGGATTCCTGGTTTACCGTTTGCAGTAGGCGGCCCTTCTAAGAAAATGAACGGCTCGCCATCGGCCCGATTATCCACAGTTGCCTCGAATAATTTCTCGTTTTGCCAAGTAGAAAGAAGCCCGGTTTCTAGCGCAACCGAATCCAATTCGCTGGTCGTTTGAGGGGTGGCCATCAGCCATGCGAGATGTGAACATGTCTTGAAACAGTCGTTTCAATATTGTTCGCTATTTTGTGGAAAATTCCACTTCGTAGAAGTGGTTTGGAGGGGTTGCTTTGAATTACATTGAGTTCATCCAGTGAGCGCATGGCGTCACTAAACAGGGGGGTTCAGGCGTTCGCGCTAAGCCTGTTATTCCTACTTTCAGGCCCGCTGTCACAGTTTTCTTTACCAAATCAGCCGCCCCTTGAGTTAGATTCAGACAACATATTTTCTAGCGGAGAGTCGCAAATCACCGAAGTTGTGATTTCAGGAGCAGGCATGATTGGAACTGGTCCGGCCCTTTCTTTGGATGCAACTCATGCTTTACAGACGATTTCGTTTTCTGTAGCCGCTGGGGATGATACCCGTGCAACCGGATTTGATTGGTCAGATTGGGACCAATCAGGATTTTCAAAACAGGGATTGACGACTGATGATGATGGAGCATTGATTCTTGGATTCCAAGGAGTAAATTGGGACTTTGATAAGAATGCAAATGGGTGGACCTCATCTAATTCAAATTTTGGTCAGCACAATACTGCATCAACTTGTGGAATGAGTGGAGGAAGCGGAGCATCTTGGTGGACAAGAGGTGGTTCAGTAACCGTTACCAGCCCTCAAGTAAACTTGGCAGGTCATAGCGGTTTGTCGGTTCAAGCATGGCTTAAGCAAGGCAATTATCAATGCGGAGAGGAGCCTGATTCAAACGAGAATTTCTATCTTGAATACCGAAATTCCAACAATGGCTGGACTCAAATCCAGTATCTGCCAGGTTCAACTTCTGGCGGTACAGTAACTAACGTAAATTACAATCTTCCTTCCAATGCATATCATTCAAGTTTCCAAATCAGAGCAAGACAAAATGCAGGCTCAGGAACCTGTTGTGATTATTGGTTCTTTGATGACATCTTCATTCCAGGAACTAGCGGTGCCAATTTGACTACTCGTTCATTTGGTTGGTCTTCAAGTGCTCACGAGCAAATCGAAGAAGGAAGATACTCTCCAGTTTATCTAGATGCAATTATTCCTGATGATGCTTATCTGAATTGGACGGTAATCGATGCAGATACGAATAATCCGATTCCAGGATTAATCAATCGCTCTGGACAATGGATTGATCTTTCGGTAGTTGATTGGAAAACGCATAAGTCTCTGCGACTTAATCTCGAATTTGCATCAACCCCTCAAGGTGAATCTCCAAGATTGTTTGGAATTTCAGGCGGAGGAAAGTACTACGATGGTTTCAATTCCAATCCAGAGGATATTGGCTGGTCATTCCATGATTCTAGTTGGAGTGACACTTCATTTGTTATGTCTGGAAATATTAATTCCACTTTGGATTCTCCTGAATTTGACTTAAATATGCCATTTTCATCTTACAAATTCCAGTCTGCAATACAAGGCGATGTTTCTACTTATGTTTCCTTAGACCGTGGAAATTGGATACAAATCAATTCATCTTCACAGAGGGTCGATTTAGACCGCCCTGCATCGATTATTCAATTCCAATACCGAGGTATGGCCAATGGTTGGTCGGTTGAAGATGCACAAATTCAACTGTATCCAAGCAGCGTAATTTCCTCTCCTAGAATGGATATCGATAATGATGGCAGAAATGAATGGTCTGCCGCGAGTGAAGGTATTGGAACATGGGGTAACCAAGATGTATTCATGGATGGGAATTCTAGTACAACATTCACAGTCGGATTAAATCCGACTTCATGGCATAGTTTGTTAGTTCCAAGAGATGCCAAATCTTTCGAAGTTTCAGTCGATGATGTCGGAACAGTTGGTTTAGGAATTCAGACGATTGCGCTATGGGTGGGCAATGTAATGATCGCCCAAACTGGAGGAAATGGATATGTTGAGGGATTGCGATTGTCACTTAATGAATCTGAACTTGATATGTTAAATTATGAAACAGATAGTACAGCTCCAGTGAAGATTGTCGGTGGCACTGAATTCATTCACGCTAGAATAGAATTGATTTCTGATGCTGGAACCCAAAGACTAGCAGGATTGAGCATTGGATATGATGCAGAAGATACAGTTTCTGCTACCGCTATTGATGAACTTGTTCTCGCAATGAACAGGGCTCGTTTAAATCCAAACAAAGCGGCTAACTTACCTTTGACATTTACAGCCGACTCACCTTGTACACTAGAAGTCGCAATAATCTCTTCAACCTCATCTGGAGATGTAACGATGGGGCCTCTAACTTGGACAAATGATTCTCAAACATTAACGCCTTCTCAGAAATGGCGAGAAGTCAATACAAGGGCACAAATTCATTCCGCATCTCCACACAGATTGATTGTGAACATGTATTCAGATGATTATTCTGCAATGTGGTTTGTTCCAATACTAGGAGAAAATGTCATTGCAACAGGAGATGACGATTTACTAATATTTTCTGATGCAGGAATAACTCACAATGAATCTGGTACAATACACGATTTGTTGGCCAGTTTCAGGACTGCCCAATCATTTGATGACCAATCGAATATGAGATTTGAAACACGAGTTCAATTAACTAATGGCGTAGTTTCTATGCCGGCAATTAGGACTTGGAATAGTCCAGCGATTGACAACGATATGAGAATTGAATCTATGGCGATTTACACGGATAGGGGAATAATCGCCGCGGATTCCACCTATCTGATGGCTGAAGATAATCTGACTTTCAATATCGATGTTGGATTTGAAAATGGAGAAGAAGATGAAAAACCATTCCCTGGAGAATATGAATTACAATTGACTAGAAATGGTGATTTACTTGCCAACACCACTGCTTATTCTGGAACTGAGTGGGTTGTTGAAACAAAGACTCCTTTCACTAGTGGCAATGTGACTTACGAAGTTCAAGTAACTCCTCTTGCAGGAGGCGGGACAGGAGATCCAGTCATTCTCAATCGAACATTCATTATCGATCCATTGGCTCCTGTGGTTACAAGTGCAAATATACGATACTTCGACCACTTACTATCATCCGCTAATCAGCATGTCATGGTCAATATAACCGACCAACCAGTGTTGCCAACAGATGTCACTCTAATGTTGTGGACTGAGTGGGCCAATGATTACGATGGAGATGGATGGCCAAGTGAAGGTGAATTCACCTCAAGGACAATGTCAAATCCGGTTGATTTAGACCAGAATTTTGGAATTTATCAAGCAATAATCGATGATACTGCCGCTTATCCTGGAGAAAAGGTTGCAGGTTATGTTGTAGGTAGTGACCCTTCAGGGCACATCCTGCTCGGAGGGGGTTCTGAGATGATTGACAACCATTTATTCATGTATCAAATCATGAATGATGGTACTCCATTAATCGATAGTGATGGTTTTGAATGGACCGAAGGGCGTCGAGCTTGGTTGCATCCAGGGCAAACATATGGCCTAAACGTATCATTCACAGAGTTAAATGGCATTTCAGATATTGATGAAATCGAAGTATCTCTTGCAGATAATATCCCAAGTGATAGGCTAACATTGAGATGGGATTCAAACACAAGACAATGCTATAGTGATACAATTCACATTGTTGTGTCATCATGTCGGGTCAATGACCAAAATGGATTGACGCCTGGCCCCTACGACCAGGATTTGGTATTATATCTTGAAATCGAGCCGCAATGGACATTACCTGATTTAGGCGATACAAGAAGAGAACCCATTGTCAAAATTCATGACAGAGCAGGTAACGAAGATGTTGTTTCTTTCCCCCAAAATCGATGGAGATTCTCGGCTGAAATGATGATTCTAAACAATCTCTCTTTGTGGGTAGAGAACGGGGCTTTGAATGATGGTGGGGCCAGAGTTTCACCTGGTTCTGCAATCGAATTATCTGGAAGTGTTTTGTTTGTACAAAGTCTTGAGAGGCCACAGTTTGATTGTGAAATCGAAGTTCGTTTAAACGGGGTGAAGACACCTACCGTCGCGATTGACGGATTGTTTACTGCATCACTGAATGCCCCAATTGTTTCTGGTCAGCACGCTATGACTTGGAGCGTGGATTGTATGCCTGAACAAGGCATCGATATGACCAGTCCAACCGAGGCTGTAATGTGGATATTGGTTGATGCAGTTGGTCCGCAAGTAATCGAATTTTCATCACCACGCGAATCATCAATCCTTGAAACCGAAGAACATTTTGTTCGAGTAGTCATTTCTGAAAATTATGGTATTGATGCAGATTCAGTAGAATTGATTTGGTGGGTTGCTGCGAAAGGGCAGAATGATGCGATAATTTCTGGTTCTACAGATATGGAGCTAGATGGAATTGAAAGCGCTGGGCTAAGATTAGAATTCACTGGAACCATCGATTTGTCGGGAATCGATACCGAATTCTTGCATGAACAAGTAGTTCTCAAGATGCGGTTTGAAGGTAGGGATGTTGCCGGTAATCAGTTCGAACGCGATGGAAATAGCGAAGCATTCCCTGCAGGAGTTTGGAATATTGTGCATTATTCCCCGCTCTTTTCTCTTGAGCAAAGTGGAATCGAATTATCAAAGTCGAATATTGAAGTAGATGAAAATACAATTGTCCAAGTTCATGTCCGCAATGACGGGATGCTGGCTGGCGATGCTGAAGTTCTAGTTGAAGTGGTAGATTTAACAGGTACACGTGAGCAGTTGATCAAAACTTCAGTCTTTGTTGAAGCACAATCAGTTTCAACATTAGTTGTTGATTGGAAGCCCGATGCGCCTGGGATGCAAAGAATCGAAGTCACACTGAGTGAAACTACAGACAAATCAGAATTTGTAGATGTTAAGCCAACAAGGGAAAGAGGATTCCTTGAGGATGCTATTGGAGCAACAAACCCTTGGGTACTGGGTATGACTATGACGATGATTTGTATCGGGTTACTATTTGTGTTATCATGGATGAGAGTCGCTACTGCAAAGCATGGTGAGTCTGATTTGGAATGGGAATATGAGGACGAAGAATTCGAAGATGAAGATTGAATCGAATTTTCGAGGGGGGAGAGTGTATGGCATCAAAAATCGCTTTGTTGCAGGCAAACCCTGTTGTTGGACACATTAGTGGCAATGCCGAACTGATTTGTGAATTAGCCAAAATAGCGGCAAAATCTGGAGCGAGTTTTGCGGTTACAACCGAATTGGCGATTAGCGGTTACCCTCCAAGAGACCTCTTGCTTCAGGCTGATTTTGTCAATGAATGTCACAATGTCGCTAGCGCTTTAAAGACAGATATTCCAGTATTGGTTGGGACTCCAGTGCCACCAATCTCCAACCGTTCTCTGCCGGGTAATGGAGTTGTAAGAGCAGGCGATTCTGTTCGCGAAGTAACTCGAAAACAATTGCTGCCAACCTACGATGTTTTCGACGAGGCTCGATATTTCGAAGCCGATGAAAGGCCCGGAATTGCTCGCACCATTGCTGGATTAGATATTGGAGTAACAATTTGTGAAGATGCTTGGCAGCATTGTGGCGCAACCCCTAATGATTACGATAGTGATCCGATTGCACAAATCGTTGAATGGGGTCGTCAAGGGGTCGTTTTAGATGCAACAGTAAACTTGTCAGCTTCACCATATCATGCAAATAAATCTGGAATCAGGATTGCGGTTGCACGCAGCGCAGCCGCTTCTCTCAACCACCCGTTTTTACTCGCAAATCAAGTGGGCGGAAATGATGATCTTCTGTTCGATGGCCGTTCAATAATCGCTTGGCCTGATGGCACGGTAGTAGTTGGACCTGCATGGTCTCAAGGAGTATTGATTGCCGATTTGTCTAATCCTGTGGATTGTGCTTGGATTGGTGAAGGAGAGATTACTGTTCTTGGGCCAGATGAAGAATTGGAAGAGAGTGAAGATGAATTATTGGATGCAATAATCATCGGATTATCCGATTATTGTAGAAAGAGCGGAATTTCAAAAATCGTTCTAGGAATGTCTGGCGGAATCGATTCTGCTCTAGCAGCATGTGTTGCAAGCGCTGCGGTTGGCTCAGAAAATGTCACAGGTATTTCCATGCCTTCGCGCCATTCAAGCCAACATAGTATCGATGATGCTAAGGCCACTGCTGAAGCCTTGGGACTTGATTTCTCAATCCAACCGATTACCGATTTACATGATGCTACCGATTCTGCTCTTTCCGATATACTAGAGGGTGGTCACCCGGTAGCAAGAGAAAATTTGCAAGCAAGATTGCGTGGACTAATTGTGATGGCTCACGCAAATGCACATGGTGCTATGGCTATAGCAACCGGAAACAAATCGGAATTAGGTCAAGGATACTGCACTCTGTATGGAGATATGGCCGGAGGTTATGCTCCTCTAGGAGATTTATACAAAATGGAAGTTTATGCGCTAGCCAGACAGTTCAACAAACGTTTTGGCATAGACGCAGTAACTGAATCTACACTTACCAAACCGCCCAGCGCTGAACTAGCGCCCAACCAGAAGGATGAGGATAGCCTTCCACCTTATCCTGTTCTCGATGAAATCTTGCGCTTACATATCGAAGAAGGCTATGATGCTACAGAACTCACGGCCGATGGGCATGATGGAAAGACGGTCAGAGAGGTCTTGATGCGATTAGCAAAGAACGAGCACAAGCGCTGGCAAATGCCGCCAGCACCTCGAGTATCTAAGCGCGCATTCGGTCAAGGTTGGCGACAACCATTGGCCGCTCGTCACGATTGGCGTCAATGAATGATTATCCATTCTTCATTCAAAACACCGTGTGCCCAACCATACATCTCTAGTCCGAGAGTTGAGTTATCAGCGATGAAGAAAACGAATTCTTCTCCAACCCATAATTCTCCATGAGTTCCTGAATCAAGGTCTCCAGAGTCATGGTCCCACAACAATTCCAAGCCCAATTCAGTTACTAGATGTAGTTGCCCGCCTTCTACTGGGTCGTTGATTAATGTGAGCAAATTATTACCAACGATTGCTAGATGAGATGGATTTGAGGAATCCATTCCCGATATGTGATCGGAATGTAGCCAAGCGTCCTCACCATCGCTTGCACATAATTCGTACCCAATTGTTGGGATTCCGCATGTGAACCAAAGTAAGCCATTATGGACGGCCCAATCGGCATCTTGTTCGATGTTTTGAATGGTCGAATTCATTTCACTTAGTGTTAGTGAACTCGTATTGAATGAGTAAAGTCCATCGGAATCAAAGACAATGTTATCTCCTAAAATCGTTGGACTGATAGTCTGGCCCGACAAACTATGCAACCCTGTAGTCATACGTTCAAGACCTGCTGAATTTGCTCGATGTAATTGAGGTCCATTGCTATCGCTTGAAGCAATAAACCAGTAATATCCTTCATGGAATGTAGCATCTGAATGAATTTCACCATCGAGAATACTTCCGCCAAGATAGATATTCGATATCGTATTGTAGATCAAGATTTGATTTACCGTGGTCATGTTGGAATAAGTTCCAGAAATCAATGTTTCAGAATCAGAAAAGATGAGGATACCGCCTTGATAATTTAATACTAAATCCTCTCCCAAACTTACCAATTCATCACCTTGTTGAAGCGGTGAAGATAGATTTGTCTCCTTCCAAATAGATTCTCCATCACTTGACCATAACTGCGATCCAGTGCCATCATCAGCATCGAACCATATTCTATCTTCATGTTGCGCAAATCCTAGAATTGATCCGGGCAAGAAATCTACATCATCAGAGAGTTGTGTAACTTGCCCCTCCTCAATTTTGTAAAGCAGACAATTGCCATCCCGTGCAGCAGCGAATAGGAATACATCATGATATGTATAGCCGCCATTACATGCGGTTGAGAACGAATTTCCAGAGTTTGGATTGATATCGGTTAGTCGCCCACTGGTCAGATTTTCAAAGCATATTTTGATGCTTGAATCAACGATGCCTGAAGTTGAATTATTTCCCATTTCAATAACTGCAGCTTGTGGGCATGGCCCATAATTTCCAACATATGAACCAATGAAGGAAGAAGT
>CETM01046261.1_pt1 | contig 10807 bp, 11 predicted proteins | sample 361451 | NCBI WGS metagenome assembly CETM01 (sample SAMEA2622690, study PRJEB7988) | marine metagenome | isolation source: saline water (ENVO:00002010), including
GTAGGTGTAACAATCTACCGTGGGTTCGAATCCCACCCTCACCGCCAAATTTTTATCTAAAATAATTTTCTAATTCTACAGATTTGCCTGAAAGCATGTACTTATAAACATTGGCATTTTCTAATACTCTTTGAACATAATTTCTTGTCTCTTTAAATTTTATTAATTCAATCCAATTTACAAAATCAATATTTCCCTTAGTTGGATCACCATTAATTTTTCTCCAGTATTTTACCCTTTTTGGTCCTGCATTGTATGCCGCAATAGCGAAAGGGTAAATTTCTTTATATTCATTTAAAAGTGAGTTGAAATAATACGTTCCCAATCTAATATTATATTCTGGATCGGATGTTAATTTACTTTTTCTATAGGGAACTTTCATTTGTTTTGCTACGAGTTTTGCAGTGTAAGTCATTAGCTGCATCATTCCTTTTGCACCGGCATAGCTATTTGCTTTTGGATCAAATTCGCTCTCTTGTCTTGTTATAGCTAAAATTATTTCTTGTGACGGCATTCCTTTACCATTAATGACTCTTGGAGTTGTTATAATTGGATAATTAAATTTATTATAAAATCTTTTTTCATAAGAGGCTTTTTTTGAAATTTGAATTGCATAATCATATCTACCAACATCGGTAGCAAGTTTAGCAGCCAAAACCTCACTACCTTTATCTATATTTTCTTCTGCTAAATGTTTAATTATATCTTTACTATATTTGGTTTTATTCAATTCTTTTAATAGAATAACATGATTAACCAAAGGACTTTTTTCAAATTCTTTTTCGTAATCTTTCGAATATTTTGATTCATCTAACAACTCAAATGTACCAGCAGGATTAATTTTTTTGAAAGACAATTGTCCATAGAATGTTGTTAGGTATTTCGAACCCTCTTGAAAATAATCATTCGATAATTTATTTTTTCCAAGTTTTTCATATGTAAGGCCAATCCAATAAGCACCTCTAGCTAAACTAATTGGGTATCCCACATTATTATAAAAGGATTTAAAGTGACCTAAAGCTACATTTGGTTTATTTAAAAAACTTAACGCAATCCAACCAGACATCCATTCGGCTTCAGCAAACTCAGGACCATTTTCTAGAGAATGATTCTTTGAAACTTCATATGCCTGTATATATTTTCTTTTATATATCAAAGATCTTGATATTATGTATCTTTCTTTCCACCACAAATCAGGTCTTATTAAAATTTTGCTATCATTTGGAACTTGATTAATTATTTCCAAAGAGGATTCTACTCTTCCTCTTCTTCTTCTCCATTTTAATCTATCGTATTTTAAACCTATATCAGATTTTAACTTTTCTGGAACTTCAGAAATTGCTTTGTCAACTCCATAAGAATTACTCATTAATATTTGTCTCGCGTTATATAAAGCCCTGTAATCTTTTGGTAAATATCTTAGTATTCTTTTTAAATCCCAATATTTATATTCCCAGGCCATATAATCAGCTCTTTTTATATGATCAGATGTGGTTAGAAATTTTTTATATTTTTTATTTAAATATCTAAGATCTTTTGAGCTTAAAGAGGCATTTATCCATCCTTCTTTTATTAATATTTCGGCTCTATCTAAATCACCTTTTAAAAAGTAAGCCTCACCTAGTTTAATTTTTCCAAATCCGCTTAATGGATCATAAGACTCAAACCATCCTATAACTGTATTCGGACTATTTGTATTTAAATTAATTTTATGCTCCGCAAGATATTTGAGTCTATTAATTCTTGGATAATATGGATTTTTGTCAATAAATTTTATATAATCAGAGAAAGTTGCCTTATTACTTTTTTCTTTTAAATAAATCCACCATACAAGATTTTGAAAATCCTTATCTTTAACTTTTTTAGATAATCGAAATGCTGTGGTCCATTTTTTTTCTTTAATATTTAAAAAAACCTCTTTTGCATATCCATAGTCTTTTTTGGATAATATAGAAGATTCGAATGCTTGTTTTGCTGGTGTTTCTTTATATGTAATTGGTTTTTTTTCAGGGAGCAAAAACTTTGTTGAAAGTTTTTCTTCTTTAATACTCGAAGAAACTAAATCTTTTTTTTGTACTGGTTTTTCTTTAGGTAAAACCGAAGATTTTTTAATATTTTCTTTTTTTTCTATTTTAGAGGTTATTATATTTTTAGGTTTATTTTTAGGAAGCAATTTTTTTTTATCTTTAACTGCTTTGATTTTGGCTTCTGGTTTTTTTAATGGAATTATAGTTGATATTTTTTCCTTTTTTACAGCTATTGATAATTTATTTGGTTTAGATTTAGGTAGAATTATTGAGTTTGTGTCAGAGTAAACATATGTATATTGTAAAGCTACAAATAAAAAAACTAGACTAATTAAATGTTTAAGCATAAAATTTTGAAAATTTAAATTAATTACTATATAAAGAATTATGTTCAAAGGTTCAATTGTAGCTTTAATAACACCATTCAAAAATAATGTTATGGATCAAGATAAATATATATCTCTTATCCATTATCATATTAATAATGGAACAAAAGGAGTAGTTCCAGCAGGGACTACAGGTGAATCACCTACATTAAATAATGATGAACACAAAAAAGTTATAGAAATAGCTGTTAAAGAATGTAAGGGAAAAATACCAGTTATAGCCGGAACAGGCTCGAACTCTACTTCTGAAGCCGTTGAACTTTCAAGACATGCAGAAAAAACTGGAGCTGATGGTTTATTAGTTGTAACTCCCTATTATAACAAGCCAACTCAGGAAGGACTTTATCAACATTACAAATTAATTAATGATAACGTTGGAATACCGATTATAATTTACAATATACCTCCTAGATCAGTAATAGACATGTCAGTCGATACAATGGCTAGACTTTTCGAATTAAAAAATATTGCAGGAGTAAAAGATGCAACAGCAGACCTTTCAAGAGTAGATCAACAAATGAAAAAAATGGGACCAGAATTTATTCAATTATCAGGAGAGGACGCAACAGCTTTAGAATTTAATAATAGAGGTGGTGTAGGGTGTATTTCAGTTACAGCAAATGTTGCTGCAAAACTTTGTTCAGAATTTCAAGATGCATCACTAAGCAAAAATAATAATAATTTAATGTCTAAAGCAAAAGAAATTAATGAAAAATTAATGCCACTTCATAAAGCTTTATTTATAGAGAGTAATCCAAGTCCGGTAAAATATGCAGCCAGCTTACTGAAATTAAGCACAGAAGAAGTGAGATTACCGCTGGTTAAAATTACAGATAAAACAAAAAAAGAAGTTGAAAAAGCTTTAAAGGTTGCGCAATTGCTTTAATGAAAGCAAAAAAAAATATCGGTATTAAAATTGTTTGTAACAATAGAAAAGCAAGATTTAATTATTTTTTTTATGAACTTATTGAAGCTGGAATAGTTTTAAAAGGTTCTGAAGTAAAATCATTAAGAGACGGAAAAGCAAATATTACAGACGCATATGCCTCAGACCATAATGGTGAAATTTATTTGATAAATTCACATATCCCATCTTACAAAGAGTCAAGTTATAATAATCATGAGCCAAGAGACTCAAGAAAATTACTTTTAAATAAAAAGGAAATTAACAAACTAATTGGTAAAGTGAATAGAGAAGGTTTAACAGTTATTCCCACAAAATTGTATTTTAAAAAGGGAAAAGCAAAAGTCGAGATAGCTATTGCTAAAGGAAAAAAACTTTATGATAAGAGAGCAGTTAAGAAAAAAAGAGATTGGGATAGAGAAAAAGCTAGAATATTTAGCAAAAATAAATAATGATATTTTTAGGATTAGGCTCTAATTTAGCATCAGATTTCGGAGATAGATTTAAGAATATTGATCTAGCTATTAATTATTTAAGAGAAAATAATATAAACTTATTACATAAATCAAGTTTTTATGAGTCAGTTTCATATCCAAATAAAAATGATCCTAAATTTATTAATATAGTTATTTCCGTTCAAACTTCCATTAAATCAGTAGATTTAATGAATCGCTTGTTATTGGTAGAAGAAAAACTTGGTAGAAAAAGATTTAAAAAAAATGATCCAAGAACTTGTGATATTGATATTATTGATTTCCACGGAAAAATTATAAATTTAAAATTAAACAATTTTGAACTAAATATACCTCATAAAAAAATGACCGAAAGAAACTTTGTTTTACATCCTTTAAAAGAAATTTGTCCTGATTGGAGGCATCCAAAAACAAAAGATAGTATTGATATATTAATCAAAAATCTCAAAACTCCAAATAATGAGATTACAAAATTAAATCAAAATGATATAATTAATCATGTTAAATGACGAAGAATTAATTAAAAAAGTTAAATCTTATAACAGATTTTTTGATCGTGATGCTCTGAGTAAAGCTTATAATTTTGCACTTAGTGCACATAAAAACCAACAAAGAGACGAAGGTATTCCCTATATTAGTCATCCAGTTGCCGTAGCAAACATTCTCACAGAATTAAAGTTAGATAGTGCCACTATCACTACTGGTCTGCTTCATGACACAGTCGAGGATACAAAAGCAACTTATGAGACTGTAAAAAAAGAATTTGGAAAAGAAGTTGCAGATTTGGTTGACGGCGTAACAAAAATTTCTGCTTTGGAAGAAAAAGCGGTTGAAAGCTCAAAAGCCGAAAATTTCAGAAAATTAATACTTGCTACTTCAAAAGATATTAGAGTGTTGCTGGTTAAATTAGCTGACAGATTACACAATATGAGAACTATTCACTTCGTTAGAAATGAAAGTAAAAAAATCAGAAAAGCAAAAGAAACAATGGAAATTTATGCGCCGCTAGCAGATAGAATGGGCATGAATCGCATTAGGGATGAACTGGAAGATTTATCTTTCTCAATTTTAAATCCTAAAGCAAGGGATTTAATTTTGGATAGATTATCTTTCATCAAAAATAAAAGAGAAGACATAATTAAGCAAGTTTCTGACGAGTTAAAAGATTTGTTAGAAAAAAGCCAAATTGAGGCTGAAATAACAGGTAGAGAAAAAACACCCTTTTCTATATGGAGAAAAATGCAATCTAAAAGAATATCTTTAGAACAACTCACTGATATTGTTGGATTTAGAGTGATTTTAAAAAATATAAACGACTGTTATATAACTTTAGGTTTATTTCACAGCAAGTATTCTGCAATACCTGGAAAATTTAAAGATTATATTTCTACACCGAAAATTAACCAATATAAATCAATCCACACTTCAGTGATTGGTCCTATGCAAAAAAGAATTGAAATTCAAATAAGAACTACACCTATGCACGAGTTTGCAGAAAGAGGTATAGCCTCACATTGGAAATATAAATCTTCTGAAAAATTTTCTGAACTATCTTGGAAAGAATATGATTGGTTAAGGGATTTAGTAGAAATAATAGAAACTGGTGGTAGTCCCGAACATTATTTTGAATTTACAAAACTTCAAATGTTTCAAGACAATGTTTTTTGCTTTACACCCAAAGGAGCTGTAATAAAATTACCCAAAGATGCTACACCTATAGACTTTGCTTATGCAGTTCACACTAGAATTGGTGATGCAGCAATTGGTTGTGAAATTAACGGTAAAGAGTCAGCTCTACAATCTACTATCAAAAATGGTGATATGATAAAAATTATAACTTCCAAAAAAGTATCACCATCATTACACTGGTTGTCATCAAGTAAAACAGGTAAAGCTAGGGCATCTATAAGAAAACATTGGCAAGGCAAACTTTTAGACAATAAGTCAGTATCGAAAGAATATACTTCTACACTAATAATTGATCTTCCTCATAAACCAGGAATTCTAGGTAAAGTAAGCACTTTGATCGGTGTTAATGATGCTAATATTATCAATATTGAATTGACCAAAAGAAGTAAAGATTATCTGCAATTTTCGTTTGATATCCAAATTAAAGATTTAAAAAACTTTACAAACTTGATAAGTCAAATAAAACAAGAAAATTTAAAATTTAAAGTAATTCGTCATAAAAAGAAAAAGTATGCTTTCATACAAAGAGTCCTTAAAAATTTTAAAAGAAACTAACGCTTTGTTAGAAGGACATTTTATTTTGTCTTCAGGGCTTCATAGCGATAAATATGTTCAATGTGCAAAGCTTTTAAGTAAGCCTGATAAAGCTAATAAAATTTGTTTATCACTCGCAGAAAAAATCAAACAAGATTTTTCAAGTATAGATCTTATACTTTCACCAGCAATAGGAGGCATTGTAATTGGTTATGAAATAGGAAAGATTTTGAAAACCGAAACTATTTTTGCAGAAAGAGTTGATGGAAAATTTAATTTAAGAAGAGGTTTTCAAATAAACAGAGGACAGAAAATTTTAATTGTTGAAGACGTAATTACTACTGGTAAATCTTCTTTAGAATGTTCAAATTTAGCAATAAAAGCTAAAGCTGAAATATTAGGCTATGCTTGCATAATAGACAGATCTAATGGAAAAAGTAAGATTGATAAAAAAATAATATCACAAATTGAAATAGAAATTCCTACATATAAAAAAGATAACTTACCTAAAAATTTAAAAGATATTAAACCGATTAAGCCAGGAAGCAGAAACATATAATGAATTTACCTAGACTTGGCGTGAATATAGATCACGTAGCTACAATAAGAAATGCAAGAGGAGAAAATTATCCTAGTCCATTAAAAGCTGCATTGCTTGCACAAAAATTTGGAGCAGATTCTATTACAATTCATCTTAGAGAAGATAGAAGACATATAAAAGATCAAGATTTAAAGCAAATTAAAAAAAATTTAAAAATTCCATTAAATTTGGAAATGGCACCTACATCTGAAATGTTAAGAATATCTCTCAATAATAAACCGGAATATGTATGTATTGTTCCAGAAAAAAGATCAGAAATAACTACGGAGGGAGGTTTAAATTTAAATAAAAATTTTACTAAATTAAAAAAAATTATAAAAAAACTTAAAATTAAAAATATTAGAATCAGTTTGTTTATTGAGCCCAATAAAAAGGATATTGAAATGTCAAAGAAATTAGGAGCTGATTGTATCGAAATTCATACAGGTAAAATATGTACACTTCATAATAAAAAAAAGGGAATTAAAAAGGAATATTTAAAAATTAAAAAATCAATTAATTATGCTCATAAAATTGGCTTAGAAGTTCATTTAGGACACGGAATTACTTTTTCTTCCGCTAAAATTTTATCTAATCTAAAACATGTATCAGAGTTTAATATAGGGCATTTTCTAATTGGAGAATCTATATTTATAGGTATAAGGGAATGTATTAAAAAATTTAAAAAAATTTTAAAAAAATGAATATTCATGGAATAGGAACAGATATTGTTAATATAAAACGTATAAAAAGGTTGCTAAAAATAAAAAATAGTACATTCAAAAAAAAAATTTTTACAAATATCGAAATTAAAACTTGTGAAAAAAGAAAAAACGTAGCCGAATGTTATGCAAAAAGATTTGCAGCAAAAGAGGCTCTTTTTAAAGCCTTAGGGTTGTCAAATAAATTAAGATTTCAAGATGTTGAGGTGATTAATAATATTTCAGGAGCTCCAAAATTTAAAATTAAAAAAATTTCATTACAAAATTTAAACAAGATCTTTAAGAATAAAAAATTTAAAATACACCTATCATTATCTGATGATAAACCATGGGCAGTAGCTTCAGTAATTATATTTTTATATTAAAAAATGAAAAAAATTTATGAAAATTTAAAGGTTTTAGCTATAGCTCTATTTATCGCTATCGTAATAAGATCTTTTTTATTTCAACCTTTTTACATCCCATCTTCTTCTATGGAACCCACTTTATTAGTTGGAGATAGAATTTTTGTTTCAAAATACTCTTATGGATATAGCAAACACTCTTTTCCATTTAGCCCGCCAATATTTAAAAATAGAATTTTTAGTTCCAAACCCGAATATGGTGATCTTATAGTATTCAAAACTCCATCTGATAATAGAACAGATTTTATCAAAAGACTAATTGGTCTTCCCGGAGATAAAATTAGATTTCTTAATGGAGAACTTTTTATCAATAATGAAAAAGTTTCAAAAAAACAAATTAATATTTCTGAAGTAATTCGATGTGCTGAATCAAATATATCAATATTCGCTTATGAAGAAATATTACCAAACAAAAAAAATTATAAAGCCGTATATAATAAAGTTGGTAGCATGGTGAATTCTGATGTTTATATAGTTCCAAAAAAACACTATTTTTTCTTAGGAGATAACAGGGATTGTTCTAGAGACAGCAGATTTTTGACAAGTGTCGGATATGTTCATGAAAATAATTTAGTAGGAAAAGCTCAAATAATATTTTTTTCAAATGATACAATAAAAAACAGTGTTTTAAAGTTTTGGAATTGGAATAAATCAATTAGGTTAAACAGGTTTTTTAAAAGACTTAAATGAAAAATTATATAAAGAAAATTGAAAATACTATTAAAGTTGATTTTAAAGATAAAGAATTGTTAATTAAAAGTTTAACACATAAAAGTTTTGACGATAATTATAATAATGAAAAATTAGAATTCTTAGGAGATAGAGTTATAGGTTTAGCTATTTCCAAAAAATTACTTAATTTATATCCAAATGAAAAAGAAGGTATAATTGATAAAAAATTTTCAAATTTAGTTAATAAAAAAACATGCACCGATATAGCTATTCAATTAAAACTTAAAAATTTTATTAGAACCGGCCCATCTTTTAAAAAACAAAAATTTACAAACGATAAAATTCTTAGTGATTGTTGTGAAGCGTTAATTGGAGCTATATATTTAGATCAGGGATTCGCTATTTCAGAAAAGTTTATTTTAGAGAATTGGAAAAAGTTTATAAAAAAATCTAAAATAACTCAGATTGATCCTAAAACCCGACTACAAGAATATTCTTTAAAAAAATATAAAAAACTACCTATTTACAAAATGTCAAAACAAATGGGTCCTAATCACAATCCTTTTTTTAAAGTTCAAGTACAAATCTCAGAATCAAAAAAATATTTTGGATATGGAAAATCTAAAAAAGTTGCACAGAAAAATGCTGCATCAAAATTAATTCAAAGTTTAAATATTAATTAAGTATGAATTGGGAAGATGAAGGATTTATTATTTCAAAAAAAAAATTTAGAGAAAATGCAATAATACTAGAAATTTTTACAAGTAAATTTGGTAAAGTTAGCGGTATTGTTTACGGTGGTAATTCTAGAAAAATTAAAAACTATCTTCAACTGGCCAATAAAATTTATGTAGCTCATAATTCCAAAGGAGATAATAGAATCGGATATTTTAAAACTGAACTAATAAATGCTATTTCACCAGAATTCTTTGACAATAAAGCCAAGATCCTCTGTCTTAATTCTTTAGCATCAATATTAAAAGCTCTTTTACCTGAAAACCAACCTTATAATAAAATTTATAAATCTTTATCAGAACTTCTTTATAACTTTAATAAAGAAAATTGGATTGCTTCATATTTAAAATGGGAAATTAATTTAATAAATAATTTAGGATTTGGATTTTCAATAGACACTGAAAAAATATTTGATATTGAAAATAAAAAAATGCTTAATATAAAATTAGACAATATTGATTATCAAATACCAACTTTTTTAATATCAAAAAATCAGAAAAATCCAGATATAAAAGATATATACAATGGTTTAAATTTTTCTAGGAGTTTAATGGAAAATAAATTTTTTATTCCTAATAACTTAAGATTTCCGTATTCTAGAAAATTATTAGAGAAAAAATTTTTATAATTTATTTTTAAGTCGTTTAGCTACTTCGATTGCAAAATATGTTACTATTGCTGATGCTCCAGCTCTTTTAATTGACATCAAACTTTCTAAAATTGCATCTTTTTCTAAAATATTCTTTTTTACTGATTGAGCTATCATTGTATATTCTCCAGATACTTGATAACCAAAAACAGGTATTTTAAAATGATCTTTTACTAATTTTATAACATCTAGATATGGAAGAGCAGGTTTTATCATTACGAAATCAGCACCTTCTTTAATATCCAAAGCTACTTCTCTTAAAGCCTCAGAAGAATTTTTATAATCCATCTGATAACTCTTTTTATTGCCCTTAAGTTTTTTTATCGATCCAATAGCATTTCTAAATGGACCATAGAAATTTGATGCATACTTTGCTGCGTAGGATAAAATTTGAACATTTTTAAAATTATTTTTATCCAAGGTTTTTCTTATAATTCCAACTCTTCCATCCATCATATCTGAAGGCGCAATAACATCACAACCCATTTGTGCTTGAAGTAAAGCTTGTTCAGATAAAATTTCAATAGTCTCATCATTAAGAATTTCATTTTTTTTTAAAATTCCATCGTGACCATGATCTGTATAGGGATCCAAAGCTACGTCAGCCATCACTCCAATATTTGGATTATTTTTTTTTATTTTTCTTATAGCTCTACAAACAAGGTTGTCTTCGTCTAAACCCTCACTTCCAAAAGAATTTTTTTTATTATTTGGCGTGTGTGGAAAAATTGCAACTAAAGGAATTTTTAATTTGCTTGCTTGATTAACAATATTACCTAACTTATCGATAGAGTATCGAAATACTCCTGGCATAGATTTTATAGGCACAATCCTACTTTTTCCTTCTGTGATGAATATAGGCAATATTAAATCACTAACAGATAAGTTATTTTCTGCTACTAACCTTCTACTCCAATTGTACTTGCGATTCCTTCTCAATCTAACGTTGGGATAACTACCTAATATCTTCATTTTATAATCTCTAAAAAATTTGTATAATGCGACAAATATAATATTATTTAATTTATTAAA
>CETM01170201.1_pt1 | contig 10803 bp, 5 predicted proteins | sample 361451 | NCBI WGS metagenome assembly CETM01 (sample SAMEA2622690, study PRJEB7988) | marine metagenome | isolation source: saline water (ENVO:00002010), including
AATCAAGAACACACCTATACCGTGTCCGGATACACCTCACAGGTTGATCGGGTAGATGGGGCACCCTTTGGGACGCGCGGTGGGACCTCGGTTGTGCACAATTTCCCTGCTGATGGTGACTATGTCTTTTCAATAGCCTTCCAGCATACTACCACGGGAGTAGGGTTTGCGGGCCAATTGGCGCGCGGTGAGAAGATTGAGATCTCAATTGACGGGGATCGCGTCGCACTTATGGATGTTGATCCTTGGTTATCATACGATGACCCGTGGGGCATTACTATGCGCACGGATCCGATTGCGGTTCGAGCTGGGCCACGAAGGGTAACGGCAGCCTTTTTGACTACAGCTGAAGGCCCCGTAGAAGATCTCGTGTCCCCCCATGACTGGTCGATTTCTGATCGCCATACAGGAATGTCCGGGTATGGGCTTACGTTGTTACCCCACCTGCGGGACCTCGTCATCAGGGGACCAGAGAGGGTGACGGGTATATCGGAGCATCCCGTTCGCGAACGGGTTTTTACCTGTCGACCTACGATCTCAAGGGAGGAGCGTCCCTGTGCCCAGAGCATAATTGAGCGTATAGCGTCTGATGCGTATCGGCGTCCCCTGCAGCCCAGAGACGTCAATGGACTAATGAGGTTTTACGACCAAGGTGCACAAGAAGGGGGGTTCGAGATTGGTGTCCGCACTGCGCTACAAGCAATTCTAGCCAGTCCTCACTTCGTCTTCCGCTTCGAGCGGGGCGCTGAGGCCATTAGCAACGGGAAGTATGCTATCGGCGATCATGCGCTTGCATCCCGTCTTTCTTTCTTTTTATGGGCCCGCCCACCTGATGATGAGCTTCGAGCGTTGGCTGAGGAGGGCCGTTTATCGGACGAAACTGTGCTCAAGGGTCAAGTTCGCCGCATGCTAGCTGACTCAAGAATCGATGCCCTTGGATCTAGATTTGCTGCTCAATGGTTGCGCCTTCAGGACCTTGATAAGGTCAATCCCGACTCGTACTGGTTCCCTGATTACGATCAGCAGTTGGCGAATGCGATGCGCACGGAAACGCAGCTTTTCTTCACAAATCTCGTTCGGGAGGATGGCTCAGTACTCGATCTCTATACGGCTAATTACTCTTTCTTAAATGAACGGCTTGCGAATCACTACGGTGTCGAAGGTGTGCTTGGTGATAACTTCCGTCGGGTTGAGTATCCAGATGCTAGGCGGCAAGGGTTGCTTGGTCATGGAAGCATTTTGACACTTACGTCTCACCCCGATCGGACATCTCCAGTACTGCGAGGAAAGTGGGTGATGGAAGTGTTGATGGGCGCTCCTCCTCCTCCTCCTCCTCCGGGCGTGCCAGATCTTGAGGAGACGGAAGACGCTTCGAATGGTCTATTGCTCAGCACTCGGGAGCGGATGGAAGCTCATAGGGCCAATCCTTCATGTAACTCTTGCCACCGTTTCATAGATCCTATTGGGTTGGCGCTTGATAATTACGATGTGATCGGAAGATGGCGGATTCGAGAGCAGGGAGCAGCTATAGACACTAGAGGCGAGCTTTACGACGGCACACAGATTGATACACCGGCTGGGTTGGTCGAGGCTTTACTACGCCGCCCGGAGCCGCTGCTTCGGACTTTCACATCGAACTTGATGGCTTATGGTCTTGGTCGAAGAGTAGAGTACACCGATCAACCCACAGTTCGCGCTATAGTGCGCGAAGCGGCAGATAACGGCTATCGTATGTCGAGCTTCGTACTTGGTGTGGTGATGAGTGATGCTTTCCGAATGCAATCTATCGGGGAGTTCAGCACTGAAACCTCCAGTCAACATGGAGGTTAAGAATTATCAATACAGGAGGACCCGCATGAATTTCATTACTGGAACGCAGATGGAGCGACGTACCTTCCTCAAGGGAATGGGTGCTTCGGTTGCCCTCCCATTTCTGGATGCTATGGTGCCAGCGGGTCGCATGGCATCGGGTGCAGTCGGTGATCCCACTCGCTTGGTAGCGATTGAGCTAGTTCATGGCGCTGCGGGTTGTAGTGAGTGGGGATCTGGTCAGAATTTGTGGGCTCCGGCTGATGTCGGACGAGATTTTGATCTAGCACCAAGCTCACTCCAGCCTCTAGATGAATGGCGCGATTGGCTCACCATAGTCAGCAATACCGACGTGCGCATGGCCGAAGCTTTTGAGGCTAATGAGATTGGCGGGGATCATTTCCGTTCTAGTGCGGTGTTTCTGACACAGTCGCACCCGAAGCAGACGCGTGGCTCAGACGTCTACGCAGGAACGTCTATGGACCAGATTTATGCTAATCGATTCGGACAGGATACTCCGATCCCCAGCATGCAACTTTGCATCGAACCGGTAGATCAATCTGGTGGGTGCGCATACGGCTACTCGTGTGTCTACACCGACACTATTAGCTGGGCGTCACCGAGCGAGCCGCTTCCGATGATTCGTGATCCGCGGGTGGTCTTCAACATGCTTTTTGGAGCGGGCAGTACTTCAGAGGATCGGGCGGCAAGACTCCGGACTAACAGCAGCATTCTCGACTGGATCACGGGGGAGATTGCACACCTGAAGAGAGCACTCGGGCCAAACGACACGCATCGTCTTGAGCGTTACTTGGACAATGTTCGAGAGATTGAACGCCGGATCCAGGCGGTAGAAGCTCAAAATTCTACAGGTGAGGAGCGTGATTTGCCCGGTGCTCCGGCAGGCGTTCCCGACTCGTTTGATGAACACATGCGTCTTATGTTCGATCTTCAGGCGTTGGCGTTCGCGTCGGATATGACCCGGGTGTTCTCTTTTAAGACTAGTCGGGATGCCTCTGGCCGCGTCTATCCCGAAAGTGGCACAGACTCTCCCTTCCATCCGGCCTCACACCACGGTGGCAATGAGGAAGCAATTCTCGACTTTGCGGTGATCAACAAGTACCACGTAGGTATGCTGCCATATTTTCTCGAAAGGCTCCAGTCTTTGGATGAGGGAGGAACAGATCTCCTTGAGAAGACGATGATTGTTTTCGGGTCACCAATGGCTGATGGAAATCTACATAACCATCGGCGCTGCCCTCTTATTATTTTGGGTGGGGGTAATGGACAACTTGAGGGCAACCTTCATCTCAAGGCTCCAGATGGAACCCCGATGGCTAACGTCATGCTTGCTCTTATGCACAAGCTTGGGATTGACGACATTGGCAGCTTCGGTGATAGCACGAGCGATTTCTCTCTGACGTTCCCGCAATAGACAGCGTCTGCGGACTGAAGAAGGCATTGGGAGAATGATGATTGGATTGAGATCGGCGGTGACATTCGGAGCAATCGGAATGTTGTTGGCGGTGACAGCCGATTCTGAACAATTACTCGAGACGGTTTCGGCGGGTGACATCGCCCCATTCTCCGTGGACTCAGAGGTGTCGCAGACCTTGAATGAGAATGATGTCATTCAGGAGTACTGTGTCCGTTGTCATTCAGATCGTCGACTTCGAGGCAACCTTTCACTCGAATCATTCGATGCCGATCAACCCCACCTTCAGGGCGACGTTGCTGAGAAGATGGTGGTGAAGCTGAGGGCCGGTATGATGCCGCCGCCCGGTGTAGCGCGTCCAGCCGGAGACACGCTCAATCTTCTAGTTGAAGCCCTCGAACAGAGGCTGGACCGGATAGCACAGTCGAAGCCCAATCCAGGTGGTCGGACCTTCCAGCGCCTCAATCAAGCCGAATACTCAGCATCAATCCGTGATCTTCTTGGGTTAGAGATCAACGGAGCTGATTATCTGCCACCTGACACAAAGAGCGCTAATTTCGACAATATCGCTGACGTACAGATGCTGTCACCGACGCTTCTTGACGCTTATTTGAACGCAGCGGCTGAAGTCAGTAGGCTTGCATTGGGCGATCCAGATGCGACGACCACAGAAGCGCAATATCGTGTTCCGCGTTGGGCGTCGCAGATAGAGCGAGTTGAAGGAGCTCCCTACGGTACCCGTGGTGGCGTTTCGGTGGTTCACAACTTTGTGGCTGACGGTGATTATGTCTTCCGGTTTTCGTTCCACCATGAGACGACGGGAACGGCTGTCGGTAATGGTGCATCAGCTCTGAACACGACTCCCGAGAGCCCGGAGCAGGTTGAGATCTCGGTCGACGGTGAGCGCGTGGCCCTGATGGACATAGACCGGTGGATGCATGTATCCAATCCCGAAAGCGTTGACATGCGCACGCCGCCGATCGCTGTGACGGCTGGGCCGCACCGGGTAACTGCGGCTTTCGTGATGAAGGCGGACGGACCTGTGCAGGATCTGATATCGCCGCACGATTGGTCGCTCGCCAGTACTGCGATTGCGGGCACATACGGGGTAATGTCTCTCCCACATATCCGTGACCTTGTGATTGTGGGACCTGAGAACGTGACTGGAGTCTCAGACACGCCGGTACGACGTGCGGTCTTCACCTGTCGTCCGACAAGCACACAGGACGAGCATGGATGTGCCTCTTCGATTATCGAACGGCTCGGTGCTCAGGCCTTTCGCCGACCGTTGACGGATGATGACCGCGAGGCGCTCATGGGTTTCTATGATTACGGCGCTCAGGATGGAGGCTTTGAGTACGGGGTTCGTACCGCGTTAGAGGCTATGCTGGCGAGTCCTCACTTCGTCTTTCGTTTTGAGGAGGCTCCAGGAGACGTTGGTCCTGGTGAACTCTATGAGATTGAGGATGAAGATCTTGCGGTGCGGCTGTCTTACTTCCTATGGGGTCTCCCCCCCGACAGCGAGCTACGTGATCTCGCTGAGCGTGGCCAACTCTCTGACGATGATGTGCTGGAGGAGCAGGTCGAGCGCATGCTTTCGGACCCCCGTGCAGAGGCACTCGGGTCTCGTTTCGCATCTCAGTGGTTGCGGCTACAGGACCTTGATAAGGTTCACCCGGACGTCCGTCTTGAGCCTGATTTTCATCAACAGCTCGCGGACGACATGCTTCAGGAGACCGAGCAATTCTTCACGAGTCTGATCCGTGAGGATAGGCCGGTCCTAGAACTGTACACGGCCGACTATACTTTTCTCAACGAGCGTCTAGCGCGTCACTACGGCATTGCAGGTATCACGGGTAACGACTTCCGTCGAGTTGACTATCCGGATGAGATGAGGCGCGGAGTTCTAGGGCACGCTAGTGTGCTCACATTAACATCTCAGGCGGGGCGCACGTCTCCTGTTCTTCGTGGGAAGTGGGTTATGGAAGTCATGATGGGGACGCCGCCGCCGCCGCCGCCGCCGGGGATTCCGACACTGGAAGAGACAGAGGCGGCGGAGGAAGGGCGTGTGCTCACCACACGAGAGCGATTGGAGATTCATGCAAAGAACCCCACCTGTAATGCTTGTCACCGCTTCATGGACCCGATTGGCCTAGCACTCGACAGCTATGGCGTAACTGGAAAGTGGAGGTTTAGGGAGAACGGTAATGCCCTAGATACACGGGGGGACTTTTACGACGGCACGCCTATCAACAATCCGTATGAACTCCAGCGGGCTCTTCTTAAGCGACCCATCCCACTGGTACGTACTTTTACGTCAAACCTTATGGCGTATGCACTCGGACGACGTGTAGAGTATTTTGATCAACCAACAGTGCGGCGGATTGTGCGCGACGCTGAAGAGGAAGATTATAGGATGTCGGCCTTTTTTATGGGTGTTGTGAAGAGTGATGCTTTCAGAATGCAGAGTGTCTCGGCTTCTGTGCAGGACTACTAGACTCTGAGTTGAACTAATGCGCCTGAGGCGCCGGAGAACGACCCGATGGAGTTTCTGACGGGAAAACACATGGAGCGAAGGACGTTCCTGCAGGGAATGGGTGCGACTGTTGCGCTTCCACTTCTTGATTCGATGATTCCAGCTGGCCGACTTCGTGGTTCGGCGCTGGAAGACGATCCAACCCGTCTTGTGGCAATTGAACTCGTGCACGGGTGTGCCGGGAGCAATGATTGGGGGGCGAGCCAAAATCTCTGGGCGCCGGCGGATGTGGGACAAAGCTTTGATCTCACTCCGAGTTCGCTACTTCCTTTAGAAGAGTGGCGTGATTATCTAACGATCGTGAGCAACACAGACGTGCGGATGGCTGAAGCGTTCGAAGCCAACGAGATCGGGGGTGACCATTTTCGATCTAGCGCGGTGTTCCTCACTCAATCCCATCCCAAGCAGACGGAAAGTTCCGATGTTTATGTCGGGACCTCGCTCGACCAGGTGCATGCGAATCGGTTTGGGCAGGGTACCCCGATACCCTCGATGCAGCTATGCATCGAGAACGTGGATCAGGCTGGCGGATGTGCCTACGGCTACTCTTGTGTTTACACAGATTCGATCTCGTGGAAGTCACCTACTGAACCTCTCCCAATGATCCGAGATCCGAGGGTGGCATTTGATCTTTTGTTCGGTGCTGGAGGTTCACCAGAAGAGCGTGCTCGTCGACGTCGCACGAGCAGCAGCATTCTAGACTGGATAACCGACGACATCGCCCGGATGAGGAGAACACTGGGCCCGAATGACTATGCTCGTTTAGATCGATACTTAGACAACGTTCGAGAGATCGAACGTCGAATCCAAGGAGTTGAGGCAAAGAACAGTTCGGGACAGGAGCGTGCGCTACCAGGAGCTCCAGCGGGTGTCCCCGACTCCTTTACCGAGCACATGCAACTCATGTTCGACTTGCAGGCGCTTGCGTTCGCATCCGACATGACACGGGTCTTCTCCTTCAAGACCGGAAGAGATGCTTCGTCTAGGGTATATCCTGAGAGCGGAACCGAGACACCGTTTCACCCAGCATCCCATCATGGTGGGCGTGAAGATGCGATCCTCGACTTCGCGGTGATCAATAAGTATCACGTCAGCATGTTGCCTTATTTCCTTCAAAAGCTTCGTGACATTGACGAAGGTGGGACGAACTTGCTCGACAAGACGATGATCATCTTTGGGTCTCCCATGGCAGATGGAAATGTCCACAATCACCGGCGGGCACCCTTAGTCGTTTTGGGGAAGGCTAACGGAAAGCTCCAGGGTAATGTCCACCTTAAGGCCCCTGATGGAACGCCGATGGCAAACGCGATGCTGTCGATGATGCACACGCTTGGGCATGACGAAATGGAGAGTTTTGGCGATAGCACTGGAGAGTTCTCCCTCAACTGGGGCTCTGCAGCTTCGCTGGACCGATGAAGCTACGCACGCACGCTCTGTGGGGATTGTTAGCGGCGCTATCCCTCTCTGGTCTTGCTGTGCTTGAGGCACCAGTCGCAGATGCTGCTATGCGTGGAGACGTTCTAGAGGTGCAAGCTCTCCTGCGCTCGGGTGAGGATGTGAACGCTGCCCAAGGTGATGGCATGACGGCTTTGCATTGGGCGGCGGAGCTTGGAAGTTCCGACCTTGCGGAGACGTTGATTGCGGCTGGAGCTTATCTCGATGCGGTCACCCGCTTAGGGGATTTCACGGCGTTGCACATAGCCGCTAGAGGTGGAGAGGGTTCGGTAGTGCGTGTGCTCGCGGGCGCAGGAGCGAACATCAACGCTAGGACGTCGACCGGGGGGGTTACTCCGCTTCATTATGCGTCGGCTTCAGGTGACGCCGGTGCTGTTCGTGTGCTGCTCCAAAATGGTGCGGATTTAGATGTTCAGGAGAGTGTGTGGCACCAGACGCCGCTAATGTTCGCTGCGGCTGCGGGGCGCACAGATGTCGTGAGGACTCTGATGTCTGCAGGAGCCGACCCATCCCTTACAGCACGGGTCATGGACATGGATGCTCGTGAGAGGCGGGACCGAGCAGACCAGCGACGTCGGGAGGAGCTTCAGAGACGTATTCTGACTGCGCGAGATGGTCGGGCTCCAGTACGCCGAGGGGGCTACGGTGAACCGACGGGTGCACGGCAGGCGGAGCGGGAAGATAGTGCACAAAATGCGCGGCAGGCGGTGGCAGGACCGTCTCGTGAGGACATTAACAATCAGCAGCGAGACAGGGTGCCTTCGTCACGGTTCTCACATGCGCAACTAGTGGGAGGGTACGGTGGCCTGGCTGCCCTGCACCTCGCCGTTCGTGAGGGTCACATCTCGACCGCAGAGGCCCTTATTGATGCTGGTGCCGACATTAATCAGGAGACTGAAGGTGACGGCACCGAGCCGCTGCTAATGGCGACTATCAACGGGCACTTCGATTTAGCTATGCGTCTGATCGAACGAGGAGCGGATGCGAATGTAGCCAACGAAGCAAACGCGACGCCGCTTTATACCGTCATCAACACGCAGTGGATTCCCAAGTCTAGGCATCCCCAGCCAGCCGACTACAAGCAGCAACAGGTCACGTACATGGATCTCGTACGTGCTCTCCTGGGAGCTGGTGTCGAGGTCAATGTGCGACTAAAAAAGCAGCTATGGTTCACGACCTTCGGTGACGACTACCTGCGCACAGACCGAATGGGAGCAACACCATTTTGGCGCGCTGCCTACGCTTTAGATCTCCCGTTGATGCGACTCCTCGTAGAGCACGGAGCTGACCCAAATATACCGACGAAAAAGACGGTGCGGCCGAGGTTCGGGGCAGGTTCTATCGAGAATATTGAGACTGGTGCGAGCGACCCGTCTGGTCTTCCTCCAGTGCCCGCGGGTGGCCCAGGCGTTTATGCCATTCATGCATCGTCGGGTGTCGGGTATGGAGAGGGGTTCGCTGCAAACATACACAGGGTGGTTCCAGACGGTTGGTTACCCGCGGTTCAGTATCTTGTCGAGGAGCTTGGTGCAGACGTCAATCAGAGAGACCACAATGGGTACACGGCCATGCATCATGCCGCAGCGCGAGGTGACGACGATCTGGTGAGATACCTAGTGTCGAAAGGCGGCGACGTAATGGTCGTTAGTAGAAGGGGGCAGACGACGGTGGACATGGCCAATGGACCTGTCCAAAGAATTATTCCGTTCCCGTCTACGATTTCGCTTTTGGAGGGCCTTGGTGCGATCAACAATCACAATTGCGTGGCCTGTCAGTAAAGATCAGCCCCTGGTTCCTCCCTCCAGTTCGGCCATCACTTCTTCAAACATCGCTCGAAGTTCGCCGTCTAGACTGATAAGAAGTGTTATCTGGTCGAACTCTTCACGAGTCATTCCCGCTTCTTCGAGAATGGCTGTGATAGCCTCTTCGACTTCTTCTCGTGCGCGTAGGCGGCCCTCGGGGTCATGAACGCGCGCTACCGCTCCATGGAACTCATCCCGTGCGTCATTGACGGCGACGTGCACCAAGGCGAACTCGGTCATTTGATCGCGATTCATCGCTATCTCGAGATCCTGAGCGGAGATTGGGGTGGGGGTGGCCACTCCAGAGAGTGCTGCTACGGCAGCTAGTATCAGCGTCTTCAGTAATGTGCGGCGGGGCATCTTCATGCTAGTCTCTCTCTCTTCCAGTACGATTCACGCCAACGGGTCTCTTAGATGATGCAGGATTCAAGGTTGCCGAGCCTAGGTCATTTAATGTACCGTCCACAATCAAACGGAGACGAACTCTCGACCGGGGATACCATCATACCGATCTACGAATACTCCTGCCAAGACTGCGGTCACTATTTTGAAGCTCTTGTTCGGGGCGAGCAGACTCCTGCTTGCCCGGAGTGTCAGAGCAGTTCCCTACAGCGTCAATTCTCCCTTCCTTCGGCCCGTACCTCCACTACGCGCGGAATGGCGATGCGGGCGGCTAGGGCTCGTGACCAGCGTCAAGGTGCTGAGCGGATGCACGCGCAGCGTGAATACGAACTGAACCACGACGACCACTGAAATCTATTTTCGAGTAGATAGTGCGCTTTCTGTAGTGCTGGCAGTTGGATCATTTGATGCGTATACTACAGGCTGTTCATTCGGCTTGATCCTTCAACGATTCTGCGGGAAAGCGGGTCTTTTTGTAGGTTGATGAGGCGACGAATTGGTGATCAGGTTGGTACATGGAAACCAAAGCCCTCGGATGGGGTCTGATTTAGAGTGAAGACCATCAGCGTTACGCTTGCGGGTGCCGGAGCAATGTTGCTCTTTTTTGGGTCACAAGACGTGTCCCTCAAGCCGGTGGCGCATGCCGTCGTCTCGACTTCTGATGAGTCGGTTATCGTTTGGACTCCTGAGGCCGATCAGGAGATCATTGACCAGTACTGCGTGCGTTGTCACAGTGACCGGCGACTTCGCGGGAACCTCTCTCTCGAGGGATTCAACGCCGCTGAGCCGCATCTTCAGGGTGATGTAGCGGAGAAAATAGTCCTGAAACTTCGGGCTGGTATGATGCCACCGCCGGGGGTGTCTAGGCCTGCAGGAGACTCGTTGCAGGCGCTGGCGTCCTCGCTCGAAGAGAGGCTCGACGAAGAGGCTGAGCGTAACCCTAATCCTGGGGGTCGAACGTTCCAACGGCTCAATCAGAGTGAGTACGCTCGCTCTGTAAGGGACTTGCTCGGTTTGGAAATCGACCCGTCAGGGTTTCTTCCGCTAGATACGAAGAGTGCGAATTTCGATAATATTGCCGACGCACAGATGATTTCGGCGACCCTGCTTGATTCTTACTTAAATGCGGCCGCCACGATCGCGCGACTCGCGATTGGTGATCCTGAAGCAGCTCCAAGTTCATCGACCTATACCAATCCTGGCTACGCTTCTCAGTGGGAGAGGGTAGACGGTGCTCCATACGGAACCCGTGGCGGTATATCTGTAGTCCACAACTTCGTCTCTGACGGACAGTATGAATTTAGGCTGGCCTTTGAGCACACGACGACGGGTGGGTATTTCGGTGGCGTAACCCGTGGCGAGCA
>CETM01190252.1_pt1 | contig 10788 bp, 10 predicted proteins | sample 361451 | NCBI WGS metagenome assembly CETM01 (sample SAMEA2622690, study PRJEB7988) | marine metagenome | isolation source: saline water (ENVO:00002010), including
GTTAACACTAACAGCGGCAATTGATGGCAGTAACGTTGTTGTTTCAGCGGCAGGTGGCGAAGCAAACTTAAGAGTAACTGTTCATGCAATTATGTTAAAAGACACAATGACTTCAGACGACGGAACTTATGCAAATACAGAAGCAATAGCACCTGTAACAATTTCATCTACTGCAACAGAAGTTGACACATTAGTTGAAGCATCAAACAACGGTGCTGTATATTATCTTGTTAGTAAAAATGCTTCTGAAGGCGCTTATGCAGTTAATGAAGTTTTTATGGCAATGGGATCAGGTGAAATAACAGTAGCAAGTGGTCCATTTGTGAGTACTAAAGGTACTAACCAACTAGCATTTACATCGGACTACAAAGACGATGTTGAAAACACAGGACAGTTATTATGTGCATCCACATCAGGTGGATCAACAACTGTTAGTGCATACAGAATAAACTGTTTAGCGAAATAAATACAAGCACGTAACTAATACGTAAATTAACAATCATGCGGGAGATATGGAACCATGACAACACGTAACTTTAGAGTTAATAATGGATTAGAAGTAGGTGATATTACAATATCAGCGAATGCTAACACCATTACAGGCGGAGCGACAGCGGCACCAAATGCTGACGGTCAGTTCGCTAACAAAAAGTATGTTGACGACCAAATTAGTGCCATTTCAACTACTGCGATTACAGTAAACAACACCAACGCAACTGTATCAGACTCAGGTTCAAACGGAACTTTGACTGTAACTTGTGACGGTAATACTGAATTAACAATCACTGACACAGCGGCAACGTTTTCAGGGAATGTGATAATCACAGGAGACTTAGAAGTAAATGGAACTAACACAATCGTTAACACTTCAACACTAGAAGTTGAAGATAACATTATAGCAGTAAACAGAAACATTTCTGCGGCATCTGGTATGCCAGTATTAAGTGGTCTGAAAGTAAACAGAGGTGAAACATCATCAGCAACAGAAGAAGATCTTTTCTGGGTTTGGGATGAATCATTTGCAGATGACGGAACAACTACTTACGGTAACGCAGGTGGAGCCTTCTCGGCATTAAGAGCATCTTCAGGTGCTGACAATGCCAGTGAAATAACAATATCAGAAGCAAATCTTGTTGATATTAGATGTAACGTTATTCACGCAACAGCGACAGCGGCTAACTATTCTGACGTTGGCGAGCGTTTCGAAGCAGACGCTCCTATGGCAGAAGGTGCAGTTGTAACACTAGGCGGTGAAGCAGAGATCACAGAAACAACATCAGAATTACAGGACACTGTATTTGGTGTAGTTTCTACAATGCCAGCACTTAGAATGAACAACGGTGCAGGTAACGATGATTCACATCCATTTATTGCAATGACAGGTAGAGTACCAGTAAGAGTTCAAGGTACAGTAGAAAAAGGACAAAGACTTGTTTCTAGTTCAGTTAAAGGAACTGCAAGAGCAGTTGCAACTGGCGAAGCAATCAATCCTTTCCATGTAATTGGTAGAGCATTAGAAAGCAAAACTGATTCAGAAATTGGCCTGGTAAATTGTGTAGTGAGAACTAACAACTAATAAATATTAATACTTTTTAATAGAATTAAAAGGCGGCTTTCGGGTCGCCTTTTTTTTAGACAATTAAATCTAAAATAGTTTGAAGTTTACCTTTAATTGCTTTGTTATTCAAAGTATTTTTTAGACCTGCGTGTAAATTTTTAGGCCAACATTCAAAAGCAGTCCAACAATATCCAGAATGTTCTTCATTTAATTTAGGAATAAATTCATTTTCAACTGCAATAAGATACGTATGAAAGAAAAATTTTTGATCATTTGAAGTGAATAATTCTAAAGGAATTACTTTTTTAAATACTGGCGTACTACCAATTTCTTCTTCAATTTCTCTTTTTAATCCTTCAAATGCTGATTCAGTAGTACGTGCTTGTCCACCAACTAATCCCCAACTACCTTGTGTTTTTTCGTCAGTTCTTTGCAAAAACAAAAAACGTTTTGTACTTGTAGCATAGAATAATGCACCTGAACAAATTATATTTTCTTTCATAACTTATTATAACAATTTATTGTTATTTTATCAAGGAGTAGTTTCGTCTTGACCAGAATCAACGTTTCCAACATAACCACCGTCAATTACAATACTCCAATTACCAGCAGTATAAAGTCCTTCATATGATTTAACCCATTCTGTTCCATTAAATCTATATTGTATTCCTGTATTAGAATTTGTAACGTAATGCTGTGTAGAATCAGGATCTGATGCATCAAAAACTTTTATCCATTTACTTTGTGGAGTGCTATATTCAATTATATCACCAACTGATGCAATTAATGTTCCCCAAGTAGAACTTTGCACTGTTGCTGTGGAGTCGCCTATTTCGTCAATAATTAGATATCTGTCTCCATTTGCTGGCGAGTCTGGAGCAAACGTTAATGGATTAATTATTTTTTTAACTGATGTTAATGTATTTGCTGGAATAGTGTCTTGGTCAATGTTGTATAATAAAATAGTATCTTCTAAAGAACTAGTGGCAATAGTTCCAACAATTTCGTTTCCAGTTGGTTGTTTTAATCTAATTTGTGATGTATCATTTCTAACCTTGCCATACTGATCTAAAAGAAGTTTCCAATTAATTGCTGGCCCAAATGTTTCAAATGGATCTGCTAATCCTGGATCTCTAGCACCTGTATAATATCCAGATCCTCCTGAACCTATTCCAGGATCTGTACTTGACACAGTTGTACCTGTTGAACCTAACAGTCTTAATTGATTTCCTGTAACTAATAATGCATAATTGTTTGGTGTTACATAACTTCTTGTTAACATAGTACCGTCTATTAGTCCTTTAGTAATTCCACCGTCATCATCATAAATGCTCATTATAATTTTTTGTATAACACCTAATTTTTTTACTTTAACTGGAGGTGATAACCATATTGGCATAGAGAAAGTTAATGATGCTATGTCAATTTCTGTGTCTGCACCAACTGGTATCGTTCTAGAACTAAATGTTATGCCTGTTAATTCAACATAACTTAAACTTGTCCAGTCAATATAGTTGTCTGATTTTTGAATTTCAAAATCAGGATTAAACAAATACAAAATTTGTTCTAATACTTGTAGTTTTTGATCTGTATTTGATGTCCAAATGTCTGCTGTAACTTCTAATCTAAATGGAGAAGGCATAACTTTTTCAACAGTATATCCTGCACCTAGTTGATTACTGTAAGTACCATCATCTAATTTGTCTCTTTGTCTTAAATGTTGTTTCTCAATATGATAAGGATTCTGCATTCTTTCTCTATCATAATTTAATTCTCTAACATAACAAGCAATTTTTGGCACATAATTTAATGCATTTTCACTATTATTTCTAATGATATTTGCTACTTGTCTCGTTGGGTCTCCGTATACAACTGGAACTGCCCTTAAAACAATTTCGTCAGTTTTATTTCTTCCTGTTTCTACAGAAAAATTACTCAAAACTCTAATAAATTGAGTTAAAAATTTTCTAACCTGTCCTTCGTAAAAATGTAACATTAATCGTCAGCCTTTGGTTTTAATGCATCAGTTAGTGCTTGTCTTTGATTAACTGTTAAACCGTTTATTGTAGTTGTACCAGAAGCATTAACAAATTTAGTTTTCCAATTTTCTCTAGCATCTGTGTTTGTTGTAGTTAGTCTTACAGAATCTTCTACTTTAATCCATCTGATTCCGTCATAACGGAATAATCTATTTGGCAAATAATCTGTTCTTAAAAAGTAATCACCCTTATCAATGTTTGACGTTGGAAACGAAATTCCAAAACCAGCAGGATGACCGTTTGGTGCAACTCCATCTCCATCTAAATAGAAACCATAATGACTTGCCGCCGGTGTATCTATTGTTGCATTTATTGGTTTATCTGAACTTACTCTATCTGTTGAATTTACATTATCAGTTCTAATATTGCCTCTTTCATCGATTGGTGCAACATAGTATTGTTTGTAATTAAATCCTGATTTAGGTGCGTCTGATTCTGCATTTGCAACAATTTGATCATTAATTGTTTTTTCTCTATTATATGTACTCATGTAATTGGCAACAGATCCTTCTGTTGTTGCGTCACCAATTACGTCTCTAAATTCTTGAGAGTCAACTAGTGTTTTTAATTTTAATCTTAATAAATGTGGCCACCATGTTTGTGAAAATCCTTCTGCCGCTCTGTTTACATCTTCTATAACATAATATCTTTTAAGTGCAATTGGTATACTTTCATCTAAAGAATAGTCTTCTTTCATGTGTGGGAACTCTATAACGTCTCCTGACATAGGTTTTCTACCTAATCTTTCAACAACATCGTTCATATGCACAGTTAAAAATATTGTATCATTCTGTAAAAACATACCAAATTGTGATAGATTAAAATCTATATCTTGTACGTTGTATATGCCTCTTATAATATAGACATCATCAGAGTATTTTCTATCTCTGTTTTCTAAAAATAGTAAATCTTGTATGGTTCTTTCGTTAAGACTATCACCTGAATACTGTGGTTGTGTTGCTGTTGCTGGGCCATCTTTGTTTGTATTTCCTTGATCGTAAGGTCCTAAATATTTGTGGAAGTGTAAGTCAGTTCCACCCACAGTAAACATCTCTTTGATGTTGCGATCAAAGAACTTATAGTCGTTGCCTTTTTCTGGCTTAAAAATGGATAATCTTGGCATATCACACATATTTATTGATAGTTTGATTACTATAAATATGTGTATGTCAGAACTTCAAACAGGTCAACAAGAGATATTTGATTATATAAAGAACAATCTAGGTGAGGGTATGATAGATGTGGAATTAGACCCTAAACACTATCAAACGGCACTAGAAAGAGCAATTAATAGATACAGACAACGTAGTTCAAATGCGGTGGAAGAATCATATGCTTTTCTTGAATTAAAAGAAAATCAAAACACATATATTTTACCAGATGAAGTTATAAACGTAAGAAGATTACATAGAAGAACCGTAGGTTCCAGAACTGAAGGTGGCGAAGGTGGTACATTATTTGAACCATTCAATTTAGCATACACAAATACATACTTGTTAAGGGCAGGTGCAACAGGCGGACTTGCAACATATTTTGCCTTTGCAAGTTATCAAGAATTGGTAGGTAAATTGTTTGGTTCATTTATTCAGTTTCATTTTGATGTTGCTACTAAGAAGTTAACAATTACACAAAGACCAAGAGCAGATTCTGAAACTATATTAATGCATACTGATAATTTTAGACCTGATATAACATTATTCAAAGACATTTATGCAAAACCGTGGATTAGAGATTATGCACTTGCAGTATCAAAAACTATGCTAGGAGAAGCAAGAGGCAAATTTAATACTATTGCTGGTCCACAAGGAGGCACAACTTTAAACGGTGCTGAACTTAAACAGCAAGGACTTGCAGAAATTGAAAGATTAGACCAAGAAATTGGTAACTTTGCTGAAGGTGGCACACCACACAGTTTTGTGATTGGATAGTGATTGAACAAATAAACAATTTTGTTTCACAACAAACATTAGATAAAATATGGAATGCTTTTGATAGTAATCCTGTATGGATTTGGCGAACTTATAATGCAGATCAAAAACCTTTTTGGATTTACGATATATTTGATAAACTAGATTTTGTAGATAACAAGTTTATTTGTAAATGGAAAAACAATCCAGATCCTATTTTTTTAGAAATATTAGAAAAAATTAAACAACAAGCAGGTGAAAATTTTGTGCCATGGCGTTTTATTATTAACAAACAAACACAAGGATTAAACAGCGGAATTCACTCTGATTTTCCAAAAGAAAAACAACAATCTAAAACTTTTATTTTATATGTAAACAAAAATTGGGAAAAAGAATGGGGTGGTGAAACAGTATTTTACAATGATAATAGAGAGGAAACTGAAAGATGTATTCCAGAAGCAGGAAAATTAATATCATATAATTCACAAATATTCCACCAAGGTTTAGCACCCTTAAATAATGCTACAAGAATAACTTTGGCCGTTCACGGCAAATATAATTCGTAATCAAACCACTTTAAATACGAGCAAATGGAAGAGTCAAGATATAAAAAATACGAAGATTGTAATTTAGATGAGTTAGAACAAATTGTAACTGATTTGGAAAATATGTCTATTAGTGCGTTAAAAAACAAAAAATTAGACATACGTAAAAAGATACTAGGTGCGGTAAAAGAAGCCAAAATAGTCATTGAAAAACGTTTAAAAAAATAGTATAATCAATAAATGCTTATAGGAATAGTAGGACTAATAGGTTCTGGTAAAGACACAGTTGCAAAAAGACTTGTTGAAAAACATGGTTTCATAAAAGATTCATTTGCTAAAAGTTTAAAAGATGCAGTAAGTTCCATGTTTAATTGGGACAGAAAAATGCTTGAAGGCGATACTAAAGAAAGCAGAGAATGGCGAGAAAAACCAGACGAATTTTGGAGCAAACAAATGGGCAAAGAAGTAACTCCGCGTTGGGTATTACAATATTTTGGTACTGAAGTTATGCGTCAAAATATGTATGATGCAATATGGGTTGATTCTGTTATTAATAGATACAAAGGTAAACCAACTGTAATATCAGATACAAGATTTCAAAACGAAATTAAAACAATAAAAGCACACGGTGGAAAAATTATATGTATTCATAAAGGACATTTACCCACAAGAGATTGGATGTGGGCACACAATTTTCATAAATCTGAATGGGATTGGATAGGTACTGATTATGACGTTGTTATTGAAAATACAGGTACTCTAGATGAATTATATGAAAAAGTAGATGACTTAATTGTCAGCAACAAGATCGCCCACACGCCAGCCAAGTCTACGCACACTGCTTAATCGTTGACAATTAGCACACACAGTTTTTAAATTATTAGAAATTGTATTCCTTAAATTTCCGTCTACAAACAGCACATCTAATTGTAATTTGTCTTGTGCTTTAAACCCACACAACTCACATTTTTGTTTCTTTTTATAGCCTGATCTTTGTAATGCAGTTACTCCTCCCACTTTCTTTTTTGCTTTTTTACGATTGCAAGTATCACACAATCTACGCCAATACACTTTTCCTGCTTTTTGGTAAGCATATGCTCTTGGCTTAGATCTACACTCTACACACAAAGGTCTTAGGTTATTATTCATATATGCTATTTACGTCGCCTATATAGGTACCAAAAATTGGTAAGTTTTATCGTAAAATCCATATGATTGAATAAATACTTCAGTATACGTACAAACTTGCAAGGAGAAACGTAAATGGCTTTAACATCACCAGGAGTAGAGGTAAGTGTAATAAACGAAAGTTTTTATGTACCATCAGATGCGGGTACAACACCTCTTTTTATAGTAGCATCTGGACAAGACAAATTACCGGGATCTGGTAGCGGTACAGCGGCAGGAACAACAACTGCAAATGCTGATACTGTTTACTTGATTTCATCACAAAGAGAATTAACAGAAACATTTGGAGATCCAAAGTTTTACACAGACGCTTCAGGAAGTTCACTTCACGGATATGAATTAAATGAGTGGGGACTACAAGCGGCTTACAGTTTCTTAGGCATAGCCAACAGAGCATATGTTTTAAGAGCAAATGTAAACTTATCAGATTTAGTAGGAAGTGCATCAGCACCAACTGCCGATCCAACAGATGGTACATATTGGTTTGACCTTGCATCAAGTTCATATGGATTATTTGAGTGGTCGCAAACAGATCAAAAATTTACTGCAAAAACACCAAAATTAATTACGTCCGTTACTGACCTGGTAGGTGACGCAACAACAGGTGCACCAAAAACTTCTTATGGTTCACAAGGTGATTATGCAATTAACACGACACACGTAACTAACAAAATATATTACAAGAATGATAGTAATGCTTGGGTACACGTAGGATCACAAGCATGGCACGAATCACATCCTGTATTTTCAGTTGCATCAGGAACAACAGTAACAAACAGTGCAACTTTCAACCTTAATGGACAACTAATCACAACAGGTGGTACTGCATTATCAAATGTTAGCACAGCAATTAATACTGCTAATGTACCTGGAGTGACTGCTTCTATTGATTCAGTATCAGGAAACTTAGAAATATTCCACAACGGTGGAGCATTTGGTGATTCAACAGCAGGTGACGGAACAATTAGAGTTGAAGAAGGTTCAGGATTATTAGCAGAACTAGGAATTACAGCAAATACTTACAAGACTATGAAATTCTTGCAAGACAAACACACTAACAGACCTACTTGGAAAACAGCAGATGAAAATAGACCAACTGGTTCAGTTTGGTTTAAAACAACTTCAGCAAACAGTGGAGCAAACATTGTTGCGAAACTTTACAGTTCATCTGATTCAAGTTTCTCAAGTGTTGCGGCACCATTATATACAACAAACAATCAAGCAATTTATAACTTAGATCCAACTAACGGTGGAACATCAATTGCGTCTGGAACATTATACACACAATATAACGTAACTGAACAGTCAATAGGTGCTGGTCAACAAGACACAACACCAAATGTTGGTGATTTCCAAATTATGAGATATGAAGGCGGAACAACAGTTATTTCATCTAAAACTACGTTTCCAAGTTTTACAGCAAGTGAAACATTTACAGTTAGAGAATCACTTAAAAATCAAGATGCACTAGACACTGCAAAAACAGTTACTATGGTATCAGGAGATGGTTCAACACTAGGTGATGCAGATGACTTTATAACTGCATTCTCGGCGGCTAACTTCACAAACTTGGTTGCTGAAAAAATTAGTTCAGGTGATTACAAAGGTGCAATTAAAATTACACACAAATTAGGTGGTGATTTTAGAATGAACGACACCAGCGGAACGCCATTAGCAGATGCAGGATTTAGTACAAGTACAGCACACGCATACGGAACTTACACTGCAAATTCAACAACATTAATTGACAACTTATATATTACTCCATCAGGTGAGTCAGAAGACTCAACTGTAGGTAACGAAGTAATGGCAAGTAACTGGAAAAGATTATCTTACACAGCAAGTACAAGTGCACCAACTAATCAACCAGCAGATGGTAAATTATGGTACGACACTTCAATTGATGAAGCAGATATTTTAGAACACAACGGAACAACTTGGCAAGGTTATAAAAATGTTAACTCAACAACTGATCCAAATGGTCCACAGTTTAGTGCAACAGCACCGTCTACACAATCAGATGGTACTCCACTTGTAAACAAAGACTTATGGATTGATACAAGTGATTTAGAAAACTATCCTAAAATATACAAATACAACACATCAGCAACTTTAAGTTCTACTAATACTTCAAATCAAGTAGCAGTAACAACTTCAGGTGCGGCTTGGGAATTAATTGACAAAGCAGACCAAACAACTGAAGATGGTATTGTATTTGGAGACGCTAGATGGCATACAAACACTGAGTCAAAACCTGGAACTGAACCAACAGATGCAGGTGATCCAAGTTCAATTAAAGACTTGTTAAGCGATAACTTCTTAGACCCAGATGCACCAGATCCAGATGCTTACCCACAAGGTATTTTATTATGGAACACTAGACGTTCTGGTTACAATGTAAAAGAATACAAAAACGATTATATAACAACTACAAAATATCCAAGTTCAGGATCAGCAGGATTAGGTAACATTAGATTCAGCAACGAAACAGTTGCAGGTTACTATCCAGACAGATGGGTTACTAAATCAGGTAACGCATCAGATGGTTCTATGTGTGCAGGTAGAAAAGCACAAAGAAAAGTTGTTATGACACAATTAAAATCTGAGATTGATACTAACCAAGCGATTAGAGAAGATCAAAGAGGATTTAACGTAATTGCTTGTCCAGGCTACACAGAAGCAATAGCAAATATGATTAGCCTAAACACAGACAGAAACAACACAGCATTTGTTGTTGGTGATACTCCAATGAGATTGGCAGGCACAGCAACAGATATTACAAACTGGGCAAATAATACAGCAGGTGCTACTGACAACAGTGAAGCAGGACTTGTAAGTTCAAGTGATTATTTGGGTGTGTTTTATCCATCAGGACAAACAACAGATAACAGTGGTAACACTATTGTAGTTCCACCATCACACATGATGATGAGAACACTTGCAAATAACGACAACGTAGCATTTCCTTGGTTTGCACCAGCAGGCACAAGAAGAGGTTTAGTTGACAACGCAACAGCAGTTGGTTATATTAATGCAAGTGACGGTGAGTTTAAAACAATATCTGTAACGGAGTCAGTGAGAGATTCAATGCACACAGTTAAAGTTAATCCAATTACTTTCTTCTCAGGAGCAGGAATTGTTAACTTTGGTAACTTAACATCAACATCAGCAAGTTCAAGTTTAGATAGAATTAACGTTTCAAGACTAGCAGTGTATCTAAGAACACAATTAGACGCAGTTGCTAAACCGTTTATATTTGAACCAAATGATGAATTAACAAGAAACGAAATTAAACAAGCAATTGAATCGTTCTTGTTAGAACTAGTTGGACAAAGAGCACTGTACGACTTCTTAGTAGTATGTGATGACACAAACAACACACCTACTAGAATAGACAGAAACGAATTGTATGTAGATATAGCAATTGAGCCAGTTAAATCAGTTGAATTTATATACATACCGTTAAGAATTAAAAACACAGGAGAAATAGCAAAATTAGGGAACTAATTTTGGATAAATAGGAGAAACAGATGGCAATATCAACTTTATCA
>CETM01043547.1_pt1 | contig 10785 bp, 11 predicted proteins | sample 361451 | NCBI WGS metagenome assembly CETM01 (sample SAMEA2622690, study PRJEB7988) | marine metagenome | isolation source: saline water (ENVO:00002010), including
TCAGTCGGTCATGTGTTTATCGAGCATGGTGCCCTGCTCAGTGATGAGCGCCGCGGAATACATGGCGACCGCCAACGGAACGGACTGGCTATCCATGTCCGCCAACGACGTTGAAGTGATGTTCGACGACATGATGACGAGAGCGGTAGCGACCCATCACAACACTGGTCAATACGTGCTGGATGGACAGACCGTAGATTACTCGGTTCGAGTATCTTCGGTTTGGGAGGTCACGAATCAGGGTGTGAATTTGATCACGGCCAACTGGGCTCCAATGGGTGGTGCCGGGCTACCAGGAAGCTGACTGAGGATAAGTGCTCAGACAACTTTTGTAGCTGATTCTAACGATACAAACAGGGCCCACGTCCGGTGTTGGACGTGGGCCCTGCTTGTATCGACGCAGCGTCTAATCCGTCTTTCTTATTGAATTCAATCGCTACTCCCCCGATTTTCATCAAGGCCGGGTGCACAACACTCAGCTGGAGGGGTGGCAGAGCGGTTCAATGCACCGGTCTTGAAAACCGGCGGGCGAAAGCCCTCGTGGGTTCGAATCCCACCCCCTCCGTGTACAGGGCTTGGTACGGTGACCAGACCTATGAAAGTCCGGTCACCGTGCCACATCCCTTCTTCATCCGTAAGGCTTGACCGACATCCCGACCACTCGGTAGCTGCTGCTACCGTAAATGCTGTTCACGTCCTCTACGTGAAGGATCCCTTCAAGCCACACTGGGTTCCACCCGTCCATTGTTGCTCGCCTACCTTCATCCATCTCAACGTAGACAAGCTGATTTGGCGGAGGGGGCGGAGTGTGCACGCAAGCCCCTACGTAAGGCACCAATAAAAACTCAGTCGCAGACGACGCAAAATCCTCTAGAGGTACTGTGAATCCAGGGATCTTCACCGGCTTGCCGACAAGATCTCGGAGCTCGTCTGACATTTCTCCCGTTCGATAATCAAGCGCAGCCAGTGCCCTCCACGAGAGTTCCACGGGGTCGTCATGTACTGTTTCGTTTGCTGCTACCGCGACACCAACCACCGGCGCCGTTCTTGCCTCGAGGTCAAAAACTGCAGGCGAAGCAACTAAAACAACCAACGCACATAACACGCCCGCCAACCTGTACCTAAGCCAGAATCTTTTCATCCGGGCAGCTCCGTAAAACTCATTGGTCAGCGTGGCGATTCCGGCGCATCGGGCACGGAGATCGGTCTCGTTAGCGTCGGATACGTGATACCCAACTGCTCCAGATACGTGTCGAACCGTGTCTCATCATAATAATACTGCTCAAGCAAAGGCCGGTATGTATCCATTATCTCCTTGTTGAGATCGATTGGCGGCGGATCATTCGGACCGATGAACGATACATACTCCATATCTGCGGTCTGTACATCATTGAAATATGCCCACGCCTCATCGACCAGCTCTGGCATCATGAATAACTGAAGAGCAGTCCTAGCCATAACGCGTGCTCCTGCAACGGCACCCTTGTGAGCAATCGGCGTGGCCATGGCCATTGCGCTCGACCAGTGGTGCCCCGGGAGCCCCGGGACATTGGACGGAAAACGCATCGTCACCGTTGGCATCGTCCATGCGATATCACCAATGTCGTCTGAGCCACCGCTTCGGCGCGGACCTGGCACACCGATAGGACCTAGGGACATAGGCATTCCAGATGGAATACTTCCCACCGACTGCTGTACGGCTTCAGCGAACGCGTGATCGTCTTCCGTCCACTCCGGGAGACCAACCTCCTCAATGTGTTCATACATCGTCTCTGCGACGGTTCGATTGAAGTGACGAGGCCACGCCGCTCCGCGCACGCGGTAACTCATCTCAGTGTCGGTCATCATCGCCGCACCTTCGGCTATTCTAACTGCGGTATCATAGTTTCTCTGGATGTCCTCGTAATCCATCTCCCGGAAGTAGTACCAGACCGACGCTGAAACCGGCACGACATTGGGTTGATCGCCTCCGTCAGTAATGACGTAATGCGACCTCTGATCCGGGCGCAGGTGCTCGCGTTTGAAATTCCAAGCAACATTCATTAGCTCGACAGCATCCAAGGCGCTCCGACCTCGCCATGGAGCGCCTGCCCCGTGTGCAGCTTCACCCTCAAAAGTGAACTCGACTGATACCAGCCCTGTTCCACCAGCTTGACCCCAACTTACGCCCAAGTTTGAGCTCACATGGGTAAACAGCGTCACATCCACGTCATCAAGGACACCGTCTCTTACGTACCAAGCCTTACTAGCTAACTGCTCTTCAGCAACGCCAGGCCACAAAACTAGCGTTCCTTGAATACCCTCAGACTCCATCAATTCCTTCAGGGCAAGCGCTGCTACCACGTTTACAGCTTGTCCTGAGTTGTGTCCCTCACCGTGTCCAGGCGCACCAGAGATGAGAGGGTCGGCGTATGCGACACCCGGTTTCTGGTTCGCTTTTGGAATCCCGTCGATGTCTGAACCGAAAGAAATGACAGGCCTACCCGAGCCCCAGCGAGCAACCCACGCAGTGGGGATGCCCGCAACCCCGCGCTCAATGGAAAACCCATTTTCTTCCAACATTCCAGTTACATACGCAGATGTTTCGATCTCTTGCTGACCTAGTTCAGAAAACGAAAAGATCTTGTCCACCATGACCTGGGCGAGCTTGGCTCGATTTTGGACACTCTCATCGACCCGAGCGGTGAGCTCGTCTAGAGTCTGAGCAGGCGCTGAAAGTGGGATACAGGCGATGGCCGCGATGGCCGCGCAGAGGGTTGACCGGCGCATAAATCATCCTCGCAGGGTTCTCAGTTAAGCTTATCGTAACGCCCGACCTTAGCTGTTCGAGCGCGAACCGGCAATCGTGTTCAGTCTTGCTTTGTGGTGACTCAAGGGTGTAGCCTCTGAATGTCTGACTCACCCAATATTCTCACGTGACCCATGCCGACTCCTTCCAGAATCGATGGATGCCTGCTGAGCGTAATCGCAGCGATCTCGCTACTGAGCAGCACCTCACCTCTACAAGCTCAGGCCAGCCAGGACCCGTATGTGGGTTTTACCGCTGCTCGGGCACTCGAACAGAGTCGGTGCGAGGCCCGGTTTCTCGAACTCCCTTCAAGCCAAGCATTCAGAGAGCACCTCAGGATTATCACATCGGCTCCCCACCCCGCAGGGTCCCAAGCACAGGTTGAGGTCGGCAACTACCTGACCAGAGTAATGAAGGCGGCGGGACTCCAAGTCGAACGTCACACATACGACGTCTACCTGCCCCAACTTACCGACGACGTCGAAGCATGGATTGCATCACCGGAACGTATACGTCTCTCCAATCGAGAACCGGCTCTTGAGGAAGACCGCTTCTCACATCACCCGGGCTTACTTAATGGATGGAATGCATTCTCGGGTAGCGGTGATGTAACCGGGGAGGTCGTGTACGCAAATTTTGGTCGCCGAGAGGACTACGAGGCCCTCGATTCAATGGGCATCGAATTGACGGGTCGCATCGTGATTGCCCGTTACGGGGGTAATTTCCGCGGCTACAAGGTCAAGTTCGCGGAAGAGCGTGGCGCGGCTGGTGTCATCATGTTCAACGACCCTGGTTTCTCACGAGAGGGTGCCTACCCTGCAGGACCAATGATGAACGGAGAGACAATCCAGCGCGGATCCGTGCTGACTTTGCCGTGGACCGGGGACCCACTAACTCCATTCGAGCCCGCACTTCCAGTGACGGGAGAACGTGGCCATGTGACTCGTCTAGATCCTGATGATGTGGCGATGCCGACCATCCCGGTTTTGCCGCTAGGGTACTTAGCCGCAGAGGAAATCCTCTCCCGCATGAACGGTACACCTGCGCCTGAGGGTTGGGCTGGCGGTGTAGACGTGGATTACCGGCTCACTGGTGGTCCGGAACTCACAGTTCGTGTCAGAGTCAATCAACCACGGGCCCTAACTCGGGCCGTCAATGTTGTAGGAACTATAGTGGGCACAGAATTTCCGAATGAGTGGGTTATCCTGGGTGCTCACTATGACCCCTGGGGATTTGGAGCGATTGACCCCAACGGCGGCACTGCGATGCTCGTTGCGCTTGCCGAAGCTCTGGGTCAGTTGGCGGACGAGGGATGTAGCCCGCGGCGCTCGATCCTCATTGCTCATTGGGATGCTGAAGAAGCTGGGATTATCGGGTCTACTGAATGGGTCGAGGAGTTCATGGATCCGCTCACAGTTGACGCCATCGCATACATCAACGCAGATGCAGCGGTTTCCGGCCCCAACTTCGGTGGTTCGTCCTCACCCTCTTTAAAGGGGACGATTTTAGATGTCCTTGATGACGTCATGTACCCAGGACTAGATATGACAGTCCACGAGTGGTGGACAACTGAGGTAGGGGATCCCGAGCTTGGAAACTTAGGTGGCGGGTCAGACCACGTAGCATTCTATACCCATGCAGGTGTCCCTTCCGCAGGCCTCTCTACTGGGGCTCCGAGTGGTGTCTACCACTCGAACTACGACAACTTCGCATGGTTTGAGAGATTTGGTGATACCGAATTCGTATTCGGGCCTATGCTCGCTCAAGTAGATGGCTTAATAGCACTCCGTCTTGCTAACGCAGACGTAATTCCGTACGACGTAAAACGATACGCGACTGATACTCGCGTACACGTCCAAACCCTACTCGACGTAGCAGAGGCTAGGTCCGTAGAGGTAGACCTCACGCGTCTAGTTGAAGCGACCACAGAACTAGAAGATGCTGCAGACCGATTCGTCATAGCTCGAGATCATAGTCTAGAAGGAGACGCGGGGTCTCTCGTCATTCCAGTCGCACAAAGGACTAATCGCATTCTCAGGCAACTCGAAAAGGCATGGCTAGACGAAGAGGGGCTTCAAGATCGTCCCTGGAGCCGCAACCTATATGTATCACCGGATCCTTTTAGCGGTTATGCATCGTGGATGCTCCCCGGGGTGCGCTATGAGATTGAGACCGACGATCCGGATGAAGTACCGCAATGGGAAGAGCGTTACCTGAGGGCGATCACGCGCCTGACGGGCTACTTGGATCAAGCGACCGCTGAACTCACTCGATAGTACATTTTCTAAATTGATACTGACCTTCGAACGCCGTAGAGTTCGAAGCCCAAGGGTCAAACTCAGAAGCTAAAAGAAGCATCCGCGGCCACTCGGCCAGCTGCCTGACCCATGGATGTGATCACCGTCAAGTCCACAAGTTCTGCGTCAGGCCAGAGTGAGCCAAGGCGAAGGTTCGCATTGGTCCCCTCGACTGATTGCGCGCAAAACCAAGAAACAGCAACTCCGACTTCCGAATGAGCGTCCTCGTCTTCTGAATGGGAATGCCCCTCATCTACTTCAGGTGAGCTTACTACCTCTACATCCTCCAACTCGCAGGCAAGCTCCGGGGAAACCGCAATGACTTCTCCCACCCGTGTTCTGAGGGTCTCCATTGCCTCGGAGACTACCCCAATCTCCTCTTCCGTCTCCGGGTCATGCTCGAAACCGAAAACGGTCGCAGCTGGAATTTCTAGATTCAGGGACATCCGCTGACCATCTACTGCTAGACCCATCCGGATTACTCCATGTTCGTGGGCACCTACAGTGCCTACAGGGTCACCTTCCACCTTTGGACCTGAAGCTTGCTCATTTCCTGACCAGCATCCCGCGAGGCTGAACGTTGTAACTATCACAATTAGGAGGAGAACCATGGCTTCAGGGCGCCGAATTCGATCACTTGAGAACACTCTGTTATGCCCCATTTAGTCGACAGTTATACGTTTCATTCGAGCCAGAATAGGATATATTCGAGCAAGAATACAAAATATACGTTACTGATAATATATTCCCATTAGGCTTCTGCTTCCAAGTAGGGCACAGCCATGTTCGTAACAAAAAACCTCTTTCGCTCGCGCAGACTTCCTATCGGCTTTCTAGCCTTCCTAGGGAGCCTCCTCATCTTGACCTCGGGAGTCGTTTCAGTCGAGGGACACGCCGCATCGCGGCCTTCCTCAGGGATGTTTGATAATGCTCAGCAAAACAAAGTGGCATCCGACGACCCGCCGGAAGTCCTATGGGACGTACTTCAGCAACTGAACTACAGCACTGGAGAAGTTGGCACTGAGCTAGCCGACTTCCTAGGTAAAGAAGTCAAAATCCCCGGCTTCATTGTGCCGCTCGAAGACTTCGCATCAGAAGTATCAGAGTTCCTCTTGGTTCCTTATGTTGGAGCTTGTGTGCACACCCCTCCACCTCCACCAAACCAGCTGGTCTTCGTTGAGATGGAGGATGCTGAACAGGTTACCGCCGGAACGTGGGAACCGATCTGGGTCCACGGGACATTGGTACTTGAAGAGACGACCAACATGTATGGATCTGTCGGATTTAAGGTGGCAGGAATGGAGGTTGAGCCCTACGTGTGGTGACCGACACTCCCTTCTGTATCGATGCACGCGATCTCAGTTTCGCGTACGCTAAAGGACCTCCAGTTCTTGACATCCCCGAGCTCACCATTCGGTCGGGTGAGCGGGTCTTTCTCTATGGACCTTCAGGAAGTGGGAAAACGACCCTGCTTGGACTGATTGCAGGCGTCCTGAGTCCACCACCGGGGACACTGAGCGTCTTAGGCCATGACATCGGAGGACTCTCATCTGCTGCACGGGATCGCTTCAGAGCGAGTCACATAGGTTACGTTTTCCAGATGTTCAACCTAATTCCCTACCTAAACGTTCGGGACAACATAGCACTCCCGGTCCGCATCAACTCGGAACGTAAGAAGCGACTTACCGGTAGGCTTGATGAAGAGGTAGCCAGCGCTGCCTCACATCTGGGTATAGAACAGCTTCTGGACGAGAAAGTGACCCGACTGAGCGTTGGACAACAACAACGCGTTGCAGCCGCACGAGCGATTCTTGGGTCCCCGGAACTGATCATCGCGGACGAACCCACCTCGTCGCTTGACGCCAACCGACGACATGCCTTCTTAGATCTTCTGTTTGCAAACGTTGCAGATGCAGGGTCGACACTTCTCTTCGTCAGCCACGACCTAGGGCTAGCCGATCAGTTCGACCGCTCCCTTTCTCTGCCGGAACTCAACCGGGCTGGAGAGTAAGAATGTTGCTACTCCATCTAGCACGTAAGTCGCTCACCAACCGGCTCCTGACGACTTCGCTCACAGCTCTTTCAATAGCGTTCAGCGTAGCCTTGCTAGTCGGTGTCGAAAACGTTCGAACAGGGATGAGAGAGAGCTTCTCCAACACTGTGAGTGGGACCGATCTAGTTGTAGGGTCGCGTGGCGGCACCATTCAGCTAATGCTCTATGCGGTATTCGGGATGGGTTCACCTGTAGCAAACATATCCCACGATACGTGGAAGGAATGGGATGAACACCCGGCTGTTTCGTGGACTATCCCATACGCGCTAGGTGATAGCCACCGAGGCTTTCGTGTAATCGGTACGAATGATTCCTTCTACGAGCATTACAAATATCGCGGGGGACAGCCGATTGCCTTGGCAGAGGGACGAGCCGCGCAATCAGTATTCGATGTAGTTCTAGGGGCTCAGGTCGCTGAGCGGCTCGGGTATGCCTTGGGGGACCGAATCTCCGTGACTCACGGGATGAGTGCAGTCGGCTTCATGAACCACGACGAGATGCCATTCGAAGTCGTTGGGGTATTGGAGAAAACTTTCACACCAGTCGATAGGGCGATCTACGTGACGCTAGAAGGTGTCACCGCCATCCATATGGGTTGGGAATCGGGTGGCCCACCCATGCCCGGCGACGAGATATCGGCAGCAGATGTCCTCGCAATGGAGGAAGTTCCGGTTTCACAGATCACCTCCTTCTTCTTGGGAGCTGAATCCAGAGCATATACTCTGCAACTGCAACGTGACATCTCAACGAGTGAAGATGAACCCCTCACGGCGGTGATTCCCGGCGTAGCACTCTCCGAGATGTGGCGTGGTATTGGGTACGCGGAAGATGGTCTTCTTGTGATCTCAGGATTCGTTGTCTTAGTCGGCCTCTTGGGAATGCTCGTATCGATCTATACCTCCCTAGACGCCAGACGCAGAGAAATGGCTATTCTTCGCGCTCTAGGAGCCGGGCCACGTCGGATAGTTTCCCTTCTGGTTCTTGAGGCTGGAACACTTTCAATTATCGGTGCCCTCTTAGGTGTCGCATTCGTCTACGTGGGCCTCGCAGCTCTGCAACCTTGGCTGGAAGGCCAATTCGGATTGCAGGTCCCGATACAGGCCCTAGACGGGATGCAGTTGATGTACATCGGGACTGTTATCGCTCTGGGCTTTGTCGCGGGCCTAGTACCGGCTCTAAAAGCTTACAGGACCGCGTTGCACGACGGGTTATCCGTCCGCATCTGATGAGGCACGGTCGAGAGGCCGAGGCGCCCATCTTCGCCGTCCTCACATTATTGACGTTAGCAGCAGGGCCGAGATTAGCGTCAGCACAAAACGCCGTAGTTCAAAAGCTTGAGATTTCAGAAGACTTGGGGTGGTCGGTCGGGGACGCAGAAGCGCCCCTCACTGTAGTAGAATTCACCGACATATCTTGTCCGTACTGCTCAAGCTTCTACAACGGAACCCGTGCCTCTCTTCAAGCTGAATTCGTAGAAGGAGGCAAGGTACGATGGATTACGCTGAGCTACGTATCTGGCCTGTACCCCAACTCTGAAGCCCTATTCCTAGGTCTAGAATGTGCGGGACGTCAGGAGCGATACGATGACTTTTTGAGGATCGCATACCTGGATCGGGAAAGTTGGATTAGTGCCAACAGAGATGGGGTGGAGACCGTTCTAGAAAGCTTGGCTGACCAGGTCAGTCTCGATCGAGCCACATTCCACTCGTGTCGAGCTGATCCCTCGATTAGGGAGCGTTTAAAGGAGATCGTTACACTCAGCCGGGAAGTAGGGGTTCGCGGAACTCCCACTTGGTTTGTAGATGGCTTTCTGGTGATGGGGGACCTCCCGCATGGGTTCGCTCGCCACTTCATCACGTCACGACTAAGTGGTTAGCCCTCTACTAATAGGCTGATAGATCGAGACACAGACGACTTAAGTGCCGAGAAAAGTCTTGGGTGATGGTTCGTGAACTGGAGGCTTAATGAGAATGTGTTATCTTTAAGGGAATCTCGTCCTCATGAAGCTTAGTCCCTTCCATGCCCCAACTAACCTCCCTCACGAATCAAGGATCAAGGATCGCCGCCTGCGCAGCAGCAGGGTGCGGCGTCCACTGCGCTCTGTCGCCGATCCTGATTCCGATAATGCCCATGCTAGGGGTATCACAGGGTGTGGAGAGAGGAGCCCTTGTAGCCACATTTCTTCTTGGTGCTCTCATGCTCGGACTAGGGCCAGGCAGATCCTATGCGTCCATTTTAACGGTCTTCGCGATTGGTGCTTTTACCTGGGCTGCTTCACTCGCTGGGCTTTTCACTCCGTTACCTGAACCACTTACCTCGGCCCTTGGCAGCCTGCTAATGGCCGGTGCACTTTTCGAAAGCGTGCGACGATGCGCACCGGCTCAATGTGAGAGATGCGATACTGGTCTTCATGCAGATATGGCAGACCAAGGTTCACCAAACTAGGATTAGGTAATGTTAGTCCGGTAGACACCAGCCATTCTGGCGGAGAACACCACAACAATTAAGAGACTCAACTTTAAATGCAGCGAGACACAAGACAGCGTCGCGCGATTCGCCGTGTCTTCATGGACTGTGGACGTCCCCTTACGCCGGAACAGATTCTTCAAGCTGGGCAGAACATAGTTCCATCCCTGGGTCTTGCTACGGTATACAGGACCGTGAAAGCTCTAGCACTAGAGGGATGGTTAGTGGAGGTCGAGCTTCCGGGTGGAGTTCTCCGGTACGAAATAGCGGAGAGACCACACCATCATCACTTTCTCTGTCGATCATGTGATCAAGCGTTCGACATACCCCAGTGCCCGGAAACAGTCGAAGAGATAGCGCCCGAGGGATTTGAGGTAGAAAGTCACGAAATCATCCTCTTCGGACGCTGCGTCGCCTGCGCCTGAATCCGAGTCTCGAAGGATTCTAATCCTCAGACAGTAGGCCTCGGTCACTATGGATCGTCGACTTATCGTGAGGTGGGTGGAGCGCCTACTCCTTACAGCACTTACAGTTTTTGCTCTATACCGTTTGGGACCGCAGCTCCAAGCATGGACTGGTGTAGGACCTGACCTCGGCCGCGCCCCTTCCTATTCTTTCACCGCGCTCGACGGGTCTTCGATAGATTCGGATTCCCTACTGGGAAAGGTTGTCGTCCTGAATTTTTGGGCCACTTGGTGCGGTCCATGCAAACTTGAGATGCCCGCTCTTCAGCGGTTGCACTCCGAAAGATCTAAGAACGGTGCACTAGTCCTAGGGCTCGCGACCGACATCGGAAGTTCCGAAGCTATAACCGAGTTTTTGGATAACCGGGGCATCACGTATCCTGTAGGAAGAGCTACCAATCCCCACAGGGCTTCCTTCGGTGGCATAAACGCCATCCCCACTACGTTTATAATCGACCGCAACGGAGTCGTGCAACATCGAGTGATCGGGTATTTCGCACCACCCGCCATGCGAGCGGCGATTGACCGTCTACTTTCGGATAGCTCCTCGGTCCGGTCAGACTCTAGTGCCGAAACAATCTCCTACCGGTGAACACCATAGCGATGCCATGCTCGTCCGCGGCATCGATTACCTCATCATCACGGACTGAGCCACCCGGTTGGATGACGGCTCTTACTCCAGCCGCAGCCGCAGCTTCTATACCATCCCTGAATGGG
>CETM01042516.1_pt1 | contig 10738 bp, 8 predicted proteins | sample 361451 | NCBI WGS metagenome assembly CETM01 (sample SAMEA2622690, study PRJEB7988) | marine metagenome | isolation source: saline water (ENVO:00002010), including
ATGTTGTTTACGCACCGAGGGCTAAGCGGCCCTGCCATGCTACAAATTTCCAGCTATTGGGAAGCGGGTGACAGCTTAAGTATCAACATGCTACCTAACGACGATGCTACGGCGCTTCTACAAACTGCACGCACAGAGACGCCAGATGCATTTCTTGCTACCTGTTTAAATAAAGTATTTCCAAAGCGTATGGTACAGAGCCTTATTGAGTATCATAGTTGGCGCAACGTGCCGGTGAAACAGCTGACTCACGGCGAGTGCGACGCCATTGCTGACACCCTAGAGAATTGGCAAATAAAGCCAAACGGCACAGAAGGATATCGCACCGCCGAAGTTACTATAGGCGGTGTTGATACCAATGACCTATCATCAAAAACCATGATGGCGAAAAACGTAGAAGGTCTGTACTTCATTGGCGAAGTGGTTGACGTTACCGGTTGGCTCGGTGGCTTTAATTTCCAGTGGGCATGGAGCAGTGGTTGGGCAGCAGGGCAAGTGGTTTAGAATTGGAAATTGTAAATAAAGTCGGCTCAGCACGGAGAAAGTCGACTCAAACTTTCAATGATTGTTATTAAAGTCTGCTCAGAATGATCTTGGTTTTTTATTATTAGATTATTCCTCTGGGGGGATTATGAGTCTTGTATCAATTGAAGATGATGAGTCCATTTTTAGCTTTATTTACAGATTGTATTTGCTAAATGGTGTAAAGAAATTTGATCATCTCGTCAATCTAAAAGGTTTTTTCATATTTCCAGCCCGAGTAGAATTTGGCACTGAATATTTATTCAAAAAAGTTAATGAATCACAAATTCTACAGGCATTAGAAGATAGTAATAGAATCATTAATCAAGGTTTCGATGTAAATACATTTAATCACCCCTTTGGATTAATTGAAGAACTGAAAGATTTCTATCACTTGAGTGAAAAGCAAGACATTGTATTCGGCAGATTAGTCAGTAGAGAGAGATATTCTGTAGTCATAAAAGTTTGTTTGGACTGTATTGCAGACTCCCTAAAGACTAACGGTTTTGGTTACCACAAGCTGGAATGGCTATTTGAAAAAAAATGTCACAAACATAAGAAGCCGCTGATAATTATAAATGAAGGTACTCGAATGAGAACAGTAAAGCAGCTTAAGCTAGCTTTGGCTGGTAAATATGGCTCAGATGAGGATTCAAATGGCCAAAAAATAGATCACTTATTTTATACTAGAAACTTAGCATCAAAAAAAAAAGCAGCTGAACTATCCTAAATTTTATGTAATGCCATGCTTATTCGATACGATTGTCGGTGAGTTAGAAACTAGAGCAAAAGTTTATGAGTCTAGAAGTATTACAAATAAAAGCATTCTTAGCGGCAGCTTTTACCTTAACAATCATGAGCTTAACCTGAGGAGGTATTATTACGACTTATTCAGAATGGACTCGGAGTACTTTGACGATTTATTTAAAAAAATAAGTGAAGTAAAGACAGTTTCTACAGGTTTATATCAGCCCAATTCCTTATTAAAAAATATTGCGAAAGTAAAAAATATTAAGTGTACAAGCTGTTCAATAACAAGTTGCCTGCTTAATAGGAATATATCCATGTTTAGAAATAATTTTTTCCTTTCGAAAAAGTGCGATGAATCGTACGTAATAATCGATGAAAACATGGTGAAAGAAGGGAAGTATTCGGGTTTTGCCTCTGCTGGGAATAAATTTCGTAGCAGGCTCATTACTCGCCTAACTCTCAGAGAAAAACTGGATTTTTTAAATCGCTAGAAAGGTAAAACTTTAGCTTATTTTGAAGTGTTGATAAAAAATTTCCTCTCACTTAAATTTTTCAGATAAAAAATCTTAAACAGACAATCTATAATTAAAACAGGTGAAAAACCTTTAATTTCGAAAACACACCTTACTCTACTGAATTAGTTTAGGCACTCGCTTTTGGCGATGAAACTTAAATTATTAGGAGAGTAATATTATGAGTAAAGTAACGACCTTTGTATCAGCATCTATCTTTGCTTTAGTTGCTGCAACAAGTTTAACTATTACATATACCCCTAAAGCCATGGCCGTTGGAGCTTTTAGTGGCCGTTGTTTAGCTACAGCATCGGGTTACCATGCTATTGTTCAAAATGCGCGTTCGCAGAAGCAGTGTCATCAGATGGCACAAAAATGCACAGCAAACGCCACTTCACATTGGCAACAAAATTCGGGTATGCGGTACTATAGCAATAGTATTTGTAGAATGCGTTAAGTAGCTTTGATTACTAAGCTGTGCTCTGCAAAGAGCACAGCTATTTCTTACCCAAACTACTTGTTGATAGTTTCATTGAGTAGTCCTTCTGAATTCACATGTGACTAATTAAATCACCGGTATCGGTAAGCAAGTTCATGGACATCCCGCATCAATCTGGCTAGCTTGACCGCATGCTCATCTGACCCATCCCATATTTCATTTATTACTTCTAATACAGGTCTGCATTCACTCCCATCTCGCCTAGATACAAGCTCAATTTCAAACTTTCTTGCAATAGCATTCAGCTTGGCTGTAGGACGTTGCCAATTGCCTGTAGCAGCTCGGTATAAGGTAGTTTTACATACCTTCATATGCTCCGCTAACTGTTCATAATTGTAGCCGTATCGTTGCTTATATTTTCTTATCTCTACAGCGAGGTTATCTTTTTCTGTTTGCAATGTTCTATTATTCCGTATATTAATGGAATATAGAATATCGAGAGCGGCTTTTTTAGTCAAGGTTGCTGTGGCTTAAATCGTTTTTCTGTTAGTGAGGGATTGATGTGGCTAGAGATTTTAAAAGTATCGAGGATTATGTAAGGCACCTGAGAAATAAATGGGGCATAGGGAATGGGGATGACTATAAACCTTGGTTCACGGTTAGAGATGTAAAAAACACCAAAGCTTTTCGGAAGGAGATTTCCGGCGTGGTGGTACAAAGAAAGCACCATTTGTTATCTGCCCTCGAGTACGACCTATTCCTATGCTTGGAATTCCGCCCGGATGTCATCGATATCAGAGAGCAATTCCCTCTGCTACCCCTCTCTCTATCTCGCAAAATAGCGCTAACATTGGATGTTGAACACCCCAAGGTTGTTGGACAAAAAGGAGCGATTCCATTTGTAATGACCACCGATTTATTAGTGACTTTTCAAATTGGAGAAGAACAAAAATATGCTGCATTTTGCGTTAAACCTAAGGAAGAATTAAAAAAGCCAAATGTATTAGCAAAAATTGAGATTGAAAGAGTATGGTGGGAATCAATAGGTGTACCTTTCAAAATTTTTTGTGGCAGTGAAAACGTAAGAGCCCAAGCCCAAAACATCTTATGGGCTACTGATATCCATAGGCATAACCTGGAAGGCGACCTTCATCCGTTTACTCATGAGGCAGCAAGCCTGGTTCCCATCGGTAAAAGTTCTAAACATGATTTGTGCGAATTATTTTCTCAGCAATTTAGCTTGGACCCAATCGACTCGCTGAATTTACTCAGATTGTTAATTGGTAAGAGATACATAGAAGTCGATTTAACTCAGAATAATTTAGACAAGTCTTCAACGATCTACGTTACAAAAAGCGACTATCAAAACAAGGGTAGTTTGCCATATGCCAATTGAAGTTAATTCTCTCTGGAAGTTTTCTGGAAAATCTGGGCAAGAACCTGGCGTTTACAGGCTATTAGGAGTATTTACTGCTCAAAACTTATTTGTAATTTTCAATGTAGAAGAAACGAATAAAATTAAAAGGCCCAAATCCATTCCTATGCAAGAATTCAAAGGGCTTATAAGGACAAAGGATATTCAAGAGACCGATATTGTCAGCCCACCGCATTTATTGATAGATCAGTCAAAATTATCGAGCAAAACAAGGAGCATTTTAGCTAGTCGCTGGGAACTTATTGAGCCATTAGTTGACGATTTGGACCTGTTGCTTTCAATGACCGGTAAAAAATCCCACGAAAAAATCATTCAAAGAGCAAATGAAACGTCTAAGCATACAAAGGCCATCTATAGCTTTCTAAATCTGTACTGGAGGTATGGGCAGTCACCACTGGCGCTACTTCCAAGATTCGATAAATGCGGAGGACTTGGAAAGCAACGAACTCAAGTTCAGAATAGCCTTGGCAGAAAAGTTCTAAGCCGTACTGGAGCTTTTCCAGTTCGCCTGTCTTATATCGTTACTGAAGAAGATAAAAGAAACATCGTTTCTGTGATTAAGAAATATCATCTAAAGCCTGACGGGATATCAATTGCTCAAACATATAAAAATTACCTAAGAGAATATTTTCCTAACCAGATTAAGGGAATACAAAATTCTGAAGTTAGTTCATTAATGCCCTCTGAGAGGCAGTTCAGGTCGTGGGTCAAAAAATTGATTGAACAGCATGAATTGATTCGAAATACAAAACATGAAAATGACTATGATAAAAATTTTCGAGCCAACGAAACTAGCGTTCTGGAATATGGAAAAGTTCCAGGCGCCTGCTATGAGATTGACGCAACAGTTATCGATGTTCATTTGGTGGCTAAATGGAATCGAAATTATGTGATTGGCCGACCAACTTTGTATTTTATCGTTGATCGCGCATCAGGCTTAACAGTCGGCTTAAGTGTGTCCTTATTTCATGCTTCATGGGAGGCTGCCCAGTTGGCATTGCATAATGCATTCACCTCCAAGGTTGAATACTGTGCTCGTTATGGAATTGAGATACAGGAAAAAGACTGGCCATGTGCTCATATACCAAATCGATTAGTAGCTGATAACGCTGAAATGCTTGGGTTAGAGGCAGAAGCTAAGGTTATACCTATGGTGCCTCTTGAATGGGCACCAATTTCGCGACCAGATTTTAAACCCTATGTAGAAGGGCGGTTTACCTCATTAAATAAAGATGCTTTGCATCGTTTGAAAGGGGCTACGAAGAATAATGGCAAGATAATCAAAGGGGCGCCGGACCCAAGATCACGTGCAATTTATACTATAGAGGAGTTAACAAAAATAATAATTCTGGATGTTCTGGATAAAAATAATGAAAAGCAAAAGAGTTTAGCGATTCAAAATAAGCTTTTAGTTGAGGAAAACTTAGTCCCCACTCCACTGAATTATTGGCACGTTTGTGTTGCAAATTATCAAAGTGCACTTAAAAAAGTAAGTGCCCAAGAAGTTGAGGCCAGACTACTTAAACCCGTAAAACTCAGCGTAACAAAAAATGGGATTCTCTATCGAGAGATGTATTACTCTCACGACAAGGTCAGACAGCTGAATTTAAGCGCTATAGCTAGAACGGATGGGCGAATTGAATTAGAAGGTCGAGTTAATGATGACATACTTGATTTTGTTTACGCGAGACTTCCAGGAGAAACGACCTTCACTAAGTGCCAATTGCTTAAACGAAGCCAGGAAATGTCAGGGTTGTCGTTTGCTGACGTGCTATTTATACAAGACTGGACTGATAACATGGAAACTAATAATCCAGTATCAATTTCCTCTATAGAAACCTTAGCGAAGAAAAAAGCTATAGAGCGACATGCAAAAAATGAAGCAAAAAAATCGCCAAAATTAAACACTAAAAAGGATAAGTATAGGGATCAACGACAGGGAAAAATAATGGAAATAGCGCGTAGTTTATCGGAACATAATTCTGAGAGAGGGAGCGAAAATTCAATCGATGAAAAATTGAAATCTAAATCTTCTCGGGTATTTTCATTCAATGTAATTTCGCTGCCCACTCGGGGGGATAGGAAATGAAAGATTTTGGTCGTATTGAACAAGCCATTTATAGTGATGTTGCTTTCCCTGAATTCCAAGGCAATCCGCTGATTGAGGCATTGCCAGCAAAACTCAATAAGTCTAGTTTACTCGACAGTTTAAAGGTTTATCCCCCATTACCCACCGAGTTTAGATTCACAGGTGATGAGATGGATCGAGAAGACTTTTTACTTTACATAAAGCAATTTCGCCAGCCATTAGAGATATATTATGACGTTTTTCGAGCTGTTGAACGCGCAATAAAAGAAGGATATAGCTCGAAAAACCCTTTCTCGCCAACTACCCAACACTACTTGCACTATCCGACTGAAATGTCGACTGATGTTATTCCGTTCACTGGGCAGTTTATTTCCCGTGGAGTGGGCATCACATTGATTGGAGAGAGTGGGACCGGCAAAACAAGTATGCTGGAGTTAATACTCAAGTACTTTCCGCAAGTGATTAATCACAGTACATACAGAGATAAACCCTTGGGATTTAAAGAGCAAGTTGTTTGGATAAAAGTCGAATGTCCTGACAAGTCAAGTGTTCGAGAGCTCTGTGAAAGTATCCTCTATGCGTTGGATGCCGTTACAGGTGCTCCGTTTACTAAGCCCGCATCGAATCATAGTGGCTTAATGTTTCAAATCGAACAAAGAATAAAATCTAGTTATCTGGGTGTTTTAGTCATCGACGAAATGCAAAACCTTTGTCTACAGCGAACTAGCGGCGAATCAGGCTTACTTAAATTCATTAAAAAGATAATTAATACCCTCGGTGTGCCGGTATTATTTTGCGCAAACCCTGCTTTTGGTGAAATGCTGATATCGGTGCCACAAAATGCACGCAGAAGTGAAAATGGCGGTGCCTATTATATGGAACGCTTATCTTTTGATAGCATTGGATGGAAGACTTTTGTGTCACAACTATGGCTATTGCAGTGGACAAATGTCGAAACCCCACTGACTCCAGAGTTAGAGAAAAAACTTTATGAATTAACCGTTGGGAATGTTGATTTCGCCTGCAGAACATATATTGAGGCTCAAAGAATGGTATTGGGTACCGATGATGAGTCTATATGCGAGGTTGTTTTACAAGAAGCTTATGAGCGAGCGTGCGTTCATTCCTCTAGATCATCTGATGTACTAAGTGCCAAGGAGGGGCTAAAACTCGTACATCCGAACAGTGACAGTAAAAAGCAAGTAGATAAAAAGACGTTTATTCCTAGCGTTGACAGGCCACAGCATCCTGAGTTCTATGATCAGTTGCGGTCAGTACAATTTTCAAAAACACTCAGAGAAGATATTCAGAATCCAGATTTAATTCAATCCGCAAGTGATGAAAATGATCCGTTGGAGTATCTTCAGTATAAGGGCTTGATTTGTGAAGACCCTCTATTTGAAGATTTTGTAGATTGAGCATACGGCGGCAGGTAATTCAAGTCCGCTAGACATTAAACTCATGCCTTTGACATTACCAGCCTTACTTCCCAGCGAACTTTTGTTCAGCAGAATTATAAGGCTTTTAGTACAAACGGGATTTAGCGCTGCACAAATCCAGTATTTACTATTTAGTAATAGTCGTATTTCTATAAATCCTTTACTAGTGCCGCTAAGCGACGCATTAAGCGATTGCTCTGGGGAAGAGATTGCTTCTCTGTATACTCAGACATTGGGCAGAATATTCGAGATTGGCTTGCCTGGTAAGTATCCCCCAGTCGAGAATATCTTGCGAAGTAAATACTCATACTATTCAAGTTGGCTTTGGAAGTTTCCCAATCATAGAGGCTTACAAAATCCTATATTGAAAAGCTGTAATAAATGCATAAGTCAGGATATCTATACCTACGGGGTAGCCTACTGGCATCGTGAGCATCAGATTCCAAATGTAGTTGCATGTCATTTACATAGTTTGACTTTGAATGAAAACAAGCTGTTAAGGAGATATCATTTAGCAGCAGGCTTGCCCTCAAGTACAACTCTTGATGTATACGCCAAACAACAAGATGTTGAATATGCGATGTTTGTTGCAAGTGTTTTGACAAAGCAAAGCTTTAGTTCAAAATCACATGTCTTGGCTCATATCTTCAAAAACTTGATGGACAAAGGGTTTTTGACCAAGAGAAAGCAGCTTAAAAGGCAATTAATCTGCAAGTCATTCTACAACGAAGTTTCAACGCTTACCGTTGAACACTCTTATTATTCACCCGAATCAGCAACTGATTTTAGATTTTTACGGAGCCTACTTTCTCCAGAAAATTACAGTCATCCAGGGCGACTTCTGATTTTTTTGTTTTGGTTGTCGAAACATGAAAATGCGAAGATTGAAGTTGAGGCTAACCATAGTCAAAAAGCAAATTCAAAGGATGAGCTAGAACAACGATGCGTCCTCTACTTAAATCAGGGCTATAGTCTGAATCAAGTTTCAAAAATCATTCATAAAAGTAGAACCTACGTAAAATCTGTAGCATTGAGAGCAGGAATAACTGATAGGTTTAATCCCAAACGAATCGATCAAACTATGCGTAATAAAATTGTGGCTATGGCGTATAAAGGATGGCATCGCAGATTCATAGCGAAGACATTTTCTGTTTCTGAAGGAAGTGTTGAAATGATCATTTCTTCGATACCTGAGCTGGTGAAATACAGAAAACGCTGCAAGTATGAATCTAAACGAAGGAGCTATCGAGTCGAAATTTTGAGATTTATTGATAATAATGCTGATTGTATCCGACAAGACATTTTCGACAATTGCAATGCGGCAGCTCACTGGTTATTCGGAAATGACCGAGGATGGTACGATGAAAATATGCCTGCTCCTCTCCTACCAAAATTCTCAAATAAATGAATCGACAACACATCGTCTGGGGTAAAAAATGTCAATTTCGAAAATCTGGTAATCACTACTACATCATCTTAGCTACGTCTTGAAGTGCAGTAGTAACTGAGTACAAAGTTACTTGTGTTTCACGGAGTGAATAAATTTTAAAAACCTTCCATTTATTTTGAAGAAAACGTCTGTTTTCGAAATCAAAGAATACCCGCCTGCGTCAGTATAGAGCTCAGAAAGTGACTGAATTTTGAGGGATATACAATGGCCAAGTACACCAAACATCAGTATGCAGAAATGCAAAAAAATGAAAGCGCTGAAGCAAAAGTGTCTCGACAAAAGCGTAAACTTTTTGCACATAGCCGCGCAGTAGATAAATGTATTTTCCATAAATACGTCAACCATGCTTTGTTAGCTTTAGGTGAAGGTTGATGAAAACGTTTTCTTTGATATTTCTAGTAAGCCTTATGTCATTTATAGCTGTGTTTTTTAACATGAATAACAGTGACAACTCGCTGCAAGACTTCAAATTAAATGAAGATAATTCGCAACAAAACCAAGAGACTTTTGTTCAGCCTAAACAACCAAATTTACTCAGTGATTTAAACGAAGGAGCGACTGATTCATGCCTCGTTTGGAACGATAAGCTCCAGGTTATGTTCGAGAAAGTACAAGGTAGTTTGTTAATGGATAAAGGTACCTATCAGAATGCTATTCTTTCACTTGAAGGTATTTGGGGGCCGTTAATCTGGTACTACGATATTTATAAAGAAAATGAACAATTGAAAAATGAATGCAGAAACGCAGAAATAGTGGGTCGTGTTAATCAGCATCTAAATTCTATTCTAAACGATGAATCATTAAACATTAATATTGATTTCGATTCTTTGAGTTGGAATATGCTCGATGTTGTCGACTTTTCATTTTGGTATTCCGCAGTCCATTTGAGGAAAAATTCAAATTTTACGGGAATAGAGTCCACACGACTCTCGGTAACGTTGTGGTCTCTGATGGTTCGCTATTTTTCAGGGGCATCTGTAGGTCAGGTCGAAGACGATAAACATCAAATTGAACTTTTGATGTCTCTGGCCAAAGAAACAATTGGAAATCCAAACTTATATCCACAAGATGGCTTCCAAGCACTGATATCAGCGATCTTGGCATACAGTAAGGCAGTCAGTCTTGATGTGTTTGAGAGCTTGGCAGCATCGATGCCATTCGAAGATAGAATCAAAGTACTTGAAAGTTTCTATTACCAAGATGATGTTACTTATTATGAAGGATGGCGAATATTTCTCGCTCAACTACAAATAGGTAGTCAAGACACAGTCGAACGGAAGCTTTCTTCAGAATTTAGCCAAATAGAGCTTTCACAGTTTAATGATGAATTTTTAGATGCGGTAGTAAGCGAAATTTCGCTTGTTGATGAGCCCGAGTTTATGGCCGTTATTAAGTATTTAGCCTTTGAATCGGTCTATAAGAATATTCAAATTAAATGGTTGAAAGTCTATTTAGAATTAGACCCCGAGGATATTTACGCACTGAGCCAGCTTTTAAATGCTGAGGAAGAGTGCTGTCATATCGACAATGCTATACAGTTGAGAAACGCTGTAATACAAACTGGTGTACCTGAACAATATGAAGACGAATTGGTATTGGCTACAAACACAATAGTCAATAGCAATTGGTTAAATGGTAACTTGGACGATACCATTTATGTTCTTGAAGAAACGTTAAGCATTATTAAAAATGAGCAACTTACCCAGCAACTAGCAGATATATTGCTAGATGTGGACCGGTTCACTGAAGCGAGCACGTATATACAAGAACTTCTTTTGGAGAACCCTGAGAGTGAAGCTGCCATAAACTCTTATGGATTGATATTGGAAAACTATGGCGATGTTGATGAGGCAATAACATGGTTTCAGAACGCGCTGGAGAGATATCCGGATAATTCTACAATTGCTAATAACTTAGGAACTTTACTCCAAGGAAAAGGAAGGTTCGATGAAGCGCTTGAATTCTACAATCAATCATATTATTCAGCCACAAATGAGAACAGCGAATATTTTGCACTAAAAAATATAGCGCTTTTACATTTTGAGCAGGGAGAGTTTGATTACGCAAAGGAAGTCGTGGGACAATTGCCAATAAATAGCGGT